>RCUK01000831.1_pt1 | contig 23009 bp, 21 predicted proteins | sample 2166381 | NCBI WGS metagenome assembly RCUK01 (sample SAMN09932809, study PRJNA488358) | compost metagenome | isolation source: compost soil in an enriched community | place: Germany: Experimental Botanical Garden | reverse complement strand
CAACTCGTTTTGGAAATGTTTTAGGCTCAAATGGTTCTGTTGTACCATTGTTTACTAAACAAATTGCAGAGGGCGGTCCAGTAACAATTACACATCAAGATATTATACGTTACTTTATGACAATTCCAGAGGCTTGTCAACTTGTATTAGAAGCTGGAGCTATGGGTAATGGTGGCGAGATCTATATTTTTGATATGGGTAAACCCGTTAGAATTATTGATTTAGCAAGAAAAATGATTAAGTTGGCTGGTTTCATTCCAGATAAGGAAATTAAAATTAAAATTGTTGGGTTAAGGCCTGGCGAAAAGCTTTATGAAGAGTTATTAAATGATACGTCGAAGACTCTTCCAACATATCATAACAAAATTATGATTGCACAAGAAATTCAAGATGAATATGAAAACCTTCATAATGAAGTTGATGAATTAATTGGCATCGCAGATTTTTATGAAAACGATGATATTGTTGCTAAGATGAAAAAAATTGTCCCAGAATTTAAGAGTATGAATTCGACTTTCGAAATTTTAGATAAATAATCAGAGATAAAAATATAAATCAAAATATAATCAAAAGGTGTTTTTTTAAACGCCTTTTGGCATTTTTAAACAAATTTTAAAATGTTAAAAATCTTGTTAAAATTACAAAAACAAGGTTTTATGTTCTTTCCAATGGATTTTAAAAACACAAACGATTGGCTGTTTGAAATAACACCAAAAAATAAATTATTTACACTTAATTTCAAGGAAATTTGGCAGTATCGAGATTTATTAATGCTTTTTGTAAAAAGAGATATTATTACTGTTTACAAGCAAACTATTCTAGGGCCGCTTTGGTATTTAATTCAACCCTTATTTACATCTGTCACATTTACGATCATATTTAATAATGTGGCAGGAATTAACACAGGAACCATTCCTCCATTTTTATTTAATCTTGCTGGTATAACGGTTTGGAATTATTTCACATCTTGTCTTAATGGAACTTCAGATACTTTTAAGAGTAATGCGGCAATATTCGGGAAGGTATATTTTCCAAGAATAATAACTCCATTATCTATAGTAGTTTCTAATTTAATCAAATTTGGAATTCAATTTTGCATCTTCGTAGCATTTTTTATTTTTTACTATTTAACTGGAGCAAAATTAAGTTTAAACGTTTCTTTGTTATTTTTTCCATTACTAATTGCTTTTATGGGGATTTTAGGTTTGGGACTTGGAATGCTAATTTCTTCTATGGTAACCAAATATCGAGATTTAAATAATTTAGTTGGATTTGGAATACAATTGCTCATGTACATTTCGGCAGTAATGTATCCAATGGAATTAATTAAACAAAAATTACCTCAATTAGGATGGATAGTCGAGTATAATCCATTGGCTTATGTAATAGAAACATCTCGTTATATGCTTTTAAATATTGGTAGTATATCAATTTTAGGTTTGGTATATACAATGACAGTTACATTAGTTGTTTTTTTTACTGGATTATTGGTCTTTAATAGAACAGAGAAAAGCTTTATAGACACCGTATAAATGAAAGATATCATATTAAAAGCCGAAAATATTTCTAAACAATACCGTTTAGGACAGGTTGGAACGGGAACTTTGGGTCATGATTTAAATCGATGGTGGCATAAAATTCGAGGAAAAGAAAATCCATATTTAAAAATAGGTGATGTAAATGATCGTTCTACTAAAGGAACCTCAGAGTATGTGTGGGCTTTACAGAATATAAATTTTGAAGTGAGAAGGGGAGAGGTTTTAGGTATTATTGGAAAGAATGGGGCAGGAAAATCTACACTATTAAAAATACTTTCTAAAGTTACTGCACCAACTACAGGAAGTATAAAATCTCGTGGACGTATTGCTTCCTTACTTGAAGTTGGAACAGGTTTTAACGGCGAAATGACGGGGAGAGAAAATATTTTTCTTAATGGAGCTATTTTGGGAATGACTAAAAAAGAAATTGCTTCAAAAATAGACGAAATTATAGAATTCTCAGGTTGTGAACGTTACATAGATACACCAGTAAAAAGATATAGCTCTGGAATGACAGTCCGTTTGGCCTTTGCTGTAGCTGCCTTTCTAGAACCTGAAATTTTGGTAGTAGATGAAGTTCTTGCTGTTGGAGATGCAGATTTTCAAAAGAAAGCCATTGGTAAAATGAAAGAAATTTCTAATAAAGACGGAAGGACAGTATTATTTGTAAGTCATGATATGAATGCTATTTCTACTTTGACAAGCCAAGTAATTGTTTTGAGAAATGGAAGTGTTTATTTTGAAGGCAATACCGATGAAGGAATAAAAAAGTATTTAAATGATGGATCAGGCGAAACCACATATATAGCTGATCCAGATGATTACATTCCAAAAATAACCAAAGTAGAATTATTTACTAGTTTACCTGGTAGTATTCATGAATTTGGCAAAGAGCTAAAAGTTGAATTTACTGTTAATTGTCCTATAGATGTAGAGAATCTTGCATTATCTTTTCAAATAATAGATGAATTTCAAAACCCTATTATACATACTTGGCAAATTGATTCTGAGTTTAATATAAATAGAAAAAAAGGGATATATACTTTTAGTTGCGTTTATGAAAAATTAAGGCTTTATATGGGGGTTTTTTCTGTTAGGGTTTATTTGTCAGATTCCAGAACTAAAGAGAGATTTGATTTTATTGAATCGACTTGTAATTTTAAGGTCGAGATGATGAAAAATACAAGAAGTGATTACAAGTGGCAGGCCGGTACTTGTAAATATTTAGAAGATTCAAAATGGGAAATAGAAAAAAAATAATTATGGGTAAATTATATAAAATAAAAAGAAGGATTATTAAATACTTGAGTAAAGAGGTAATCGAGAATTCAAATCAAAAAGTAGATTCTCGAACAGCTGATTTTACAGAGTTTGAAAATTCAGTAATTGATCAAGTTAGAAATTATACAATGACATCCCCAGAGAGAATTGTTTCTTTAATTCATGCTGTTGAGTATATTGCAACAAATAATATTGAAGGAGATATTGTAGAATGTGGAGTATGGAAAGGCGGAAGTATAGGGACTTGTATGTTGACCTTAAATAAACTGAAAAAGACAAATATTAAAATTTGGCTTTATGATACTTTTGAGGGAATGAATGAGCCAACTGATTTTGATTTGGATATAAATGGTCATTTAGCATCTGATCGAATGGAAGTCGAAGATGTAGAAACGTCAAGATTATGGGCTAAAGCTGAGCTAGATAATGTTAAGGAAAATGTTAGTAGATATAATTATCCTAGCGAAAATGTTGATTTTATAAAAGGAATGGTAGAAGAGACTTTGCTGTCGAACAAATTACCAGAAAAAATTTCTTTACTTAGATTAGACACAGATTGGTATGAATCAACTAAAATGGAATTGGAAGTTTTATATCCAAAACTTGTTTCAGGCGGTGTTTTAATTATTGATGATTATGGACATTGGGATGGTTGTAAAAGAGCTGTTGATGAATATTTTAAATCATTAGATTTTAAACCTTTTCTTAGTCGAATTGATTACACAGGACGAATCTTAATAAAACCATGAATCTAAATAATTTTACAGAGATTCCATTCTGTATTGAAAATTTAGACAGATATTATATTAGAACTTCTATTTTAAGTGCACTTAAGGAGAATCTTGTCAGACTTAGCGGAGGAATTTTAGATATAGGCTGTGGCAAAATGCCATACAAAGAATATATTCTTAAAAATAGTGAGGTAACAAAGTACATTGGTCTTGATATAGAAGAAGCTTTAGTTTATGATTCAAAAGTAAAACCAGATTTCACTTGGGATGGAATTAATATGCCATTTGAGAACAACTCATTTGAGTGTGCTTTTGGTACAGAGGTTTTAGAGCATTGTCCAGAGCCAGAAGTTATTTTAAAAGAAGTTCATAGAGTTTTAAAAGAAGATGGAATATTCTTCTTTACTGTTCCATTTTTATGGAATCTTCACGAAGTACCGCACGATGAATATAGATATACACCTTTTTCTTTGCAGAGACATCTTGAAAATTCAGGTTTCAAGAATATTGAAATCAAAGCTTTAGGAGGCTGGCATGCTTCAATGGCACAAATGCTTGGATTATGGGTGAGAAGAGCCCCTATGAATCCTAAAAAAAGAAAAATACTTTCCTTAATTTTAAAACCTTTTATACTCCTTTTGATAAAAAAAGATAAAAATTTAACTGTAAATTTTAAAGAGGGGCAAATGATAACTGGATTATATGGTGTCGCAAAAAAATAAAATCGCGATGGTGTCTCCATCATTTAATGCATATTCTGAAACATTTATTCAAGCTCAGAAAAATGGATTAGAAGTCGAAGTTTTTTATTATTATGGAGGAAGTCTTCCAAGTTATTTAGAGAATTTTGGAAAATTGCTTAAGACTAAAAGTCTAATATTTTACAAAATATTAAAAAAAGCTAAGCTTACTAAATTTAATCCAGATGAACTGGCATTTATAAGATCACTAAAGAAAAATAAAGTGCAATTAGTCTTTGCACATTATGGACCTGTAGGACATCGTTTAGTAAAAATTTGCCAACATTTAAATCTTCCGCTTATTACTCATTTTCATGGTTACGATGCCTCTGTTTATTCGACTATAGAAGACAGTAAAAATTATTCGGATGTTTTTAGTTACAGCACATTTGTTATAGTAGTTTCTATTGCGATGAAGAAGCGATTGTTAGAATTAGGCTGTCCAGAAGAGAAATTAGTTTACAATACTTGTGGTCCAGATAAAAGCTTTGCCAGTTTAAACTCCAAATTTACGGAGGATACTTTTATCGGTATTGGCCGTTTTGTTGAAAAGAAAGCGCCATATTATACTATTTTGGCTTTTAGTAAAGTATTGGAGAAATTTCCAAATGCTAAGTTAGTTATGGGGGGAGATGGTAATCTATTTGAAGTTTGCAAAAACTTAGTTAGTTATTTAAAAATTGAAAATAATGTTTTACTGCCGGGCGTATTTTCAAAAGAAGATTTCCTTTATTATTTAGAAAACTCACTTGCCTTTGTTCAACATTCTATAACGGCCATAAATGGTGATCAAGAAGGAACTCCAGTGGCAATATTAGAAGCCAGTTCAGCCGGCTTGCCTATTATTGCAACTTTTCATGCGGGAATTCCAGATGTTATTATAAATGGAGAAACAGGATTGTTAGTTAATGAACATGATGTAGAAGCAATGACTCAAAAAATGATAATGCTTCTTGAGAATAAAGGTCTTGCAATACAACTTGGCAAAAAAGGAAAAGACAACATACAATCTAATTTTTCGCAAGAGAAGCATTTAAAAGTGCTTAATGATTTGGTTGATAAAGCTATTCAGAAAATTTAAAATATTCTGTAAACTAGCAATGAAGAAAGAAGAAAATAGAATATTAATTAATGTACTTACACGTACTTCAAATCGTCCTATAGGATTTCATAATTTAAAATATTCTTTAAATCATCAAACCCATAAAGATATAAGACATATTGTTTCCTATGATAATGATGTCGATTTAAATTATCTTAATAAATACGATGTTGAAAAGATTAAAGTAAATAGTGATTTAAGAGAAGAAAAAAATCACCCAGATGGTTTTACACCGGCATATTATAATTTCTATTGTAATGAATTGCTCGACAAGGTCACAGATGGTTGGATCGTTTTTTTAGATGATGATGTAAATGTTTTTCATAATAAAGTGTTTAAAGAACTTGTAAATCATATTAAAGAGAATGATACAGATACGATGTTCTTCTGGCAAATTAGATATCCAAATCGGGTTGTTTTACCCAATGATGAAAGAGTTAAAAAGAAAATAATTGAGATTTATAATATTGACACAGCCTGTTTCTTATTTCACTCTAAATATAAAAATGAGGTTAGATGGGATGGATGGAAAGTATCAGATTATAGATTTATAAATTCTTTATCAAAGATTATCCCTAAACAAAAATGGATCAATGAAGTTTATGTGCAAATAAACAATCAGGGAGATTTAGGAAACAAAAATGACATCGAGAAAAACAGCATAAACAAATTTATTTTCCAAAAAACTTTCTTTTGGTATTTTATCCCAAAATATCATTATCAAGTTTTTGGATTTTATTTATTTAAATCAGACTTTTTTAAATTGTTCTACATGAAGCTTAAACAAAGTGTTAGATATAGAATAAAAACATTAGCACGTATTATAAGAAGCTAGAAGTAATGACAACAAATCGACCTTTAATTTCTGTTATTGTTCCAAACTACAATCATGAGAAATATTTAACAAAACGCCTTGATACCATATTTAATCAAAGCTATTCAAATATTGAAGTTATTTTATTGGATGATTACAGTACAGATAATAGCAGAGAAATACTTTCAAAATATGCTCTGGAGAAAAAGGTTAGCCATTGTGTGTTCAATACTGTAAATTCAGGAAATACATTTAAGCAATGGAAGAAAGGGATCGATTTAGCAAAAGGAGATTTTATCTGGATTGCAGAATCGGATGATTATTGTGATAGTGATTTTCTTGAAAAGCTAATTATACATTTATTGTCTGACGAAGAAGTGGTTTTGTCCTATTGTCAATCCAATCGGGTTAATCAAGATGAAGAAGTTACTGGAAATTGGAAAACCCATACAGATGATTTAGATGTTAAGCAGTTTAGTGAAGATTTTACATTAGAAGGGAATATATTTATCGAAAAATATTTGATCTATAAAAATGTGATTCCAAACGCCAGTGCGGCACTGTTAAGAAAAAAAACAATTACCGAAATAAATTTTTTTGATAATGATACTATTTTAAAATATTGTGGTGATTGGCAATTATACTTTCAGTTGCTGGTAAATCATAAAGTTTCATTCCTAGCAAATTCTTTCAATAACTTCAGATATCATTCAGAAAGTGTAATTGCGAGTGCTATTAAAACAGAAAAGAGACTTTCAATTATTGATACAGATTTTCAAATGAGAGAGGGTCTCATGAAATATCTTAAAACTAAAAGGCCTTATAATTTTAGTGCTGTTGACCGTAATAACAGAGAAACTATCAAAATTTTAAAATACGAAAAAGTGTTTATTCTTCTTCGAAATAAGAATTATATAAAAGCTTTTTTAATTTTTTTATCGATCCTTCCTTTTTTTATTAAGAAATATAACTTTAAAAAAAGAGTACTTCTAAAGATTAAAAAATGTACGGAATGATTTCAATTATAATATGTTCAAGACACGAATCAATTGATTCTGGTTTAAAAGAAAATATTGAAAATACGATAGGAGTCGAATTTGAATTGATTATCATTAATAATTCGCAAAATAAGTATTCGATTTTTGAGGCTTATAATTTAGGAATCAAGCAAAGTAAAGGCAAATATTTGTGTTTTGTTCATGATGATATATTTATTCATACATATGATTGGGGAAAAATAATTCAAAGTATTTTTGAAGAAAACAGTAAAATAGGACTTATAGGTGTTGCCGGAGCGCAAGTAAAAACCAAAATGCCTTCAGCTTGGTGGAACTGCCCAGATGATCAAAAGATAATTTCTATTATTCAACATGATAAAGGTAAAATAGAAAAATTGAATTATGGTTTTGACGTTCATTCTGTCAATAAAGATGTAGCCGTTATCGACGGAGTTTTTATGGTCGCTCGAAGAGATGAAAAAATATTTTTTAATACTAAATTAAAAGGATTTCATAATTATGACTTAAATATTTCTCTTGAATATATTACGAATAATTATAACGTCGTAGTGACTAGTCAAATATTAATAGAGCATTTTTCGATTGGAACTTTGAATAAAGACTGGGTTCAATCGACGTTAGAAATTCATGATATTTATAAAAAGAAATTGCCAGTTATTACTAATGGTTTAATGACAGGAGAGCGTTTACGAATTTTAGAATTTAGCAATGGATCAGAATTCATAAACAAATATTTAAACTTAGCAAGAAGAAAAAGCATAAGCATTTGGTTTCGATTAATTTTTCTTAACCCTTCTTCAAGTTTTCACTATAAATTTTTAAAAAAAATAATAAAGTTAGTGCTTCGTAAACAGCCCGCTTTATAAATTGATATCGAGAGAAAGTATTTTGATTATGAAAGTGTTTGTTATTATTGTTACTTATAATGGAATGAAATGGATCGAAGAATGCTTAAAAAGCATTTCCGAAAGTTCAATTCCACTTTCAATAATTGTGGTAGATAATAATAGCTCTGATGAAACCACAGCTTTCATAAAGAATAATTTTCCTGATGTTGTATTATTTGAGCAAACAGCTAATTTAGGTTTTGGCAAAGCGAATAATCTAGGTTTGAGTTATGCATTAAAACAAAATGCGGATTTTGTTTTTTTACTAAATCAGGATGCATTTTTAGAAAAGCATACAGCCGAAAAATTAATAAAAGTTTCAAAAGAATCCAAAGAGTATGGTATTCTAAGCCCTATTCAATTGGATTATTCAGGGAAAAATTTAGAATATTATTTTTCTAAATTCATGGCCGAGGATTCCTCAGGAACTTTTTATTCTGATTTTGTTGTAAATAATGAGCTAAAGCCAGTTTATGATGTTAGTTTTATTCAAGCTGCAGCATGGCTTTTACCTATTGAAACAGTAAAAAAAATAGGAGGATTTGACCCGATTTTTTATCATTATGGAGAGGACAATAATTATTGTCAAAGATTGGAGTTTCATAAAATGAAGATTGGAGTTGTTCCTAATACTTTTATAAGACATGATAGTCACAAACCGAAGAGAGAAAATATTGATTTATTTTCTGCTAAATATTTCAATTTTTATTTAAGGGAAATCTTTTTCAAATATGCAGATATTAATAAAACTTACGGAAAAAGGGAGATTAATAAAGAGAAGAAAAAAGCTTATAAATTGATAATTATGAGTTTAATGAATTTTAAACCTCAAAAAGCACTCGGATATTTAAAACAACTGCGTTTATTTAAAAGTAAAATAAAAGATATTAATTACAGCAGATCAACAAATAAAAATATTTATCCAAATCATATAGAAATTGAATAATTTAATATCTATTCTTATTCCTACATACAATAGAGCGCATTTAATTGGTGAAACGCTTAATAGCCTGTTAGGACAAACATACAGAAACTGGGAATGTATTGTCGTGGATGATGGTTCTACAGATAATACAGAAGAAGTGTTAAAAAAATATTCGGAAAATGATCTAAGATTTAAATATTATCGACGTCCAGAATACAAAACAAAAGGAGCCAATGCCTGCCGAAATTACGGATTTGAATTAAGTGCGGGAGAATTTATAAAATGGTTTGACAGCGATGATATCATGTGTCCTGATTTTCTAAAAAAGCAAATCGAAGTTTTAGTAAATCAACCCGAACTAGATTTTTGCGCTAGTTTTTCAGAAACTTTTGTTGAAAGAATTGAAAATGTTGTTGAGTACAATAATCCTAATGTTTATTTAGACAATCAAGACTCATTATTTAATTATTTAATTGGAGAATTAGTTTTCTTTACTCCATCTCCGCTATGGAGAAGAGATTTTCTAGAAAATAAAAATCTTTTTGATGAGACATTGTTTAATGCCCATGAAACAGATTTTAACTTTGAAAGACTTAAAGAAGGAGCTAAGTTTAAGTACTTAACTGAAGTCTTATTTCTTGTTAGACGTGGGCACGAAAGTATTGATAGAAATTCTCGAAATAATATAAATAGCTTTTCTTCAATTCTTAAATACTATCAAAAAGTATTTTTGTATTTAAAAAATGAATCAGCTTTCCTGGATAAAATTGAAAGAAAAATTCTGTTAAAATTTATATTGTATAAACAGTTGATGCTTACGCACAGTTTAAGGCAAAATCTTTCGGTAATTGATTTTGGAAAAGAAATAAAAAAAGTTTTTCCTAATATCTTTGGAGCAAAATTAGAGCTAAGGACTATAACGAAAATTTTACTAGGAGTTATTTTGATGGCATTTTTCAAAAAAGGATATCGTTTTTTTGATTTGAAAGAATTGAAAGTAGCAAAACATTATAAATAGCACAAGGGTTTAGGATTAAGGAGCTAAAGACGAGAATTTTATGATTATCCTAAAAACCGATATTTAATAGTTTTATATAAAAAGATAAAATCAATAGATTGAAAATGAAGATACTTTTAGTTTCCATGCCGTCTGTTCATGTGCTTCGCTGGATAGAAAATCTTAAAGACACGAACTACGAACTGTATTGGTTTGACGTTTTAGGACGTGGCAGATTGGAAACATTAGATTCTGTTAAACAATTTACAAACTGGAACAAAAGAAAGGTAAAATACATTAAAGGTGAATATTTCTTAAGTAAAAAGTACCCATCTTTATATGAAAAAATTATTCCTTACCTTGAGATAACGGCAAACGAAGCCTTAGAAACAATTATAAAAAAAATACAGCCAGATATTATTCATAGTTTTGAAATGCAGAGTTGCAGCTATCCTATAGTTAAAACAATGGAAAAGTATCCTAATATAAAGTGGATTTATTCATGTTGGGGAAGCGATTTGTTTTATTATCGCCAGTTTGAACCTCATTTAGCCAAGATAAAAAGGGTCTTGAAGAGGATTGATTTTTTACATACAGATTGTGAAAGAGATTTTATTTTAGCAAAAGAATTGCAATTTACAGGGAAACATTTAGGAATTATCCCTGGAGGAACAGGATATAAATTAAAAGAATTAGAATCTTATAAACTTCCTACTCTTGAAAGGAAAATTATTCTAGTTAAAGGGTATGAACATCATGTTGGAAGAGGTCTAAATATAGCAAAAGCACTCCATTCAATAGAAAAAGAAATACTAAATTTTGAAGTAATAGTATTTGGTTCACATCCAAAAGTAACTGATTACATAAAAAAGAATCAGTTAAACTTTTGTTTTTTCGATAGGCATGAACTTACGCATGAAGAACTAACTGAGTTAATGGGGAAATCTTTAATTTATGTAGGAAATAGTCTTTCTGATGGGATACCCAATACATTATTAGAGGCAATTGTTATGGGGGCTTTTCCCATACAATCTAATCCGGGCGGTGTCAGTGAAGAAATTATTTCTAATAATGAAAATGGATTTTTAATTCATAATCCAGAATCAGTTTTGGAAATTAAAGAAAATATTTTGAAAGCAATTTCAGATCTTAACTTATTGGAAAAGGCATCGCTAAAAAATAAAAAAATAGCCGCCGATCGATTGGATTATTATCAAAACAAATATAAAGTTGTCGAAATGTATAAAAATGTCAAAATATGAGATTGGGGTTTAACCCAAATAAAGATAAAGAAAATAGTAATCTGACACATTCTCATCAAATTATTATTCCGGTCTATATTCCAAATCAAAATGATTATTTTAAAGACAGTATGGCTATCCTAACGTTGTGTCTTGAGTCATTATTTTGTACTGTGCATAAAAAAACTTTCATAACTGTAGTAAACAATGGAAGTTGTGAGGAAGTGACAAATTATTTGCAAGAATTATATCTGAAAAAAAAGATTCACGAAATTATAGAAACAACCAACATTGGAAAATTAAATGCAATTTTGAAAGGTATAACAGGGCATAATTTTCCACTAATTACAATTACAGATTCTGATGTCTTATTTCTGAATGGTTGGCAAAAAGCGACATATTCTGTTTTCGAAAATTTTTCTAAAACCGGAGTTGTCTGTCCAGTACCTTCATCGCGTTCTTTAAGGACTTATACATCTAATATTTATTGGGATAATTTTTTTTCAAAAAAACTCATTTTTTCAAAAGTTAGAAACCCTTTAGCTTTAGAAAAATTTGCAGCTAGTATCGGAAATCCAAATTTTTATAATAAGGTTCATTTAGAAAATTATTTTACAGTGTATAATAAAAATGAAAAAGCAGTTATTGGAGCTGGCCATTTTGTAGGAACATACAGAGGTGAGATTTTTAATAGTCTAGAAGTAAAATACTCTAATTATAAAATGGGAGGAGATAGCGAAAATGAAATTTTAGATGTTCCAGTGGTAAAAAAAGGTCTTTGGCGTTTATCAACTGAGGATAATTATGCTTATCATATGGGAAATGTTTTAGAAGGTTGGATGCATGAGGAGGTTTTAAAATTAGAAGAAAATAAGGTAGAAATTGATTTTAATATTATACCAGCAAAAGCTAATTCGAAATGGCATTATATTTTTAAAAATCAAATCTTTGGAAAAATTATTTTGAATAAAAAAATAATGAAATACTTTATAAGATGGAAAGGACTTTCAAAGGAAGATGCTGGTAAGTATTTGATTTAAAATGGAATATGTTTAAGTTGGGAAGTCTATCTCGGGACATCTTACCATAGTTTACAATATGGTTGAAGAATATTGAGATAATAACGTTTTTGTAAAATAATTTAAAAATGAAAGCTCATAAATTTGCAATATTGGACAATAATTTGAGGTTCTTAATTTATGATAACAATAATTTATCCATATAGAAATAGAGAAACAGAACGTGTTAAGCGCTCTTTAGATTCGTTGAAAGAACAATTGAATATTAACTTCATAGTGGTTTTTGTCGATTATGGTTCTAATTTGGAAGCGGCGAACGAAATTAAAAAATTGATTTCCAATTATAGTTTTGTAACTTATATTTATAGTTTTTCTGAATTTCAGCCTTGGTCAAGAGCTAAAGCAATTAACATCGGATTGAAAAAAGTTTCTACAGATTTTGTATTTACAGCGGATGTAGATATGATTTTCAGTCCAGATTTTATTTCAAAACTCAACAAACTAAAAAATCCGTCTATAGCATATTACTTTAAAGTTGGCTTTTTGAATGAGAAAGAATCAAAAGCAGATAAAAATTTTGAAGATTATGAAATCGATTTTAGTACTGGAGTTGGAGCTCAGGGTTTATCATTGTTTTATCTTAAAAGTCTGGAATTAATTCAAGGCTATGATGAATTTTTGCATTTCTGGGGAGCTGAAGATATTGATATTCATGAAAGATTGATTAGAACTGGAATCGAAAGTGTGTTTTATGATAATGAGATTTTGCTTTTGCACCAATGGCATAAAAGTTATCGAAAAAATGAAACCGATGTTTTAAGCCAAGATCTTCAATTAAAAGGAGTCGTAAAATTAAATCATCAACATTTATTGATTAATCAAAAAAGCAATGCAACGAAAGTTAATAATGAATTTTGGGGAAATCTGATTTCAGAATTAGATTTCAATGAATTGGAAAACTCTGATCAGCACATAGTCCTAAGTAATAAATTGGAAGTAATTGATCATTTCTTGTTTGTAGAACTGCCTAAATACAAAGAAATAACATTGTCATTTCAATTTGTTGAAGACTCCTTTCAAAATTCAATAAAATATAAAGCAAAGAAGTTGTTAGGGAAAAATGTTCCTACATATTATTCGTTAAAAGAAATAAATGATATGCTTTTACTTCATATTGTTTCTTTTTATCATACTTATCCATATTCTTATAAAATTAGTAAAGATTTAAAAAGCATTACTTTTATAATAAAAAAATAAGAAAAATTCAATTCATTGTTTTTACGCAAATCTCACAAAAATGCCTCAAGTAATTTTGATTTCCCAAATTCCATTACCTTACTCTAGTATAGGAAGCTGGACGACTTTGTATCATAATTATCTCCATAATCATCATCAGATAGATTATATCATTTGTGAGAAACCAGAAACTTTCTACCCTGAAATAAAATACAGTATTGTTGAAAATACAAATCTGTTGAGGTTTCAAAAGAAATTTTCAAAAAATAAGTATCTAGGATACTTCAAGGCACTTGAAAAAATTATTGAAAAAGAAGGAAAATTTATAATTCAAATAATTGATAATTTCGGAATTGTTAAACCTCTTCTGGACTTTTTAGAAAAAAGCAAGGCAAGAGATAGATATTATCTTCAATTTTTCTATCATGGGTTTGCGCCATTTCATGAAAATTTTTCAGGAAGATGGTTTTATGAAAATATTGATGAAATGGTCGTATTAACTAATGAATCATACAAAGCCCATAAGGGATATTATACTGTTTTACCAACTAAATTTTCTGTATTACACAACGGAATTGATACTTCAAAGTTTCATAAAATAACTGCCGAAGAGAAAGAAGATTTAAAGAAACAGTTGGGAATTACAAATAAAAAAATATTTATTTGGTGTTCTCAAGATCGTCCTAAAAAAGGATTGGACTTTATTTTAAATGCTTGGGAAAGAATTGATAAAAAACAAAATGACACTTGTCTTTTAGTCATTGGAGCCAAGAGAGACATAAAAATTGAGGGAGTTTCTTTTTTAGGAAGAATCTCTAATAAAGATTTACCCAAATACTATCAAATAGCAGATTGTTATTTGTTTCCAACATTATGGCATGAAGGTTTTGGTTTAAGTTTGATTGAAGCATTACATTCTGGATGTTATTGCATTGCTTCTGCAAATGGAGGAGTTCCTGAAGTTTTACAATATGGAAAACTTGGAAAACTGATTGAAAATCCGAATTTCATTGAAGAATGGGTATCTGCAATAGAATCTTTTTTGGATGAAAAAGAAACAAGTAATATTTTAATTCCTGAAAATTTATATTCTATGCAAAATTGGAATAAGGGAATGAATACCATTATTGAAAACGCAAAAAAGAATTTTCGTTAATGAAAACTATTGCAATAATCCCAGCGCGCGGAGGTTCGAAACGATTACCTCAAAAAAATGTTAGATTATTTGATAACATTCCTCTTTTAGCTCACTCTATTTTATATGCAAAACAAAATAGTCAAATAATAGATGAGATTTATGTTTCAACTAATGATGAAGAAATAAAACAAATTGCCTTACGGTATGGGGTAAAAGTTATAGATCGTCCTGAATTTTTATCGGGTGATTTAGAACCAACAGTGTCGGCATTAAAACATGTACTGCAATCAATTGAAGAAGATGTCGAAAACGTAATTTTATTGCAAACAACAAATCCATTGCGCCCCGAAAATTTATTAAAAGAAGCTTTCGATCTTTATCAAAAGGGAAACAGCAATAGTTTGTTTACAGTTTCTCGAAGTCATCAGAAATTCGGAAAAATAAAAGAAAATAAATTTATACCGTTTAACTACGAAATAGGGCAAAGAAGCCAAGATCTTGAGCCACTTTTTTTTGAAAATGGACTACTTTACATTGCCAAAACAAAATTAATATTAAACGATATAATTATTTCAGAAGATGCCTTTCCATTTGAAGTAAATCATATTTTTGCCAATGTAGATATTGATACACAAGAAGAATTCGAGTATGCTGAATACTTGTATAAAAAATTAAAATAATTTATGAAGCCATATGTAGAAATTGCGGGTCGCAAAATTGGCCCAGATTACCCACCATTAGTGATTGCTGAAATTGGAATTAACCACGAAGGCTCACTTCAAGTGGCCAAAGAAATGGTTGATGCCGCTCATAGAGCAGGAGTTGAGGTAGTAAAACATCAAACTCATATTGTAGAAGACGAAATGACGGGAGCAGCCAAAAAAGTTATTCCTGGAAATGCAGATGTTTCGATTTATGAAATTATGGAACGCTGTTCGCTTAATGAAGAAGAGGAGTTAGAACTTAAAAATTATGTAGAAAGCAAAGGCATGATTTTTATTTCTACACCATTTTCACGCGCGGCAGCAGAAAGACTAAAAAAGTTTAATATTCCAGCTTACAAGATTGGGTCTGGTGAGTGCAATAATTATCCGCTTTTAGAGCATATAGCTTCTTTTGGAAAACCTGTTATTTTAAGTACAGGAATGAATACAATTGAAAGTATACAAAAAGCAGTAGCGGTATTTGATAAATATAATATTCCCGTTGCTTTATTACATACTACAAATTTATATCCAACACCAATCCATCTAGTTCGTTTCGGCGCTATGGTTGAGTTGAGTCAAGCTTTTCCAAATAAAGTTTTCGGTTTAAGCGATCATACTTTAAATAATAATGCTTGTTTAGGAGCTGTTGCCTTAGGAGCTAGTATTCTTGAAAGACATTTTACAGATCACATGCAACGAACAGGTCCAGATATTGTATGCAGTATGGATGAAAATGCTTGTCGTGAACTAATCATTTCAAGTGTAGAAATTGCTCAAATGCGCGGTGGCTCAAAAAAACCTGCTGATGAAGAACAGGTAACTATAGATTTTGCTTTTGCAACGGTTTGCTCTATTGCTTCAATTAAGAAAGGAGAAATTTTTACCAAAGAGAATATCTGGGTAAAGAGGCCTGGAACAGGAAAGATTTTAGCTGAAAATTTTTATGACATAATAGGCAAAACAGCAACAAGAGATATTGAGAATGATGAACAATTAACTTGGGAAGATATTCAATAATATCAATGAGAAAAATCCTTTTTTTAACAGGTACAAGAGCCGATTTTGGAAAAATAAAATCACTAATATCAATTCTTGAAAAACAAAAAGAATTTGAAGTTTTTGTTTTTGTAACAGGTATGCATTTGCAACAAGAATATGGATATACCTTGATTGAAATTGAACGTTGTAATTTTAAAAATATTTGCACTTTCGTGAATCATACTCACGAAACCACAATGGATCTTACTCTTGCAAAAACTATCGAAGGATTTTCTAGTTATTGTAATACTATAAAACCAGACATGATTGTTGTTCATGGTGATCGTGTTGAAACTCTCGCTGGCGCAATAGTTGGTTCTCTAAATAATATTCTTGTAGCACATATTGAGGGGGGTGAAGTTTCAGGAACTGTTGATGAGTTGATAAGACATAGTGTAAGCAAACTAAGCCATATACATTTTGCATCTAATATAGAAGCCGAAAAAAGATTGATTCAAATGGGTGAGATCAAAGAATCTGTCTTTACAATTGGTTCTCCCGATATTGATATTATGTTTTCTGAACAACTGCCAGATTTGGCTACAGTAAAAGATTACTATAATATTCCATATGCTGATTTTTCAATTGTAATGTTTCATCCGGTTACAACAGAAGTAAATGCAATGAAACAATATGCAGAAAATTTTGTTTCTGCATTGCTTAACGATAATCACAATTATGTAGTTATTTATCCGAACAATGATTTAGGGAGTCAATTTATTTTGGATAGCTATGAGAAGTTAAAAAATAATGAAAGGTTTAAAATTTTTCCTTCACTTCGATTTGAGTATTTTTTGACTCTTTTAAAAAATAGCAAATTCATTATCGGAAACAGTAGTGCTGGTATACGTGAAGCACCTTATTATGGTATCCCGATTATCAATATTGGTACTAGACAGCAAAATAGGGCAATACACGCTGACATAATAAATGTGGATTATTCTGAAAGCGAAATCGAGCAAGCTCTTTCAGTTATAGACTCTCATAAAGTACAAAAATCTGATAATGATTTTGGACAAGGAAATAGTGCAGAATTATTTCTTAATTGTCTACAGAAATCGGATATTTGGCAGCTCAATCACCAAAAACAATTTAGAGATAGTTAATGTCTAATAAAAAGATTTTTATCCTCCTGCCAGATGGAGTCGGACTTCGAAATTTTGCCTTTTCTAATTTTTATAAAATAGGATTGGACAAAAAGTTTGATATAACGTACTGGAATAATACTCCATTTAATTTGACAAGTTTAGGTTTTAATGAAATTAAAATTAAAAACGCTAAAACAAATCCTCTAACAGACAGTTATAAAAATGCTCGAAAGCACATCGAGCTGAATCTTAACATAAAAAGAGCGATGGATACTGTTTATGATTCTTATCGTTTTCCTTTTTTCTTTAAAAGTGTAAAAGGAGCAGTTAAAAGTTGTGCAGCAAAACTCTTTATTGCAATAAATAATTCAGAAAGAGGTTTAGAAAAGGTTAGAGAAAAAATAAAACTCCAAGAAAAGAAAACCGAGTTTTATAAGAATTGTTTAGAAACACTTCAGAAGGAGAAACCTGATTTTGTGTTTTGTACCAACCAGCGTCCTGTTTTAGCAATAGCCCCAATATTAGCTGCAAAAGAACTAAAAATACCAACAGGGGCTTTTATTTTTTCATGGGATAATCTGCCCAAAGCGACGATGGTTATAGAAACTGATTACTATTTTGTATGGAGTGAGCACATGAAGAAAGAACTTCTGAAATATTATCCATACATAATAGAAAAACAGATTTTTGTTGTTGGAACCCCACAATTTGAAAGTCATTTTAATTTGGATGATATTATAGACAGAATTAAATTTTTTAATGATTATAATCTCGATTTAAGTAAAAAATACATTTGTTATTCGGGTGATGATTTTACTACCTGTCCAGACGATCCTAAATATTTATCGGATGTTGCAGATGGGGTAAGAAGGTTAAATGAGCAAAATAATGAGTTATTAGGTATTATATTTAGGCGTTGTCCAGTTGATTTTTCTACTAGATACGATGAAGTTCTTAAAAGAAATGAGGATTTGATCGTACCTATTGATCCGATATGGGAAAAAAATGGGACTGAATGGAATACCATTTTACCAACTCGAGAAGATGTTAAATTGCTAACTAATACAATATTTCATACTGAAATGGTGGTAAATTTAGGGTCTTCAATGGTATTTGATTATGCTTGTTTTAAAAAACCATGTGCGTTTTTAAATTATGATATTCCAAATAAAATAGATATGAATTGGTCAGTATCTAAAATTTACAATTACGTACATTTTCGTTCGATGCCAGATCAGAATGCAGTTATTTGGTTAAATTCAGCAGATGAAATTACAGATAAAATTCGACACGGATTGAATACAAATGGAACATTAGAAAGTGCTCAAAATTGGTTTAAGATTATTAATCAGGAACCGCCAGAAATTTCCTCAGCTAGAATATGGAAATCAATTGAATCAATTCTAAACCGCTAAAGACTTTTTGATTTAGATAAAATTATTTTAATTTATGTTTTTTAACTCATTGGCTTTTGCCATCTTTTTACCAATCGTTTTTTTGCTTTATTGGTTTGTTTTCAATAAAAATAAAAATACACAAAATGCTTTATTAATTGTAGCAAGTTATTATTTCTATTCTTGTTGGGATTGGAGGTTTCTTTTCTTATTAGTTTTTTCTACATTTTTAGATTATTTCACTGGAATTCAAATTGAGAAAAGCAACTCCGAAAAGGGGCGAAAATTTTGGTTTTGGCTTAGTGTTTTAGTGAATTTAGGATTTTTAGGAATTTTTAAATACTATAACTTCTTTGCTGCTTCATTTGCAGAAATGTTTACTTCTTTTGGCTTTAAGGTAAGTCCAATGCTATTGAATGTAATTTTACCAGTTGGGATTTCATTTTACACTTTCCACGGATTATCTTATGTGATTGATATTTACTATAAAAGAATAAAAGCAGAATATAATTTTATAGATTATTCTTTATTTGTAAGCTACTTTCCATTGTTAGTTGCAGGTCCAATAGAAAGAGCAACGCATTTATTGCCTGAGTTAAAAGAAAAACGCGAATTTAATTTAGAAAAAGCAAAAGAAGGAGTTTATCAAATTGTTTGGGGCTTAGTTAAAAAAGTGGTTATTGCCGATACCTGTGCCGTTTATGCAAACGCCATTTTTGATCATTATCCGTCAATGAACTCTTTTTCATTGATTTTAGGGGCAATCTATTTTGCTTTTCAAATCTATGGAGATTTTTCTGGATATTCAGACATAGCGCTGGGAGTTTCTAAATTATTTGGGCTAGAGTTATTGAGAAATTTCAATTATCCTTATTTTTCAAGAGATATTGCAGAGTTTTGGCGCCGTTGGCATATTTCGCTTTCTTCTTGGTTTCGAGATTATTTATATATTCCGTTAGGAGGAAGCAAAGGTGGACTTTGGATGAAAATCAGAAATACTTTTATCATCTTTATTGTCAGTGGTTTTTGGCATGGTGCCAACTGGACATACATTATTTGGGGATTTATAAATGCTCTTTATTTTCTTCCTTTATTATTGTCCAATAACAATAGAAACAATATGGATTCTATTACTTTAAAATGGAATTTTGATTCTGTTAGAGTACTTTTTAGCATTTTAACCACTTTTTTATTGACTTGTGTTGCTTGGGTATTTTTTAGAGCAAAAACAATCACTGATGCCGTTTTATATCTAAAAAAAATATTTACTAATGGAGAGTTTAGCGCTCAGTATTTAGATAATGAACGATACAATTATGAATTATTACTAATGATTGGTTTGTTCGTTCTGGTTGAATGGAATAGTAAAACCAAAGTTGAGCCAATTTCTGGAAAAAGGAATATGCTAAAAATGGCTTTAGCTATTATGGCTATCATTGCTTTCGGAACTTATTCTGATTATAAAGAATTTATTTATTTCCAATTTTAATGAAGAAGTTTTTATTATACATATTAGGAATTTTTATTTTAACAGTTTTGGTAGCGGTTACTTTAGATGGATTATATACCTATATCTTTATGCAGTCAAGAAACCGCGGAAAAATCGAAACCGTTTTCAATTCTACTGCAAAAAAATATGATGTTGTGATTTTAGGTTCTTCAAGAGCTAATAATCATTTTGTTTCACAAATGTTTGAAGACAAAGGACTAAAAACATTTAACTATGGAATGAGTGGCGGACACTTATTTGAAGCTTCATTAATGTTGAAATTGATGATAGAAAGAAAGTACGAAATTAAAAATGTAATTCTTGAAGCTGATTTAAATCTTGCGAATGATCATCAAGCAGAAGGAATTGCAGCTTTGTTTTTACCTTTTATTCATAATTCAGAAGTCATTAAAGATCACTATGAAAATGAAAATGATTTTAAGGAATTGTATTATCTTCCGTTTTATAGGTATGTCAAATATGACAGTAAAATAGGTTTTCGGGAAATATTTTTTACAGCAGTACACAAAAAAACAAATGCTTTAGACAATTTAGGTTTTTACCCGTTAGAAAAACATAAAAACGGCAATATGAAAAACAATATTGTCAATTTAAACCCGCTTCCTCATAATAGATATTATGAAGAGATTAAAGACGTATGTAAAAAGAATAACATCAAATTTATTGCTATTATGACGCCTATGTGTGAAAATGTTGTGGGAATGAATTATTTTGATAAAGTCAAGAAAGCTTATCCTGAAATTTATAATTATGAAAATGTAGTGATTGAGGACAGATATTTTTCTTCTTGCGGTCATATGACAAAAGATGGAGCTAAATTATTTACAGCAAGAATAATCAAAGATTTTTTTTAGAAATAGCAATATAATCCACCTATCTCGTTGAATGCTTATATGTCTTTAAAGAAATTTTTATTTTATATTTTAAAAATTTTGATATTAACTCTTATTTTGATGTTAGTAATGGATAAAATTTATTCCTATTTTTTTCTGCACTCAAATAAAAGAGATAAAATAGGTTTTGTTTATAACTCTCCACCAACAGAATATGATGTTGTAATATTAGGTTCGTCAAGAGCAAATAATCATTTTGTGACACAAATGTTTACGGATAAAGGCTTAAAAGCATTTAATTTTGGAATGCAAGGGTCTAAGTTATTTGAATCTGATCTGATTTTGAAATTGCTTTTAGAGAAAAACAATAAAATTAAAACTGTAATAATTGATGTTGATGTGACATTAAGAACTGAAGAAAAGTCAGATGGAACATCTTTAAAATTTTTGCCGTATTTGCATGGTTCATCATTGATTAAAGAACATTTTGAAAACCAAAATGATTTTAATATTCTTTATTATGTGCCTTTTTACAGATATTTAAAATTTGACACAAAAATTGGCTTTAGAGAAATGCTTTTTAATGTCCTAAATAGAAAAAGCAAAGAACTTGATAATGGAGGTTATAATGCATTGCCTGATAATAAAGGGAATTTGAAACCTGAAATTTTAGATTTTCAACCTAAAAGAAATAGATATTATGAGGAAATTAGAAAAATATGCAAATTAAATAATATTAAACTTATCGCAGTCATGACTCCAATGTGTGAAAATGTTGTTGGAAAAGATTATTTTAAAAAAGTGAATCAACTGTATCCAGAAATTTATAACTATGAAAATACAGTTGTAGAAGACAAGTATTTTTCTTCTTGTGGTCATATGTCAAATGATGGGGCTAGATTATTTACAGCAAGAATTATTAAAGATTTTTTTTATAAATAGTTATGCATATAGCTTTTCTTACTCCAGAATACTCCCATCCTAATATTGCACAATCAGCAGGAATTGGGACCAGTATTAAAAATTTGGCTACGTCATTACATAATTCTGGAAACACAATTACTATTTTTATTTATGATCAGCCTATACAGGATGTATTTGATGATAGTGGTATTAGAATTTATTGTATAAAAAAGAAAAAATATAAATTTTTAGGATGGTATTTGTATCGTAAACACATTGAGAAATTCTGTAATCAAATCATAAAACAAGAGAATATTGATGTAATTGAAGCTGCAGATTGGACTGGAACTACCGCATTTATGCACTTTAAAATTCCTTTAGTAATTCGTTTTCACGGAAGTGATACTTATTTCTGTTACTTAGAAAATAGAAAACAAAAACTTAAAAATTTCTGGTTTGAAAAATTGGCTATAAATCAAGCAAATGGGTTTGTTGCACCTACAAACTTCGCGGGGGAACTTTCGAAAAAGCTTTTTAGAATAAAGAAAAAAGAAATCTTGACAATTCATAATGGTTTAGATCTTGAGAAGTTTGAAAACAATTGTCCAGAAAAGTTCACAAAAAATACGATTCTTTACATTGGCACTTTAATCAGGAAAAAAGGAGTTTTAGAACTGCCCGGTATTTTTAATAAGGTACGTCAAGCTTTTCCCGAGGCAAAACTGCTTTTAATTGGGAGTGATTCTTTTGATGTAAAAACCAATTCTAAATCAACTTGGAATTTAATGCAAGATCTATTCACTAAAGACGATTTAGGTAATGTAAACTATCTTGGGAAAATTTCATACAACGAGATTCAGGATTATAT
>RCUK01000830.1_pt1 | contig 23019 bp, 31 predicted proteins | sample 2166381 | NCBI WGS metagenome assembly RCUK01 (sample SAMN09932809, study PRJNA488358) | compost metagenome | isolation source: compost soil in an enriched community | place: Germany: Experimental Botanical Garden | reverse complement strand
ACCCTTAGGAGGGGCCGGTTATATCCATTTAACTACGGCGAGACGGGCAAAACAGCGGGGTATCTACAACCCCGTGAAATCATTGGATTTTCGAGCTAGTGCCTTGATATTGCTGAGTTTCATTCGAGCGGGAGTTTATCACTATTTATCATTTGTTCTCACCTGATCTAATATCGGGTTACTACAGAACTACTACAACAAACAGACGAAATGGCCGCTATCGTAAAAATCGGCGCCAAGTGGCGCGCCCAGGTACGCAAGGCAGGACGCAAGTCTATCAGCAGGACGTTCGAGACCAAAATCGAGGCGCAGCGCTGGGCGGTGGGAATTGAGGGGAGTCCGGCGGAAACCGCCAGCATGACCGTCGCGAAGCTCATTGAGAAATACCGCGAGCTGCGCGCGGAGTCCGGCCGGCCCATCAAGGAAAAGTCCAACGAGGACTATATGTTGAGGCACCTCGCCAGCGAGGAAAACGGCCTAGGTCAGGTGAAGCTAGAGAAGCTGGCCACCGCTCAGCTGGTGAACTGGTGCCAGCGGCGGCAGCGCGCCGGCGCCGGCGCGTACACGGTCAACATGCATATGTCCAAGCTCGGAACCGCGATCCGGCATACGAAGAGCATTCTGAATTTGCGCTTGGGCGATCCCGTAGGAGAAGCGCGCCCCACCTTGCACCACTTTGGCCTGATCGGGCCGGGCAATAAGCGCGATCGCCGTCCGGCGGCCCACGAGCTGGATAGGCTTTACGAGTACTTTGCTCAACACTTCCCCTATATGGTGGACGTGCTGACGGTGGCCATCAACACGGGGCTGCGCCAGGGCGAGATATTCCGCATCCGTTGGGAAGACTTAGACAGGGTACGCAAGCTGGTCATCGTGAGGGACCGGAAGCATCCGAAGCAGAAGATCGGCAATGATCAGCCCATCCCGCTCCTGGGCGATGCGTGGCCGGCGATTGACCGCCAGCCTCGGGGCTCGGCGGACGGGAGGATTTTTCCGTACCGGGCGGCGACGGTGAGCCAGCTATTCACGCGCACATGCGTCGAGCTGAAGATCACGGACCTGCATTTTCATGACATGCGGCACGAGGCCGTCAGCAGCTTGTTCGAGGCGGGATGGCAAATTCCAGAGGTGGCAGTGGTCTCTGGGCATAAGGATTGGCGGCAACTCAAGCGATACACACAAATTGATCCCGCCGGACTTCATAACAAAGTTCTGCCGGTATCCAAGCGCGGGGCCTAGTTCGCTACCGCGAACGACGCCTCGCGGTATCGCAGATCCAGGTAGTCCCCAACCGCTCGCACATCCGCATAGCGGTTGCGACCCTCTGTGTAAGTCGGAACGGCGCATTTCTCATCCGATATCAGATTCCTCAACGAACCTTCTTTGAGGCCGAGCTCGGTCGCCAGTTCGCTCATTGTCAACCTCATGCGTCCATAACGCATGTACAGGATGATGGCCGTGGAGGCAGTCGGCGGCGCCGTCGTCTTGGTGCTCATGGCGCCGCCTCCTCAGCTTCGGGGGGGGCGTCAATGCCGGCGAAAAAATCGACAGTCGGCGGTGTGCCCAGAGAGCTAATGAATGGCGGGGAATGCATGGCTATGCCTCGTCGTTATCGGTCGTGATCAATCGCATGAACAGCGTTTGCGGAGGGCGGCGTGGTCATGCGCCCCGTCTGAATACCCAGCAATGCACGGTTGCAGGACGGCCGCTGCCAGCGGAACTTTCGTTTTGGCGGATGCGGCTCTTGACCGTCTTGACATCAAGGAACTTATATCGACGGCTGGAGCGAAGAACTTTCTTTAGGTCCCGCAACGCAGGCACTTGTTGGCGATGTTGCGCTGCTTCCTCAATAAAGTGGTTCAAACTGACGGCGATTTCCTCGGAGTTACATGAGTGATTTAGCTTCGGGGCTTGATCATCGTCGCCGTTGAGATAGGCAAATGCGTCCCAAAACTCTTGCACGATGGGATGATCGGCATTGATGATCAATTGCCGCTCGGCCGCCATATCTCCTATGAACCGGATGGCTTCTTCGTACTGCTCGTCCGAAAGCGTCACAACATGCCTCAACGCTTCAATCATGGCCATCAATTGCGCATGGCATTTCATGATTCGAGACATCTTCACGTCGCCACGTCCTTGGATGAGATCGTGATAGTGCTGATAGCGCGCCAGGATGGTCTGCATCAGTATTCCCTCCCGCCTTGTCGCCGCCAGAATGAAACCGGATACCGCGCTGATTGGCATGGTTTCCAGCGCGACGGCGGAGGCGAGAGTTCGCGCGTTCTGTCCGGCGCGGTCAATGTTGATGTGCACGATGCGGGAAAGAATCGCCTCGGATGCATTGACATCGTTGTTTTGGGATATGACGATGCAACCCCTGAATGGGGGCTCATAGGTCTCATTGCCGCCATTGGCTACGCCCCGAGAGCGAATACTCCGCCCGTTGTAGGCGGTCTTCAGCTCGTCCCAATCGAATGACTTCACATGAGATTTCTCTTCGCTCAGGCGCTCGCGGTCCGACTCGATGAGGACAACGGGCAATCCCGCGACTTGCGCAAAGTTCCGCGCCCGCGCCGCGGCCGTGGACTTGGATGGATCGAAGCCCTCATAGTCATTGCGCCCGAAGAGCTTCCAAAGGAATTCAATCAGCGTTGACTTGCCGGACCCGGCCTCGCCCACGACCTCCAGGAAGGGATAGCTCTTCTGTCTTTCCCGGATTTGTTCCGCGAACAGCGAGCCTAGCCAAAAGGCCAAGGTGACGATGCCCTTCGCGCCAAACGCAGTCCAGAGGTGCTGAAGCCATTCGTTGGAGTACTCGCCGGGGTCATTGTTGACGGTAAGCGTGACGGACTGATTCAAACTCTTAATGGATAACTTTCCAATGTCGAAAAAATCCTCTTGATTGACCTCGTAGATGATCCCATCTTTGACCGCGAGCGCACCCAGCAGATATGTTCCATGCTCGCGGCTGTACCCGGCGTACTCCACCGTCTCAACGCGCTTGATGTGGTAAAGGCGGCGCTCCATCATCCTGTCCAGATGATGACCCTGGCCTGAGAACATCGCGCCCGGCGCGATGGCCAGCAGGCGTTTCTTGAATTCGCTGGCGGTGGATACCTGCGACGAAGTGAAGGTGTTCTTGACGGGCGGACCGTCGTGCGGGAACTCGACTCGGAAGTAGTACCAGCTTTCGTCCGTCAGTTTGTTTTCTTGGAAATAGAGCGGAGTAGGGTAGCAATTGGAAATGGCGCGGATACCTCCCGCCTCGCGCAATGCTTGCTCACGTAATTGATCCGATGCGAGCTGTTCCTTCGCGTCGTTGCCGATGCGGTCCATGGCCTTCTGGTACGCGTCGATATCCATGCGGAACCAGTACAGGCGTTTACCAAACTCAAAATCAAACTCGATGCGGCTGTTGTCATGCTCGTACAGTAGCAAGGCCTTTTCACTGGCGGATTTAGCCAGCAGAACCGCACCATGGTGCAAGTACAACTTGCGTCCTTCGAATGAAAGCCGCTGCCGGGCGCTGTCGTCTGTGTTGCGGTCGAGTTGATAAAGATCGTTCCAATCGCGCTTTATGCCGGAGTCTTGGGGAATGACCGCGGCCTTGCACTTCCAGCCTTCCGTCTCCGCGCGCTCAACGTATTTGCGGATGAACCGGCAGCCTGCGGCATCGCCATCGAGCGCCCATATCAGGTGCGGCAAATTGTTGGGTCGAGCGTCGGCCAGTGCATGCAAGGCGCTGCCAGGGTAGTTATTGCAGGAAAGCAGGGCGGCGGCCGGGATGCCCAGTAACCATAGGGCTATGGCATCAAAGATTCCCTCTACGAGCCACAGCTCGGCGACTTTGGCGGTGTCCAAGCCGGGGGGCGTCCACCATTCGCCGATGTAGCTGCCGCCCGGTTGAAAGCGCGCTTTTTGCTTCCCGAAACGGCCAGGCTGGTCTATCAACCGTTCCCAGTACGTGCGCCCGACCGGAAACCGGATAGTGGCCGACGTAATGCCCTTTTGCCGATCGTGATAGGTCTCCTGAGCGTAGCAGCCTTGAAGGCTGGAGACATCGAAGCCGCGCGCATGTGTCAGGTAGGCGTCCGCCGCTGCGTTGGGGTTGGTCTTCGACTCTAGCGCATAGCGAGTGGACCAGTGATCGAAGATCTCCGGATACAGATCCTTGACGTGGCCTTCATAGTTGCAGTTGTTTAAGCGGCCGCAACGCAGCACCCAAGGATGTTCCGCGTTCGTATACAGCTCTTTCTTGTTGCATGCGGGGCAGCGTCCTTCGCGCAGCCAGCCGGAACGCTCTTTGAAGCCAAAGGCCTCCAGGCGCTCCATGACTTCGCGGTGCAGATCGGGCTTCACAGGCTGCGCTGAAAATGGCGTTCACGCGTGGCGACGGTATACAAGGAGCTAGCAGGCATGTCGGAATCCTTTGAAAAGCAGTTCCCCGCGACGGACGCAAAAGGCGCCCGCCGGCATGGCATTACGTGGACTTGAGTTGGTGCTACTCGGTCAGAGCGGCTGTCTCTTGGGCGTTCAGAAGGCGAGCGACTTCAGCGGAAGAGATAACTCGCGTGCGGCCGGTGGCGCGTTCGACCAGGAACAACGCGTGGGTGGTGCAGCGATCCCGGTCAAAACTCACTGGGCTGAAACGGCCGGCCATTTCGGCCATCGCTTTGGCGGCTTCGGTTTCAGCCGTGCGCTGCGAGCAGTTGGTCACAGTCATCAGGTGCGCGGCGCAACGCTCTAGGAGCAAGTTGTCTCGTGCGCCGGGTGGGATGGCGGCGATGTCTTTCTCGGCGGCCAGAAGCAGGTAGGCTTGTTCCGCCAAGAAATCGCGATCCCGCTCGACAGAACAACTGACACCGGAAAGACTTGGGTCATTTGCTTTCATTGTGGAGACTCCGCGGGCAAGGGGCGAGTGTCGCGATTTCCATCAGGCGCTCGACTTCGGGTCGGTCGGATACGGGGGTGGGATTGTGGGGGTTTGGGAGGCCTCCGACGGAGAGCATCCGACTGACTTCGAGCGTGGCAACCCAAGAAGCGGAGCATGGGACTACGCGGCACTGAAACATCAACTCCCGCATGGTGCTGGATAGTGGCCGGCTGCTACGGACAAACGAACGGGCGCCACATTGAGGGCAGTTTATGCTGATGACATTCATCGGATGGACCTCAGCGCCGGCGAGCAGACCGGGAAGCGCCGCGCTCGGCTTCCCATGCTTCCAGTCCGCGGCGATACATCAACAGAGCGAATTGGCCTGCGGATCTTGCGTCAGCCTCGGCAAGTGCTTTGCATTGCTCGAACTCCGCTGCGTCCATTCGCAGACCAACCATGGGGCGTTGCAGCCGTTTGGACGCTGGCCCGTGTTCGAATGAGGTATGTTGCATAGCGTGACACTCCATTTCGTGACGTGATGCGATAATTATGTACTCAAATGAGTTCATAATCAACTGGATTGAATTCAAATGAACGCAACAAACGAGCGGCTGCTTGAAGAGCGGCTGCGCCTGGGATACGGTCAAGGAGAATTGGCCGCGTTGGCTGGCGTTGGACGGGGGGCGCAAGCGAACTATGAAAAAGGGCTGCGCCAACCCGATATGGCTTATTTGGTGGCCATAGCGCAGGCCGGGGTCGATGTGCAGTACATCGTGACAGGCGCGCGTGCGCTATCCGATAAGGATTTAGAAGCCGACCTCCTACGATATGGTCAGGCCTGGGAAACCCTCGAACTGGCATTAGAGGCCACTGGCCGACGTCTCAGTCCGGCCAAAAAGCGCAAGGCTGCGGAGGCGCTGTATCGCGCCAGCAAAGCGCAGATGGCGCCTTCACAAGATCAACTTGCCGCGTTGGTGCTGGAGCTGGCCGCATAGCGGCCAGGCGCGGAGCAGATGCAGGGGTCGAGCCCTGATAAGCCGGCAAGGGCTGCAGGCGTCTCCGGTAAGGGCGCTTGCATGGAGCTGGCGACGCACAGTAGGAAGATAAGAAATGCAAAAGCCTCATGACTCCGCATCGAACGTTCATTTCCTTAATCAGCTTCATGGCGAGCGACCCCATGGCGATGTCCTGGCAACGCTCTATGACGCGCTCAAGCAAGCAAGAAAAGTACGCGAAGAGTGCGCAGCAATCGAACGTGCCGCCAATGAGCAACGCATCAAGGGCGAGGGCAATGTTCAGCTTTCGGGCGGGGCCACATCGCGTCAGTCGATATCAGGAAATAACAACGTCCAAATTGGCGCATTGCAAGTCGTGGTCAAAATAATGATGAACGTGGAGCAATAACGCGGGCAGGATAAGTCCGCTTCAAGTTCCGCCGGCAGTTCGTGTGACTCGCCTTAGTCAGCGCGCTCGCTCGTCTGCCGCTTCTACCGTCTCGGCTTCAAATCGCGTGGTAAGGCCGCTCTCATTCAGGCTATGCGTGAGTTTCACCAGAAGCCACGTGTACGCGCCGATGGGTTTCTTCAACCCAGGCAGTTCCACCTTCGTCTGTGGAGATAAGTCGGGTCGGCCGTAGGCCAGCGTCATGTCAAACTTGGCCACACCACGCTGTACGCGCTGCCACTCAGCGCGTGCATTTTCCAACGCATCAGCCTCGCTCGCGTATACGGTCTTGAGCTTCTTGGCGTTGTCCGGCTTGCCAGCGATCACACTGCGTTGGGCTGATTTTTCCTTGTCCTGATAGGCCGCTTGCACGCCCGAGTATTTCTCACGCTCGGACACATGAAAGGTGATCCGGTCTCCATCACGACGGGATAGGGTGAGTGTGGGCATGTCTTTGCCGCTGGCCGTGCGACCCTGCTCGATCGGCAGGAACAGGAGCTTGCCATCCTTGATCGTCGCCACGGCATCGTATCGTTTCCCAATCCGATTCAGAAACGAAACGTCGGACTCATTCGTCTGGTCAATGTGCTGAATCTTCACCTTCGAAAAACCCTGACCAACAACGGCTTGCAGGCCGTGGGCCTGCGCGATGGTGTCCACTATCTCGCGAATTGTCTTTCCATGAAAGCTACGCTCAGTCCGCGTTCGAAGGGCCGATTTCATGTCGGCGCTACGGGCGCGCAGTGTGATGGTGTCGGGCGCCCCGGCATATTCCACCTCGTCGACAACAAAAGAGCCTTTATCCACCAAACCACTGGCGAGCCAGCCCAGGCTCAGGCGAATGACGGCGCCTAGAACAGGGAGCGCAAGCTCCCCGTCGTGATCCGAAAGGGTTATGTCCAGTTGGTCTGCTTCGTCGCCGCGGCTCTCCGTGAGCGTCAGGCTCATGAGGCGAGGCAATATCCTTCCGGTCACGTCCTGGTCTGCGACGGTGACACGCCAGATAGGTTTGGGGTACGCGAAACCGGAGGGCGCGTCCGCGGCTTGACTTTGGCGCGGTTTATCGCTCATTGCGTCGCCCAGTCAAGTACGGAGCCGTCCATCATGCCGATGGGCAATTTCAAATCATCGAGCAGCGTGCGCGCCTGCTCATCGCTGACGGCCTTGAGAGTAATGCTGAAGTCTACTTTCTGGGGTTGGCCGTTGATGTAGAACAGGGACTGGTCCTCGTTCATTGACGTGATGACGTGAGGGCCGTAGACGGTGCCCATTCCGTCCACGAGCATATAGGCCTTCCCGGTATCCGCCATCCGGCCCAGGAGCGTAAGAGAGCCGCTGGAGCCGATAAGTTCGGGGGCGACCCACCCGGCCAGCGCAATTGTGTCTTCGCCTTTGCCGAGGAACTGGTAGCCGGGGCCGGCGCCTACCCGTGAATTGGATGGATGACGCCAATCGCGCGACCGCTTAAGCGTCTGGTACGCGACGGTCGGGAGACTGAAAACGAACATGCCCAAAGCCAGCATCATGGCGAATTCTCCTAGTTCTCGTCGTAGTAGGCGGAACGAAGGCGCGCCGCCTTTTCGGAATCCCGGCGGCGCAATGCGTCTTCTACCGCCCGGCCAATATCCGCAGCGCTGGCGCCCGCGTCGTGGATCTGGATGGTGATGTTGTCGCCCTGAATATTCAGACTGCGGGCAGTCGGGGCGGTTGCCACAGCGGCGCGCATATCGAAGCGCCGATTCAGCGCCTCGGCGTCGTTCGCGATGGTCGACACCTGTGTTGCCGCGCCGGGGGCCGCTAGGGCGACGGACGTCGGCGTAATGGCTCCGCCTATCGCGATGGATGCCGCGAGCGCATGAGCGGCCTTTGACGCAGCCGGTTGTTGGCGAGAAATTCCCACCGCGGCTCCTTCGGAAACAAATTCGCCCATTTCGATGAATGCGCGGCTTGGCGAGGCGATGCCAAGTTTTTCCTTGAACCATCCGATGACCGCGCCGCCCATGTTGGAAATGGTTTCCTTCACGGTGGTTGCCATGTTCGTGACACCCTGAACGAGTCCTTGCATAAGCATCCTGCCAAATTCTGAAAATTGTCCAGGCAGAGTTATGCCCAAAAGACTCAAGGCGCTGGTGATGGCGGAATAGATCGACCCAAACGGAGACCAATTCATCAGCGACGCGCCGATGGCCGCAATGCCGCCATCAAAGGCGGTGCGGACCTGGCCCCATAGGTTGCCAAAGAAGCCGATCACCGCATTCCAAGCGAGAGTCAACGTCCCCATCGGATTCAAGCTTTGGAGCAATGCGGTAATGCCATTGAAGGCCCAAGCGAATGTCCCACTGACCGTTGCCCAAAGACCCTGAAAGAACGCGGAGATGGGTTGCCAATACTGATAGATGACATAGGCGGCAATACCGATTGCAGTGATCAGCAGGCCCAGCGGACTCATGAGCAGGAAACGGCCCAACGATAGGACGGCGCCGCCGGCCATCTGCAGCGCGCTGACCAGGTAGGTAAGCACCCCGGATAGGCCCGACATCTGAACGCCGGTCTGAGCCAGCAGGAAGCGGGTGAAGACCAGGGGAGCCAGCACCGTGGCCAGCGCTGTCGCAAGAGTACCAACCACGGTGGCGAGAGCCGCGACGACAGCCAGAACTTTGACGGCGCCGGCCGTAAATGCGGGATGTTCACGGACCCATTTGCCGAAGCCGGCGGCCATCTCGCCCAGTAGAATGAATAGCTCCTTTAGTTCCGGGGCGACCGTATTTCCAACTTCCGAAAGAGAGTTGGTCGCACGGTCCCACGCGGTCTCGACCACGTTTATCAGTGTTGCCGATTGCGCTTGGACGCGTTGCTGCAATCCACCCTGATTCTGCAATTGGGCGACAACCTGGGCGTAGCCGTTCATGCCCTGGGACATGAGCGCCGCAACAGCCTGCAGAGTCTGCGCGTCATCGCCAAAGAGTTGCCGAAGCACATTGGTTCGCTGCACGCTATTAAGTTCGTTCAGTTGCTCCAACTGCGCCAACATTTTCTCAATTCCGGCGAATTCTCCACTACCGTTGGTAAAGTCCATTTTGAACTTGAACCCAGCACCATTGATCAACGCGTTTGCCTTCTCGACGCTTGTTTGATCCAGGCCGCTTTGGAGGGCCTTGCTCAGTCCGATGCCTGCCGACTCTCCGGCTATGCCGGCCTGATTCATCATGACGAGCAACGGCGCCAGCATCTTGCTGGCTTCCAGCCCGTCTTTGCCGATGATTTGGAAGGCCGGTGATAGCTTGGTGAAGCCGCTGAGCATTACGGTGGGATCGACGCCGGCGTGGAACGTGCGCTGTATGACGTCCATCAGGCCCATCATGTCGGCATCCGCCGTGTGGGTGGCCTTTTTGAGATCCGCCGCGAACTCGGCCGAAGCCGATCCAGGCAATTTCAACAGCACGCCCAGGTAAGCAGTCGCCTCGCCGAGACCGTTCAAGATGCTGGTGGAGGACATGCCCTGACGCCGGAGAACCGTCATCATGTTCTGATAGTCCGCCGTTGTTCCGGGGAGCTTGTCTCCCAGTTGGGTAGCCAGCTCGGTGATGTGTTCAAAGTCCTGCGCTACCGAGCCGTCGCCCGTCATGAGGGCAATCTTGAGCTCCGTGGCCGCATTTTCGGCCGGCGCGAACGCACTTACCATCGCGCCGAGAGGACGCGACAGCGTGCGGCCGGCGGCCAGCCCATTTTTGCCGGTGTCCGCTACTCCTGCGACAAAACGGCGCCCGTTGTCTAGTTTCTGCCTGACGTTCGCCAAGTGTTCGTGCCTTTCGGCTACTGCCTTGAGGCGTGTTTCCTGCTGAGTCAGTGCCTGATTGGTGTTGGCGATGCCCAGGCGCAGGGATCGTTCATGTTGCACAAGACTGCTCGTTGATACGCCAGCCAAAGCAAGCCGCTCGCGCGATTGCTGTAGCGCCAGAGATTGCTGGTCATGTTTTTCCTTGAGCTGCTGAGCGGAATGGACCGCCGCGTCGAATGATTGCGTCATTGCACGAGTGGGGTTGTCCACCGCGCGCATTTGCTGCGCGAGCGTCGCGACGTTCTGCTGGGCTGCGGTCATCTCGCCGTGGGTACCCTGCAATCCACGTTTGAGGTCGCGAAAGGCGCCGATATCGCGTTGCGTCGCGTTCAGCGTCTTGAGCGTGTCGCGTAGTTGAACAACACCCACGGCCGAGGCCGCGGCGTTGTTTTCGATCTTCTTGAGCGGCCCGGACAGCTTGTCCTGCATCGCCGCCATGACGCGCAGTGCAAGCGCCTTGTCCATGGTACTACTCCGGTTGGTAGCGTACGCGGGCGCGCTCGCGCCACGCGGCCAGCTCTTCGAGGGTCAGGCCGGACATGTATTCAGGGTTCCAGTGGAAGACCAGCGCAATGTCGGCCATTGCATCTTCTACGCAATTTGGTAGGCGGCCCGATCCGCCTTCGTGAAGAAAAAAGCGGATACCGCGGCCCCCAGGCTCATAAGATCCGCGGGGTCCATGTTTGCGATCTCATGAGCGGTCAACGCCGGCTCGGCGATGCGGGGCAGGACGGTCTGCAACGCGGAGACATCAATTTGCGTAAGCGCCACGAGCGTTACCCCGCGGAGGGCGCCCGCGCGAGGTTTTCGGACGGTGATGCTCCCGATCATTTGATTGCCGCGATGGATCGGAAAATCCAAGATCACGGTTTTGATAGTCGTGTCTTCGGCGGACGGGCCGACCGGTGGCACGGCTGCGGTGGAGCCGCCTGCGTCGGGTGCGGCCGCGTCGGTCTGCGGCTGGTTATCAGGGAGCTGTGTGTACGGCGTCATGTGGATGGTCTCGGCTGTTTAGCTGCGTTAAATGCCAATGGCTCGGCGCAGGGCTTCGCTCTTATCAATGCCGGCGACCATGTACACCAGGTTGAACAGATCGATCTCGAACAGCGTTTCTCCGTTCAAGGTCTCTTTGTAGTAGGTGCATTCCGTGGAGATCTTCCATTCGGTGTCTTCACCAATCTTGGACTCGCCCCGATCGATCCCGGAATGCCGGCCGCGCACGACGATTTCCACCGCGTCGACTTCTTCGGTGTCGTCCTTCTGGTAGGCGGCGGCGAAGCGGAGCTGCACGCCGTCAACGCCCACGGCGCCAAGTTGCTGAAGGACTTGCTTGACGTAACCGCCCGTCGTCCATTCCATCTTGAGGGCATCGTCGTCCCAACCGAAATCCACCTTGGCGGCGCCCTGCATGCCGCCCGCGCGGAATGCTTCCATTTTTCGCGACAGCTTAGGTTGCGTGACGGCGGTAGCGATACCGATGTAGCTTTGGCCGTCATTAAAGATGTTCATCTGTTTGAGTTTGCTAGGCATGGCCATGGCTTGTTCTCCTATGTTGCGATGAGTTGTATTCGGGCCGCGCTACGCGGCCCGAGGCGTCAGGCAGTGATGCGCTTGGCAAAATCCACCAGATAGCGATCAGTGACGCGCTGACGGAAAATGATGTTTTCGGCGGGAGGGACGGGCGTGTAGTCGTAATCAATCCAAAATTGACCGGACTTCAGCGTTTCCTTGGTGTTGGGCGTTTCATCCCACCATGCCTGTCCGTCGATGATGTAGCCCAGCGATTTCAGCGTACGGAACTTGCTGTTGATGCCCTCGAGAATGTCGCGCACCAGCGAAGGATGGAGCGGCAGGTCGACTGCCCACATATGCGCTTCGGCGATGGTGTCAGCCAGAATCTGGGCCGTGCGCGTGTAGTTTTCGAACGGGTAGAGCGATTGGGGGCCGGCGCACGTGCGGCTTCCCCAGAAGCGGAAGCCGGTCTTGTTGATGAGCGTCGTTACGTCCTTTTCGTTGAGGTAGCCCGCGTCCGTGGCGGGGTCCTGCAGATCCCAGTAAACGTCCTGGCTGATGCCAGTGGCGCCGTTGACGGCCACATTCGACAAGGTCTTGTGCCAGCCGGTGTCGTTGTCGATCTTGGCGCGCAGACCCAACGCCGTGGCGGAAGCTGCAATGACGGCTTCAGAATTGGTGCGGGTATCCCAGCCCAGGAAGTTGGGCCACAGGAGCATGAGTTCCCGCTGGCCGAAATCTTCGCGATAGGCGGCGACTTCTTCCTTGGTGTTGAGGTGGGGGACGCCCGCGTATGCAAAGCCGCGCAGCTTCTGCGCGATGCTGGCGAGTTCGGCCGTCACGGCGGGGTTTTCCAGCCCGGGAGCGCCCAGGATGCGCGGTTTGACCAACGGCCCGCTGTTCTGCGCGGCAAGCAACGCGCGCAGCCCGGTGTATTTGCCATTGCTATTAGTGCCACCGATCACATTGGAGGTCGTCTCCTCGGGCGTGGCGCCCTCGGCTACGCGCACAACGACGGTCGCGGGATTGGTTTGGCTGCCGATTGCTTCCAGCGTGCGCGCCAAGGTGCCCTTGGTTCCGGCCTTTCCGGCCGCGGCGGCGATGTTGGTAGCCAGGACGGGGGTATTGAGCGGGAAGGTAGCGGGGTCGGCGTCTTCGGCGGTGGCTACGAAGCCAACGACTGCGGTGGCGACAGTACGAATGGGGCGGGTGCCGTCGTCCACTTCAAACACGCGGACGCCGTGGTGATAAGAATCAAGTCCGGCCATGAGAAAACCCTTAAAAGTTGTTGAGCGAATTCCCGCTCCACTTCGTGCGGGGATTGCGCAAATTCTGGAGGGTTCGCTTCGCGCGCGGACGGAATCTGTGTTGTGGCTGTGCGTCAAACAACCTGCGTGGAGAAAAGTGCGCTAAAACAGACGCTTTTCAATGAAAACTTGGTCTCGCCGTCAGCCCCGTAGAAAGTCCGCGCTTACTTTGGCCGAAGCGCTAACGCGTTATCTCGCCGAAGTCTCGTCCTCAAAGAAGGGGGCAGGCGGCGGAGCGATCCATTGCGAAGCTCTGGATGTCCACACGTTTGGCTATTCGCCCGGTGGACCGTATCCGCAGCACGGACCTTACCGATTTGCGAGACGCGTGGCTGAAAGACCGCGCGCCTGCAACCGTGGTGAGGCGCTTGGCGTTTTTGTCGCACGTCTACACCGTGATACGAAAAGATTGGGGATTTGATTGGCTAGCCAACCCGGTTCAGCTTGTCAGACGCCCGGCAGTGGATGATGCGCGGGATCGCCGGCTGTTTGACCATATACGTCTGCGTGGCGTGTCAGAGGCGGAGTGCCCACGGGAAGAGCTGGATTGGATAATCCGCTCCACGCGCTCGCATGAGTTGCCCACGATCCTGACGGTTGCGCGGGAAACAGGGATGCGACGCTCGGAAGTGGTCGGTATCCTTCGGGAAAACCTGGATCTGATGCATGGTGTCGTCCACCTTCCCCATACGAAAAACGGTCGCGCGCGCGACGTGCCTCTTACTCCGATAGGACGCGAGGCACTGCGTCGATGGGTCACGGGAAAGCCGATGCGTGGTCGAATCTTTTCGATGCAGCCCGGATCCGCGACGCGAGCATTTATCCGCGCACGGCGGCGCGCAAGGCAAGCGTACGAGGCACTATGTGGGCGCTATGGCCGCCGGCCGAATCAGGCTTATTTTCATGATCTGCGTTTTCATGACCTGCGCCATGAAGGAACTTCGCAGTTGGCGGCGGTCTTTCAGATTCACGAGCTGGCGAAGGTGAATGGAAACGTCGACACAAGAATGCTCCTACGCTATTACCACCCGCACGGGCGCGAGTTGGCGCAGAAGCTATCCCGTAGCCCATTGGGGCGGCTCCAGCATGAAAAGCTCCGCCGAGAACGTATGACCGACGAGGCAGCGCTGCCACTCGCCGCGTGATACGCGGCGCGATTGTGCTATTCGGTTTTGGAATGGGCGTCCACAGGCTTGATGTGGGTTAACCAGTCGGGTAGCGGTCCCCAGCCTGGATAGCTGTAAACGGTGCCCTCAAGCAGCGCGTCACGGCCAACCGTGTAGGGCTCGTTGTTCGTGCTGATCCATAGATCGGCGTGGCGATTGTCTTGCACCAATTCCCAGGACTTGCCCCCCCAACGTGCAACCATGCCGGCTGGCGCTGCGGGCGGCGCGACCGTCTCCGCGCCATAAGGAACATTGAATTTCCCAGGCGAAAGCGGCAATTCGTGGGCAACAGCTTCGTACTGATACAGCCCGTCGACGTCAGTTTGAAATACCGTCATCTTCATAGATTTCTCCCAATGTAAATTTGCAGTGCGAATTTGAGGCTGCTGGACCGGGTATTTAGCCAGAAGTCGGGCGGTTCGTCCCGCGGGGCTTCGGTCACTCCCTACACCGCAGTAGTGTCCCAGATGGAGACGAGATCAACTTCGATTTCGCGGGTGTTGCTCGGCCGGCGACAGAAACGCGATGCGCAAACGCTGAATTACCCCGGAGAATCGATGCTTGACGCATCTTTGCACTGCAAATGTGAGGGCGCTGGGAAGCCGGCAACAAATGCAGGTCCAGGCCCACTCCCACAGCTTCCGATACAACAATCTCGCGCCCATCGGCGGTAACCAGGCTGTGCTTGATGGAGGCGGCTCTCTGTCGTTCTCGACAACAAATATAGGCGGTTCCGAAACCCGCCCGATCAACGTCGCTTACCACCCACGAATCCATGCCTGATGCCCCTTTCACTGCAAATGCGAGGGCTATGGGATCGCGCCAGCGGGACGCAATCCACAACATGACCGGCTCGACTGGGGCGCTCTATCGCTCGGGTGAAGCCGTGGCGAGTGGAGTGCTCTCCATAGGGCCCTGGGGCAACACTCCGGCAAAAGTTGGAGTGAGCGGTGCGGACCCTGGGGACAATGGAACTGTTGGCTTCGATGCCTCCAGGCAGGTCCCGACCTCCACCGAAAATCGCCCTGTGAATACCGCCTTTCACCCGAGAATCCATGCGTAATGTTCCTTTCACTGCAGATGCGAGATTGCTTGGAAGCCGGCAGGCGCACGCCTTGTGGGACCATGCGCACAACGTGCTTGCCTATCCGCAACTCGACGTAGCCGGCGGCGCGTTGTCTCGCAAAGCAGATGGATTTGGCACGATGCCTACCGGTGGGTTTGCCCCGGCGGTGGGTTTACCGAAACTCGCCCCGTAAACGCGGCAAACCTTCCAGGCATTCATCCGTAAATCAGGCATGAATCCGAGGGTGGTAGGCCGAATTAGCGGAGCGAGTTTCGGTCGACGTGCGGGCGACTCGGCTGGTGTCGAACGAAACAGCATCTCCATTCGTGATGTTCGCATCCAAGGCTACCGGGGCTGAGTTTGTCCCCTCCGTCTTGAGGTGTGCAGCAAACGCCCCAGACGCACCGATGATGGCACCCGTGGCCGAGATTGCAGAGCGCGCCTGAATGCGACCGGTGATCTTCTGCATCGCATCCGCCTCTCGCGAACCGAGAGTTCTTGCATTTGCAGTGTCAGCGTCAGTTCCACTAAAACGTCGGAACATATTGCGCAAATCGGGTGCGCGGAACTGCGTCGCATTAACATTTACGAAGTAATGACCACCCCGGTTCGTGTCCCAGACGCTTTGAGTGACTGCCAGCCCGTTCTCCTGGGCGTAGCCCCACAGCCCTGCATATGCGGTTTTGTCCAACAGGCCGCCGATCGCGTCAATTTCGCTGGGCAGGGGTGCGGAGGTGTGGCCGTCCACGGGGCGGCCGCAAAGCGGGGACCGGTAGCCGGTGAAATACTGGCTGGATGTCCAGATCCACACTTCGCTGCATTCTGCGACGACAATCGGTCCGATATTGTTCTGGGGTAGTGAGAAAATGGAGAAAACGGGAGCGTAGTTTCCTTTCGGCTGCTTGGCGGCCAAGCCGGCATCCACATACTCCCGGGTGGCAAGCACGACCGCCGGATCAATCTTCAAAGTGAATGCGGCGGTGCTAGCCACCATGATGACCATGCGGACAACCTGGGTGCGCCCAGATCCTTCGGCGAGCAGCGGTTTGTATGTTGGGGGGCAATTCGCCACCGCGACCAAATCGCCGTCCTCGTCGTACAGCCCCCATTCCCGGATCCACTTTCCGCCTTCGGCCTCGGGAATAACCTGTTCGGCAACCAGATAGTTCGGGTTGTCGGCGTGGACATACAACTGGTTGAGAGGCGCGCGCCGCCATTCTCCAACAAGCTGGGTTTGCTCATGGTTGGGCGTGGGCGTGTTGCCGCCACCGTCGCCTACCGCCAAATGGGTGAGCTTCAGCGTACCGCCCAAGGCCAACGCGTTTGCCTGCTTGGCTTCGCCGATTTTTGTGAGAATTCCGAAGTAGGTTGTGCTCATGGGTATACCGTCATGGTGTCAATAAGATGTTCGCGCACGCCATAAGGAATCAGCGTATGCACGTTGATGGGTTCGGGCAGGTAGGGATATACGGTGAGTTCGTCGCCGTCGTAGGCGGCAACGTTCATCAGCAAGGAGCCGCGGACTTCCGCCGCGATGCTCAGCTCGATAATGTGCTGGCTTTGCCGCTTGGCATCCTCAATGAGGCGGACCAGCTCCGCGTACATCGCCTCTGTTATTCCGGTCTCCAAAACGCCGATGGAAAGTCGGAAAGTGCCGCGCCGGCCTTCCGGCGCGATTTGCCACCACTCCTTGACCTCAAGCAGATACCCCAGCGGCTCCACGACGCGGCGCAGCGCGCCAATGGTCCCCTTGTGCTTGTGGACGAAGAAGGAACTGCGCACGACATTGCGCTTGGCCTGGATAGACCAACTCTCGTCCCAGCGGTCAACGGAACGCTCCCAGGCGACCCAGGTAAGCAGGTGAGCCGGCGTGGTTTCCGCGCGGCTCAGCAGGCGGATGGGAATGGGGACGTCTTCGATGTCCGCGCACGTGACCGCAGCGCTACGCTCCAGAGGCGTGGAATTGTGCGGCAGGAGCGCGCGCCGATCAGTCATCGTCCGTCTCGCCGTAAATTTTCAGGTCGATGGCGGTGCAGGTTCCCGCCTGGGTGGGATCCAGCACGATGTTTGCCGCCGGCTCCAGCAGCTCCAGGCGTTCTACCCCTTCGACATGAATGGCGGCCGTGAGCGCGGAGCACCATACTGAAATACCCTGACGCTGGGGGCGGTTCACGAATGCCGCGCATGCCTTTCTTGCGGCCTCCAGCGCAACCGCCCCGCCCGGGCCTTCGCCCTTCAGATAGAGCACGGCGCGGACGGCGTACGGATGGATTCGCGACGATTGGACGGTAACGCGGTCGCCCAGCGGTCGTACATCCTCGTCGTTCAATGCCAGTCGTACCGCATCCAGTAAGGCCGGCCCGGCAGTGCCGTCGCCGTCGCGTGAAAGCACGGATACCAGAATGTCGCAAGGCTCGGGGCTGATCGCGCTTGCATCGGCAATCAGCCCGTGCGCGGACCGTGCGTGAAACTCGTACGCCCGACGCGGGCCCGCCGTGGAAAGGCCTTCCCATGCGAGCTGAGCGCGTTCTCGCAGATCATCGTCCGATTCCATCAGGGCGGGGGTGGGCGGAACCGTGCTTTCGTCGGCGGGCGTGATCGTGAGCCGGAAAACGCCAACTTCCGCGGCCTTGTGTTCCAGGTCGGCGCCTCTGGAGAACGCCAGCAGCAACGCGCGAGCGGCTTCGTTCACGCGTTGGCGGATTATCAGTTCGCGCTCGCTGTTTTCCTCGAGTAGCAGGGTCAGCGGTTCGGATTCCAGCGCCAGGGTTTTGCCCAGCGCTTCCCGATCGTCCTGGGCAGCGAGTGCGATGAGGCGGGCCTTTCGCGTTTCAAGGATGCGTTCAAAATCCAGCGGCTCAATGATATTCGGTGCAGGCAGCAACGACAGGTCGACGGTGTTGGAACTTGCCATGTCACGCTCCGATGGCTGCGGAAACGGAGACCGCTCGCATGCCGCCGTCGATCAGCGCTTCAGCTTCCACGGTGATGGCAAGCTGGCCGGGCCGGGTTGCGTCCGCCTGGGCGGACACACTGCGTACTTTTAGCCGCGGCTCCCATGTCAGCAACGCCGTGGCAGTGGCGCTGAACAGTTGCACCAATAGCGCGGAGTTAACCGGAGCATCCACTAGATTGGCTGCGAGCGAGCCGAAGGGGCGACGCCGGAGGCGTTCGCCTATCGAGGTGCCAATGATCTTGCCGACCGACTGTCGCAGATGGTCGTTCCCGCTCATACGGCGGCCGGTCTTGGCGTCCATGCCGATGTAGCTCATTACTGTGGTTCCGTGGTGAGCGCATCCGGGCCCTGAGCGCGGTGCTTGTGTTTATGGACCACAACACCATTGGACGAGAGGTCGCCGCTTCTATGCGTGATTTCTCCCTCGATGGTGGTGGCGTTGCCCTTGCCGTTGGTGCCCGCCATGCCCGCCTGATAGGTGAATAGCCCCGTCACGGTGACTTTGCCATCTAGGGTGATTTCTGGGCACTTCAGGACGGCGGAATTGCTGGCTTCCGCGTTCAGGGTCTTGATGCCCGTTGCCGTGAGCGAGCCGGCGGCGTGGTCGTATGCAATCCGGGCGCCATCGGGATAGGCCCGCACGTGCTCGCTTTCGCTGCTGGAGGGCGAAGGGATGGTGTCGGAGTTCAGGCCGGTCACGACGATGCCGGCGGCAGTATCGCCCCCGGGGCAGAACACGATGACCTGTTCGCCCTGAGTCGGAGGGTCCCATGTGGTTGACGTTCCGGCGCGTAGCGCGGCAAATTGAAGCCAATCCGTGGTGAGTGCGCCGGTCTTCACGCGCACCTTCGCCGGCCGTGCCAGAAGATCGACTTCGGCAACGGTGCCCACCCGAATCAGGTTGGATATCAGACGGAAGAGTTCGGCGGTATCTTGCATGCCGGTCATGTTGCCGACGCGCTCTTGCGTGTGCACGTGGTTGCTGTTGTGAGAGACGCTGCGACAGACCTTGCCTGATGTGACGCGTCATGCGCTGGGGGTCCAGCCCGCGTAAGGCAATTTCGCGACTTGAATACCATCCATGTAAACGTCGCGCACCGTTTCGGCGGCGTCCACGGGCAGGCTTGGATCGGGCGGCTCGCCCGCGTGTCTCGCGTTTATCTGACCAGTGTCCGGATCGATGTTCGCAATGATGCGTTCGGTGAGCGGCAGCTTAATGCTCAGGTCCATAGCGTCATCCGACACAAACTCTACGGTGAATGCCAGCGCCGCATCGCGCTTTGCGGGGTTCCCGAATAATTCGGGCTGATTGGCGCGTAACCAGGCCAGTAGGGGCAGCATGATGGCGACGGTGGCGCCTTTGTAACCCTCCACGACCAGATTCAGGACATATCTGTATTCATGAGAGTAGCTGGGATGGCCCGTTGCGATTACACGACCTTCTCCCAAAAGAGTGCGGAGTTTTTCCGGATTGGCCGCGAGAAATGCGTGGGCGCGCGTCAAGTAGTCGCGTAGCTCAGCGGGTTTGCGCATGGGATTCCCTTTCTTGGCATTCGATGATTGCATCCACCTTCGCGGCGCAGATGGCCCATTCCGATTCCAGCCTGTCTATCATCGTGTTGAGATCTTCATTTCTCGCGGGGCGCGCTGCTGGTAGGGCGCACGGGGCGACGGGCGCGCAGGTGTTCGGCATATTCATGGGCGCCTGTGACCGCGGGACGCTCGCGCATCCTTGCAACAGCGTCAGGCAGCACGTCATCAGCCCAAAGTTGAAATTCTTGGTTTTCACGTCTTAGTTCCAATAAGTCCGATTGGCGCTCATCCAGCGCGGCGCGGATGCCCTCTTGCATGGACGCCAACTTGCGCTGATCGGCGGCGGCCAGCTGGATGCCTGCCCGGATCGTGCCAAGGGTGGTCTCCTGTTCGTCCAGGCGTTCGCCATACATGGCGATGGTTGCTTCTTGCACGGCAATGGTCCCTCGCTGCACCCAGATTCCAAACGCCAGAAGGGCGCAAACTCCGTAGGGCGCAAGGCGCCAGAGCCACCCGTTCAAGCTACCGCCTTGCCGCCCTTGGCGGCGTAGCACTCGTAGGCGCGCTCAAGCTTTACGTCGTAGTTGTTTTCCGCATACGCCGGCCCGTTGTAACGACGCGCGAACACCGCCCACTTCCGGTCCACCAGCGCCTTGTGCAAAGCCGAATCCGTTTCAATGAACTTCACGAATGCGGCGAGTTGGGCGCCCTCGCTTCGATGTTGGGCGGCGACGAAGGCATCACTGCTTTCATGGCCCAGACGTCGCCAGTGAAAGCCCATGATCTGAAACGCGCCCCAGCTCGCGGACTCCAACGCGGCTGGCCTGCATATCTGGACGGCGGCGGCGAGCCGGGCATGTTCGGCCGCGCCGCCCGTATAGCCGCCGCGTCGCGTATTGACGATGTCCGGAGACGTCACTGCGTGCGGGGCCGGATCGGCGCCATGGGCCCGGAGCCGGTCATAGAACACGTGGCGTTCAAAAAGAATGCAGGGACGGCCATCGGGCAGGAACCCGGCGCCGTTGGACTCCACTGAATTAACCGCTTTGATGCAGGCCGGGGAGACGCCGAGCCGCTCGGCCGCATCCACAAAATCTGATTCACGCATTTGCCTGGATGTGTTCGGGTTCCGCAGCGCTGCGCGCGTTTTGTCGCCCACTTTGCCGTCCATCACAAGCCCATGCGTGCGCTGCAAGACGCGTACCGCAGTTTCCGTGGCTGCGTCAAAGATCCCGGTCACTTCAATTAGATAGCCCGCCTTGACGAGCTGAGTTTGCAGAGCACCCACGGCGGGCCCGCGGCCGCCGGACTGCAGGATGTCATTCACGGCATTTGCTCCGAAACAATAGCGCCAGATTCCCCCGAATGGCATACACGACGATGCAGCCCGCGCCGGCGACGAGCAGCTCCAAGTAGCCGGACGGGGCCGACTTGCACAGCGCAACAGCCAGCGCGCGGTAGAAGAGGCTCGCGATCATGATGGACGCGAGGAGGGACACATCGGGCCGGTGGCGGGCGCCGTTCGGTCGATACCAAAGCAGGCGCGCTCCGGTCAGGGCATAGATCAGCACACAGGCGACGGCCAGGGGCGTGAGTGTTAACGCGGCGGCACTCATGATTTTTCCCGTACGCCCACAAGGCGCAGAATCATTGCTTTCAGATCCAAATCTGGCGCCATGGCCAAGAGCTTCAGGGCGATGGGGACGATGATCAGCGCGCCTAACAAGGCCGGCAAGAAGGATTGCTTGGCCCACTCTTGGGCGATGAATTCTCCGGCGCCGCCGTATCCGCAAAGCGCGGATAGCAAAAATGACAGAAGGCGCTTCCAGGCGCTAAGGTCTTTTTTTGTACTCGCAACCAGCGCCGCGCCGATGACGGCGCCCAAGGCTGCGTTGGCGTCGATGTAAGGCAGCATCTGAGCAAGCATTAGCCCCGATGTCGCGGTGGTCGCCGCAGCGGTTGCAGTGACGGCGGAAGGTTCGGTCATGAGGGAATCAGTCCCAAAGATTGAGGTTCGGGACCGTCGCGGGTTCAGACTCAGGCTCTGGGAGATTCACGGCGAGGCCATGAGGCAGGATGGCGCCATGGTCCGCAAGGCCGGGGTTTAGTTCCAGGGTCTGTTCCACCACGCCGCGCGAGGTGCGAAGGTGGCGCCAGCACAAAGTGTCAACCGTGTCGCCCTGCTGCGCGCGGACCATCATCGGACTCGCTCCGCCACGCGGCGGAGCCCGTCATGGATATCGGCGGTGGACCCGCGCGCATTGCGTGGATGAATGAGAGCGATGGCGATAAAGCTCATAGGATCGGGCCTTGTTGGATCAGCGGGAAGGGTCTCCAGACGTACCGGAAACGGTCTGTCCCCACCGCTCCCCGGTGCGCTTAAGGGCACTCCGTCAACCGGCGTTGCAGGCCTTCTTGGTTCACGACTAAAGCTGCGCGACAACTTTCTTGGTACCGGCGCCGGAGCGTTTGAGGTTCAGTTGTTTCAATATTGCGACCATGCGCGGAGCCGTTCAACGGCTCCGGGATGTTGTAGCGTTTGCGACAGAACGCGGGCGTACGCGCGCACTCGGCAGGCGCCGTGCTGGGAACCCATTCGTGAAGGGCCTGGGAAAAACCTAACCTTTCAAAGTGGTCGCAAAAGGTGCGCGTAAATACTTGATCTACAAGGAATGTTTTGGTTAGGCTGAAAGCCGTATTCGACCTAACCTGAAACCTGACTGATTTATAAGTTATTGATCTATATGAGTATCTAATTTTCTTAAAGTTAGGTTGTAGACACCTAACCAGGTCAGGTTCACGTTAGCAAGAAGTTAGATTTTTACGACGCCTGGAAACTCGCATGAATAAAGGCTCTCCGGTCAAATTGAGGGGGATGGTCAGGAGGGTTAGGCTTTTCCCAGTACCCCCCAAAAAACGGTGCGAAGGCGCGGCGTTGGCCAGATCTGTACGAATAGGGCGGTGACTTCGGGGAGCGTAGGCTTGACGCGGGGAAGTGCCGATTTGCAGTGGCGGATGCAATGAGGTGGGGGAATTCGGGGCACTACTACAAAATTACTACAGCAAATTACAAAAACTTAATGTTTATAAGCTTCTTGAGCCTATAGAAGTCCCCGTTAACTACGGTGACACATCGGGGAAAGGAATGCGCCTAGCCCACGGCAGCCGAGCGCATGAGCCCACGCGAGCGACCGCTCGAATCACATTGCGACAACGGGGCTATTCCCAAGGCCGGTTCCGGACTTGTATATGATGGCCAAGTCCGGCCACCGCGCCGGGCCGCCCCGAGGAGGGGGCGCAAACCCAAAAACAACGAGAC
>RCUK01000828.1_pt1 | contig 23041 bp, 24 predicted proteins | sample 2166381 | NCBI WGS metagenome assembly RCUK01 (sample SAMN09932809, study PRJNA488358) | compost metagenome | isolation source: compost soil in an enriched community | place: Germany: Experimental Botanical Garden | reverse complement strand
TGCGCTATTTCTGGATGGTCGCCAAGGCCGGCAGCATCGCCCGCGCGGCACAGCAGTTGCAGCGCACGCCGCAGTCCATCTGCGGCCAGTTGCAGGAACTTGAAGCCACGCTGGGCACCGAGCTCTTCCGGCGCGTGGGCCGCGGGCTCGAACTGACCGACGTCGGCCGCCATGCGCTGCTCTACGCGGACCGGATCTTCACCATGGGCGACGAACTGCTGGACGACTTGCGCGACCGTCCCGCGCGGCGAGCCATGGAGTTCAAGGTGGGCGTGGCCGAGGGCATGCCGAAGGCCATGGTGTACCGGATGATCCAGCCCGCGCTGGAACTGGACGAAGACGTCCGCCTCATCTGCCGGGAAGGCCGGCTGCCCTTTCTACTGGCGGACCTGGCCGTGCACCGGTTCGACATGGTGATTGCAGACCGCCCCATGCCGAACAACCTGAACGTCCGGGGATTCAGCCATCTGCTCGGAGAGTGCGGCCTGACTTTTTTCGGGTCACCGATATTGCTTGCGCGGCTGCCCAAGCGCTTCCCGGCGCTGCTCGATCAGGCGCCCTTCCTGCTTCCGGGCGAAGACGCCGCGATCCGGCCGCGGTTGCTGCAATGGTTCGATGAACACGATATCCGCCCGCGCATCGTCGGCGAGTTCGACGACAGCGCCCTGATGAACTCTTTCGGCCAGACCGGCACCGGCCTCTTCGTCGCGCCCACCGCCACCGCCGCCTATCTGTGCAAGCAGTACCGGGTGCGCGCCATCGGCGCCACCAAGGAGGTGAGGGAACAGTTCTACGCCATCACCACCGACCAGCGCCTGCAGCATCCGGCCGTGGTGGCGCTCAGCAAGGCGGCACGGGAAGATATCTTCAGCCCGACCCGACAGACGGAAGCCCGCTAGGCCAGGGAACGAACTGCGAGGGCAACTCAATGGATTCCGCATTCCACGGCGCTGGCCTCCAGCTGGCCGGCCGTTTCCAGCAGACGCTCGTGCAGTTCATTCAGGCGCCCTTCACCGTAGACTTCCGGCGTACCTATCAGGCAGAGTCCGGCAAAGGCATCGCCGCGCGACGAGCGTACCGGCACGCCGAACGCATACGAACCCGGCACCACATATCCGAAATTGACGCCAAAGCCGTGCTCGTCGGACTTCACCAGCATTTTCTGCAGACCGTCCAGACGCGTCGTGCCGTGGCGCTTGATCTCGTGATTGACGTTGTCGGCCAGCACCGCCTGAGCCGTTTCGGGCGGCAGCGTCTGCAAGATGGCCACGCCTCCCGCCGAGGTAAACAAGGGACGTCGCGTGCCGGGATAGACCATGGCGCCGGTCATTTTGATCGTGCCCGCGCGCACGCTGCAGACAAACTCGCTTCCGCTGCGGAACTGAAAGAGGGCGATGCCCGCCATGCGACGCGCGAAGCCGGCCACGATGGCTTCGACGCAGCGCTGGAACTGCCCATGGGCGGGCAGCGCCAGACCCAACTCGTACATCAGCGGGCCGGGCAAATAATGGCGGTCGTTGCTGCGCTGCTCCAGCAAGCGTTCCTCGACCAGGCAGGCCAGCATTCTATGCACCGTGGCCTTGTCCTGCTCGCAGGCCATGGCAAGGTCGGACAAGCGCCAGCCCACTTGCGGGCGCGTGGCCACCATGCGCAACAGCTTGATGCCTCGGGCCAGGCTTTGCGTGCCCATGCGGGCCGGCGCCGCGGCGCCCACGGCCAAGGACGAGGGTAAATCGGCGAGGTTCATTGCAGTCTGTCTCCTGGCTGTTCTTGTCCATTCGCAGCATATGCTTACTTCACCGCCCCTACCGCCAGCAATTGGGGTTTGCCTATCCGCCGGTGGTGGCCTTGCCCGGACCTGCCGTATCAAGCACGCGGCCATGCCTGCCAGCGGGCTCAGATGGCCGCATGAAGTGCGCGCAAACCGAGGCCAGGATGCCTATGCCGCCCACGTAATACGCGACGGGCGACAGGTCGCCATAGCGCGTGGCAAGGGCGGTGGCCAGAATGGGGGCCATTCCGCCGCCGATCGCCGCGCCGAACTGTATGCCGATGGACAGGCCTGAATACCGCAAGTGCGCGGGAAACTGCGCGCTGTAGAACGCGGCCTGCGGCGCATACACCAACGGATGCACCAGGCCCAGCGCGACCACCAGCGCCAGATCCAGGTTCAACGGGCTGCGACTTTCCACCAGGGCAATCAAGGTCGAGATTGTCACCGCCATGGCAATGCCCCCCACGCGCGCCACATTGCGCCCGTCGACACGGGAGCACAGCCAGCCGGCCAGCACCATGCCCAGGACCTGGCAGATCGCGCCTATCATCAGCGCCCGTATCGTGTCGCTACGCGTGAAACCCAACTTGATCGCATAAGACACCATGAAGACCGTGACGATGTAGTACAGCGTCACTTCGCCCAGCTTGTTGCCTATCGTCAGAAGCAGCGTCTTCCAGTGTTCGCGCACCAACTCCAGCGACGGTATGGTCACTGCCTGCTGGCGCTTCTGCACCTCGATGAACTCGGGTGTTTCCGGTATGGAAGAACGGATGTAGTAGCCGCCGATGACCAGCACCACGCTGGCCAGGAACGGCAGACGCCAGCCCCATTCCAGAAAGCTGCTTTCCGGCAATTGCGTCACCAGGGCGAACGACGCCGACGACAGCACCAGGCCCAATGGCACACCGGCAAGCGGCAACGCGCCAAGGATGCCTTTCCATTTGGGCGGCGCGTGCTCGACGGCCATCAATATTGCCCCACCGAACTCGCCGCCGAACGCCACGCCCTGCATCATGCGCAACAACACCAGCAGGACTGGCGCCCAGGCGCCGATCGCGGCGTAGCTGGGCACCAGGCCGATGCCTACGGTGGCCAGGCCCATCAGGATAAGGCTTAGCGACAACATGGTCTTGCGCCCGATGCGGTCTCCATAGTGACCGAACAGGAGGCCGCCAAACGGTCTGGCCAACAGGCCGGTGGCGAACGTCCCGAACGACGCGATGGTCGCGGTGGCCGGATCCAGGTTCGCGAAGAACACCGTTCCGAATACCAATGCCGACGCCGTGCCATAGGCCAGAAAGTCGAATCCCTCAATTGCCGATCCCACCACTGCGGCGATGCACACCCGCCATAACGCGGGCCGTTCGGTCTGTTCCGTGGTTGCGCTCATGATGTCTCCTTTGGTCGTTGGTTCCAGACATGGCGCGTACGCCTGCCGGATATCGTTTTTCGTTGCCGTCGTCAGGCCAATCGGCCCGGCATCAGGCGCTGTAGTTCAGCATCAGACCGGCGGCGTCCCAGTCCATTTCAATGAGCTTTCCCGTGAGCGACAGCGTGACGTAGGCCTTGTTCAGGCCGGGTCCGCCAAAGCAGATATTCGTGGGATAGCGATCCGGCATGTCGACCGTGCGCAGCACGCGGCCATCGGGCGAAATCACGGTGATTCTCGCGGTGACCAGCGTTCCTACACAGATGCTGCCGTCGGCCTGGATCGCCAGGCTGTCGAAGCGCTGGTAACCCGGCAGACCGCAGACCAGGCGTGCGCCATTGGGTGAAGGAAATCCGGCCTTGTGCACCGTGCCCGGTTCGACAATGTCATAAGCCCACAGCCGTGCCGTTTCGGTTTCCGCGACATAGAGCGTGCGCTGGTCCGGAGACAGCCCTATGCCATTGGGGTTGGCAAGCGGATGCGCGACCTCCTGGATGTGACTGCCGTCGGGCAGCGCGTAGTAGATCGACCCGATGTCGCGGCTGTGCTTGCGGATCTTGCCAAAGTCCGTGAAATAGAAGCCCCCGCGCGCATCGAACACCAGATCGTTCGGTGCGCTCAGCGGAGTGTCGGCGCAATGGGTATACAGCGTCGTCACGCGGCCAGTGGCCGGGTCCACGCGCTGGATCGAACCGGTTGTATAACCGCTCGGGAGTTCGCCATGGATCACTCGGGTCTCGCCGTCGACTTCACGCACCAGGAATCCGCCGTTATTGCAGACGTAGAGAGCGCCATCGGGGCCGGCCGCCATGCCATTGGGACCACCGCCGGTCTCCGCCAGCACCGACACCCGCCCGTCCTGACCGACGCGGGAAATCCGGCCTGCCGCGATTTCGACCACGCACACCGAACCGTCGCGCATCGCGACCGGGCCTTCGGGAAACCTCAAACCACTTGCCAGAACCTTCATGAATTCGGTACCTCATTGCTGGAGGATGTGAAGACACGGGCTGTTTTCCACAAAGCCGGTGTGTCCGGAACAGGTTGGGCTGATGGTATCCCCAAGGCCCCGGCGAATTGCCCGGCTCGCTGGCCGTTGTTTCACATGCTGAACCTTGCGCGCCGGCTCGGCGTAGGCAGCCGGAAGATTCAACATGTGAAATTGCCGCGGGGCATCGCCGGTGGCTTCCGGCCGGCGGACATTAAGGTATGGCGTCCCTGTTCGGAGCCCCTCCATGAAGATTCAATCCGCCATCAATCTGGACGATCTGCGTCAATTGGCGCGCCGAAAGCTGCCGCGCATCGCATTCGACTTCATCGACGGCGGCGCCGACGACGAGCGTTGCATGGCGCGCAACCGCGAGGCCTTTGGCCGGCACAATCTGGTGCCGCGGTATCTGCGCGATGTCAGCCGGCTGGACCAGTCGGTGGCCCTGTTCGGCCACCGGTACGACAGCCCCATCGGCATCTCGCCCACCGGGCTGGCCGGGCTGTGGCGTCCCGACGCCGACCTGATGCAGGCGGCCGCAGCGCGCCAGGCCAACGTGCCTTTCCTGCTTTCCAGTTCCAGCAATGCATCGCTGGAAGAAGCGGTCGATATCGCGCCGGATAACGTCTGGTTCCAGATGTATTGCACGCGCGACGAGCACATCAATGCCGACCTGGTGCAGCGCGCGATACGGGCGCGGGTGCGCGTGCTGGTCCTGACCGTGGACGTTCCGGTGAACGCCAATCGGGAGCGCAATCGCCGCAACGGGTTTTCCCGTCCTTTCCGGATGACGCCGGCAGTAGTGCTGGAAGCGCTGGGACATCCGGCCTGGGTCCTGCGATACCTGCGCACGGGTGGCATCCCGATGATGCGCAACTGGCAGCCCTATGCACCAGCCCAGGCCGATGCCGGCCAGGTGGCGGACATGTTCGGGACGCTGACGCCTGCGCCCATGGTGAGCTGGGAACACGTCGAACGCATACGGCAGGCCTGGCCAGGCCCGCTGATGATCAAGGGCCTGATGCATCCCGACGATGGACGGCAAGCGATTGAACTTGGGGCCGACGGCATTGTGGTGTCCAATCACGGCGGGCGTCAGCTGGACGCCGCGCCCTCGCCGATAGAGGTCCTCCCGATGATGCGCCAGGCCGTGGGCGCAAGCGCCACCTTGATCGTGGACAGCGGCGTGCGGCGCGGGTCGGATCTGGTGATCTGCCGCTGCCTGGGCGCCGACTCCGCCATCTTTGGCCGGCCGTCGCTTTACGGCGTGGCCGCGGCCGGACAGGCAGGCGTTGAGCGCGCATTGCAGATCGTGCGCCAGGAAATCAACATGGTGCTGACGCAGCTGGGCTGCGCGCGTTACGAGGCGCTGGACGCAGGCTATCTGCTTGCCCCTCCAACGCCGGCGTGCGCGGATGCCCAGCCGGCTCCGCGCGCCGCCACGATCACGCTACGTCAAAGCGCCTGACGAAAGCCAGAATGTCGCGGATTGTCTGCACGGAGGCAGCCGCGGCAGGCTGCTTGATGATGAAGCCTTCCGCCTGATCCGGATACACGCGCAATGTCACGTCGCCGCCCGCGGCCCGATAGGCCGCCACGAAACGATCCAGGTGCGCGCGTGGATGGACGATGTCGGCGTCGCCCTGGATGCACAAGACCGGCGGCATTTCCATCACCTCGCCACGCTCCAGCGCCGCGGCCGGCGAGCCATCCAGCATGGCCTCTTCGTTCAGCCAGTACTTCTCGTGGTCGGGAATGACGCGATCCAGCGCTTCGGGATAGGGCTGTCCGCTACCGCGCATCGCTTTGGCGTATCGATAGCGCCCGAGCGGATCGATGACCGGCCAGCATGCAATCACGAACGCCGCGCGCGCATCGGCCGAGGTGCCGGCGGGTAGAGGCAGCGCGGCATAGCGGCGATCGTGCGCGCGCAGCGCGGCCAGAACGGCCTGATGTCCGCCGCTCGACACACCCATGATGCCTATCGTCGCGGCCTTCGTGTTCCACCGTTCGGCATCTGCCTTGAAGCATCGCAGCGCAAGATTGATATCGCACAGCGAGGCGGGATAGGTTCCGTCTGGCGGCATGCGGAAATCCAGCGCGGCCACCGCCACGCCCTGGCTGGCCAGGGCCAGATTCAGCGCGTGCTCGTCCTTGCGGCTACCTCGGCACCATGCGCCTCCGTGGATCTCCAGCACCATGGGATATGGCCCTGGCCCCGGAGGTCTGTACACCGTTGCCATCAAGCACCGCCCGCCTTCACTCGGATACTCCACGTCCTCGACCACCACATCGGCCACCAGGCTTTCAACGTCGTTCATTGCGATTCCTCTTGTCCATTTCATGCCGCCGCGCCGTCGCTCACAGCTGCGGAGCCGACTTGCCCCGCACCTCGACGCCCGCCCATTGTTCGATCGTCTTGACGATGGTGGTGGTGTTTTCGTTGGGACCGATCTGCAGTACGGTCTGCATCCACAGCCGGTCGACCGCCGTTCCCACCCACATCGGCACCTGCATCGCCTCCGCCATTTCCATGCACAGTTTCAAGTCCTTGCGCATCAAGGCATTGGAGAATCCGTTGTCGAACGTGCGTGGCAGCACATACTTGGGAAAGCGCTCCTCGGTCGACGTATTGCGGCCGGATCCCTTGTTGAGCACCGTCAGCATGACTTCGGGATCGAGTCCGGCCTTGACGCCCAACACCATGGCCTCCGACACGATCGCCATATGCGTGGCCGACAGCACGTTGTTGATCAGCTTCAGGCTCTGACCCATGCCCGGCGTGGCGCCAACCACTTCGACCTGGCCCAGTTTTCTCAGTATGGGCAGGGCCTGTTCCACGTCGTGTTCGGCGCCAGCGGCCATCAGCACCAGTTTTCCCGTGGCCGCGCCCGCCACGCCGCCCGAGACCGGCGCGTCGACAACGCCGATCCCGCGTCCGGCCAGCAGTGCGCCTATCTCTTTGGCCACCATGGGACCGGTGGTGGACAGGTCGACATAGAGCCGGATGCGTTCACCGCCCGACAATCCTTCAGGGCCCGCGACCACCGCCCGCACGATATCCGGCGTCGGCAAGCTGACCAGCACAATGCTTGCGGTGTCGGCGACTTCGCGCACGGACTTGGCCACTTTGGCGCCGCGCGCGGCAAATGGCTGCAGCGCCTCTGCCCGCACGTCATGGACGACCAGCGTATGCCCCGTCTCAAGCAGACGCGAGGCCAGCGGCGCCCCCATGCTGCCCAGGCCGATGAATCCTATAAGTTCGCTCATTGTCTTTGCTCCTCTTTATCGTTTTTCATGTGGGTCAATCTTTGTAGGAAGGATCGCGCCGGTCCAGATATCGGCGCATGGCCGGCCACTCCAGCACGCCATGCGGACGGCGGACCTCGGGCCGGTACAGATGTTCGGTTCGCTTCACCACCTCGGGGCTCGCGTGGTTCAGCTCCGTGTTGCAAGCCATCGCATCGACCTGTGCGCGGCATGCCATTTCAAGCCAATAGACCGTATTGAATGCCTGTGCGATATCGGCGCTGGCGACCAGCAAGCCGTGGTTGCGCAATACCATTGCGTCGTTGCGCCCCAGATCGCGCACCAGGCGCTGCCGCTCTTCCAGATCAATGGCGGGGCCCTCGAAGTCGTGGTACGCGATGCTGGCGAACCGCATCGCGGTCTGCGTCAACGGCAACAGGCCGCATTTCAGCGCCGATACCGCCATGCCCGCGCGCGAATGGGTGTGGATGACGCAGTGCACATCCGGCCGCGCCGCATGCACCGCGCTGTGGATTACGTAGCCGGCCTGATTGACGCCGTAGTCGTCATTCGGGTTGAACAGAACCTTGCCTTCGATGTCTATCGTGATCAGCGACGAGGCCGTGATCTCTTCGTACATGTACCCGAACGGGTTGATCAGCAGCTTCCCCTTTTCTCCGGGGATGCTGGCCGTGATGTGGTTGTAGACCAGGTCGCTCATGCCAAACAGCGGCATCAGGCGATATGCCGCCGCCAGGTTGACGCGCGTTTCCCATTCGGATTCCGATACGGCGGACCTGGTTTGAGAGGAGCGTTCACTAAGCATGACTGGAGCTCCTGTCCGAGGGCATCGAGGGTGTAGTGTCGAGATCCACGAAGGCATCGCGCGCTGCCTTGAATGCGTCCATCCCTGCGGGAACTCCGCAATAGACCGCCGTCTGGAGCAGAATTTCCTGGACTTCCTGCCTGGACAATCCGTTGTTGATTGCCCCCTTGATATGCAGCTTCAGTTGCTGCGGCCGATTCAGCGCCGTCAACATGGCGAGATTGATGGCGCTGCGCGTGCGGCGATCCAGTCCGGGCCGGTTCCAGATCTCGTTCCAGCAGTATTCGGACACGAGTTCCTCCAACGGCTTGCTGAAATCGTCAGTCTTCATCGCGGAGGCGACATGGGGCGCGCCCAGCACTTCGCTGCGGGTACGCAGACCCGCTGCAATAGCATCTTGATTCATCGTGGGTGTCTACTCTTCAGAGTGATTTACAGACCGGTCATTCGGCATGGATGTTGGCTTTCGTGATGAGCTCACGCCATTTGCGTGTTTCCGCCGCCTGGTAGTCGCGCAGTTCCTGTTGCGATCCACCCCCAACGGAGCCACCCTGTTCCTTGATCCAGTTCACCAGCGCGGGCTGTTTCAACACCGCATCTATGTCGGCGTTGAGCTTGGCGGCGAGTCCCGCGGGCGTCCCCGCGGGCGCATAGATTCCCCACCAGGCCGTCACTTCGAAACCCTTGAGCTTTTCGGTTTCCGCGACGACGGGAACCTCGGGCAGTGCAGGCACGCGCTGGGCGCCGGTTGCGGCCAGCGGCCTGGCGCTGCCGGACTGCACGTGAGGCAGCATGACCGAGCTGTTATGGAACAGCACTTCGTAATGCCCCGCCAGCAGATCCGAGGCCATCTGCGCGCTGGACTTGTAGGGGATGGCCTGCATGTCCAGGCCGGTCATGTCTTTCAGCAGTTCCGCCGAAAGATGTGGGGTGGTGCCCACGCCCGGATGTCCGTAGCGCAGCTTTCCCGGATTCTGTTTGCCGTAGGCAATCAGTTCGGCCAGGGTCTTTGCGGGAACTGAAGGATGCACAACCAGCAGATTGGGCATGTACATCATCATGGCCAGTGGCTGGAAATCCTTGACCGGGTCGTATGGCAGACGCATGAGGCTTCCACCCACCGACATGGCGCCACTGGTGCTGACCAGCAAGGTATACCCGTCCGGGGCCTGTTTGGCTGCCCGCTCGGTGCCGATGACGCCACCCAGTCCAACCGCATTTTCAATGACCACAGGCTGATGCCACCTGGCGCTCAGCGCATTGGCCAGCTGCCGGCTCATCGCGTCGGGACTGCTGCCTGCCGCCGCGGCAACGATCAGCTTGACCGGGCGGGACGGATAATCCTGCGCGGATGCGGTGGCGGACAGCAGTGTGACCACGGTCAAGGCCAGAGACGCGAACATTCCCCTACGGCGATTCTTGTACATGATTTGTCTCCTTGTTGGCGCGCTTCGATCAGTCGTCGAAGGCGGCGTCGACTTCCGCTATCTGCAGTCGCTCGTAGGCGGCCGCGGCGCCGCTCAGCTCCCAAACCGGGGCGCCGGCTCTCACGCGTTCGGCCACCTCCTCTTCCTTTTGCATTTTTGCGATGGCCGCTTCCACGACCCGCGGCGCGTCCCTGCGCGGCACTCGGATCACGCCATCGCCGTCCGCCACGATCAGATCGCCGGGCCGGACCTCTACGCCTTCGCAAACGACAGGGGCGTTGACGTATCCGTGGCCGCTCTTTTCGGGATGCATGGGCCAGATATGCGTGGACCAGACGGGCAGCCCCAAGGCGCGCACCTGGTCCACATCGCGTACGCAGCCCTGCACCACGACACCCGCCAGGCCCTTGCCGAGGGCATAGCGGGTCGCCAGATCACCCCATTGGGCGCCCGACAGTTCCGCCTGGCACACGACAACCAGCACATCCCCAGGCTGCGCCAGATACAGTGCCCGGTGCATCATCAGGTTGTCGCCGGGCCAGCAGAACGCGGTGACCGCGGGGCCAGCGATGCGCCTTTGACCTTCGCTGACGGGTCGCATGCGGGCGCCCAGCAACGCGGGCCGGCCGGCCGTGCCCATGGCCTCGTGCACGTCCGCCACGGTCACGGCTTGCGCGCTTGCCACCACGGCGGTGTCGACGCGATTGACCTTCAGGAATACCTTGGATTGGCTCATGAGTTTTTCGTCTCCGTATCAGGCTTGCGGCACGCAGTAGTCGTTGGGGGACAGGCGGAAGGTGGTGCGTTTCATCAGGCGCGGCTGGTCCTGCCTCATGGTGTCTCGCCGGTGCATGGTGCAGCCGTTGTCCCACATCATCAGGTCGCCGTTGCGCACTTTGTGGCGGTATGTCAGCGATGCGTGGCCGCCTGCGTCGAACAGCAGGGGCAACACGCGCGCGTTTTCTGCTTCACTCAATCCGTTTATGGACACCAGCGTGGTCGGGTCCGCGTACAGCGCCCTGCGTCCCGTATTCGGATGAACCAGCACCACCGGGTGATGCGCATCGGGAAGGCCCAGCATGGCGTTCGCCTTCGTTTCGTCCTTCAGTTCCAGAGGGTTCAACGCGGCATACCGCTTGGCATAGCGATAGATGCCGGTACGACCCTGGATCAGGTTCTGGACGTCGGGCGGCAGGCGCTCCCAGGCGCCATACTGATCCGCCCAATAGATGTCGCCGCCCTGGCACGGCACTTCCGTGCCATAAAGAATGGCGCCCGTTGCCGGCCGGACGCGAAACGTCTGGTCCGAATGCCAGGCCACGTCCTCGCCGCCGGCAAAGCCGCCTACATAGCGCCCATCCGCATACTTGAGGGTGCTGAAATAGATGATCTGCTCGTGATATGGCGACTGTATGTCCTTGCGGACGGTGGTGTCGCAGACGCCGAAGTGCTCGGTAAAGCGAATCAGCTCGGATTCCTCTAGCGCCTGGCGGCGAAAGATCATGACGGGGGACAGCGTCCAGATGGCCTTGAGCTGGCGGATGGCGTCCGGATCGTCAACGATGTCGGAAATGGCGGCATGGATCTGCACCGCAAGCGCGGAGTGCAGCGCGGTAACTTGAATGGTGGGCACCTTTGAAGTCTCCTGTTCCAACAGGCCGGGGGCTGCGGCGCGGCAAGCCGCTGCAGGCCCAATCACCATAAGCGCGCACGGGCGCTCTGCGTGGGCCGTGGCCATGCGTCGTTTCACATGTTGAGAATTCAGCGACGCCCGTGGGTTGGGAGGCAGCTCTGCGTGAGCTGCGCTGCCCTGGGCTGGGAGGGTGTTTTCCAGGGGGCCTGGCTATGGCCCGTATTTCCGAGCCTTGGTGGCCAAGGGCTCGGGACCTGCCATCCGGCAGGCGATCCAATCGGTCTTACAAGAACGATTTGCCGTGTTTCAGGACTTGATCGCACGCCTTGCGCGTGAGTTCTTCCTTCAGCCCGCCGCCGCTCAGGTCGACCGACTTGCCGTCGCTGCCATTGAGCATGCCTTGCACGCCCGCCAGATACCCCGAGTCGGATTTCGCTTGGGACGATCCGCCGGACACCTTGCCCATCAGCTTGTCCTTCAGGGCCTGCGCGTCGCCGCCGCTCAGGTAGTTGTTCTTCATGCAGAACTCCAGTACGCCAGCCGCATTTCCGGCGGTGGCCGGGCTCAGCGACGACGAGGGCAAGCTGCCTCCCATCTGGCCCTTCACGGCATCAAGCCACTGCGCGTGGGCGGCAACCGCGAAACACTGCGTTGCGACGAGGGCTGCCGCGGTGACGGCATGGCGGACATTGATTTTCATGACTTGCTCCTGGTGCTGAAAAAGACTGCGGTCATCGTAGCGGCGCGCTGCGCCGGATCACAAGGCAAGCAGCCCCCGCGCAAAGAGGTCAATGCGACAAATCATGTGCGCCTGCCCCCGCCAGCCTGGGAGCCGTAGCAATTGCATTCGTAACGTCACGGGTTTGATACGTGGCCGGCGCGCGGGCGGCCGGGCCGATCCGCCTACGCTACTATTTCGGTCTGCCTTCCGGGCCATATGCCGTGGGGGCAAGCGCCGTCTCCGCAGGTGTCCTGCGTCGCCTATTTTTGTGAGAACCAGTGATGTCGTCCGTCGTGACCCAAGATGTCCTCATTCCTGCCGAAGGTGGCCGGCTTTTCTCCCGGCGTTGGACGCCCGACGCGCCCAATGCGGATGACGTGCCCATATTCCTGCTCCATGACTCCCTCGGGTGCGTCGAACTGTGGCGCGACTTTCCACAACAGCTCGCCAGCGCCACCGGACACACCGTCATCGCCTACGACCGCCTGGGCTTCGGCCGTTCGGACCCTCATGCGGGCAGCCTGGGCCTGGATTTCGTCGACCGCGAGGCGCACGAAGGCTTCCAGTCCGTCCGCCAGGCATTGGGCGTGGACCGGTTCGCGGCCTTCGGCCACAGCGTAGGGGGAGGCATGGCCATTGCCAGCGCCGCGGCCCATGGCAGTTCCTGCCGGGCCCTGATCACCGAATCGGCGCAGGTATTTGCCGAGGACCGCACGCTGGAAGGCATCAGGCAGGCCCGGACGTCGTTCGCGCAGCCGGGGCAACTCGACCGCCTGAAGAAATACCATGGCGAGAAAGCCGCCTGGGTGCTCAGCGCGTGGATCGACACCTGGCTGTCGCCCGGTTTCGCCGACTGGACGCTGGACGCGCAGCTGAGCCGCGTCAGCAGCCCGGCTTTGGCGCTGCACGGCGACAGCGACGAGTACGGGTCCACCCGGCATGCCGAGCGCATTGAACAGCTGGCGGGCGCACAGCGGGTGATCTACGCGTCTTGCGGTCATGTGCCGCATCGCGAGCTGCCCGAGAAAGTGCTGGAAACCGTCTCGGGCTGGCTGGCACGCGTCGCCTGATCCCTTCGGCCCCCGGCCCTACAGCCGCGTGACCCGGAGCACCGCATCGGCGAAAGCCTTGGGGGCTTCCTGCGGCAGGTTGTGGCCAATGCCGCCGCCGACGTCGATGTGCAGGTACTTGCCGACGAACTGACCGGCGTATGCGGCCGGCGGCGGGTGCGGAGCGCCGTTGGCGTCGCCTTCCATCGTGATGGTCGGGACGCGGATCTTGGGCGATTCCGCCAGGCGCTGCTCCAGCCCGTCGTACTGCGCTTCGCCGCGAGCCAGTCCCAGGCGCCAGCGATAGTTGTGTACTACTACCTCGACGTGATCGGGGTTGTCGAAGGCACGCGCCGTGCGCAGGTACGTGGCGTCATCGAAACGCCATTGCGGCGACGCGAGCTGCCAGATCAGCTTGTTGAAGCCGTCGACGTTGGCCGCATAGCCGGCTGCGCCACGTTCCGTGGCGAAGTAGAACTGATACCACCACTGCAGCTCCGCTTGAGGCGGCAGAGGCTTGCGATTGGCCTCCTGGCTACCTATCAGGTAGCCGCTGACCGACACCAGCGCCTCGCAGCGTTCGGGCCACAGGGCGGCCATGATGCAGGCGGTGCGCGCGCCCCAGTCAAAACCGGCGATGACCGCCTTGCCAATCTTCAGCGCATCCATCAGCGCGATGATGTCCACGGCGACCACGGCCTGCTCGCCGTTGCGCGGTGTGTCCGCGGATAGAAACCGGGTCGAGCCATATCCCCGCAGATAGGGCGCAACTACCCGATAACCGGCGGCGGTCAGCCGCGGGACGACGTCGACAAAGCTATGGATGTCGTAGGGCCAGCCATGCAGCAGAATGGCGACCGGTCCATCGGCGGGGCCGGCATCCACATAACCAACATCCAGGGTGCCGGCCCTGATCTGCCGGACATTGCCGAACAGGGGCGCGGCCCCCCTGGCGGCCGGGGCCGCGGACTGGGCCAGGGCGTTTCCGCCCAATGCGAGGCCGAGCAGGCTGGCGCCCGCCAGGGAGGAGGTCGTGCCCAGCAGGCGGCGCCGCTGGATGTTTACCGGATCCGACATGGTGATTCTCCAAGAAAGTCGTGCTCAAGAGGGGGGACATGACTGCTGAGCGTGACTGTGTCGGAAACCGTGCGTCCCTGGGTGTGCGTTTGTATATGCCGCGCGGACGGATACACAAGGACATAAAAAAGCGGAAATCCCCCAATAAATGAGTAGAGGCCGCGGAATGACACCTTTACTATCATCCCTAGCCGGCAAACCCGAACGTCGGGAGTAAACCTCCATGAGCATTCAATCAGGTCAACCCACCTCCAGTTCGCGCGCCAGGACGCATATGGACGCACGCCACCTGCTGCCCTGGGCAGTCGTGGTGCTGGTCGCGGTCGGACTCGCGGTGTATGGGCCCATCGCCCAGCTTGAGCACTACCATGACTTTGCCGATCACCGGACCTGGCTGGGCATTCCCAACGCGGGCGATGTCCTGTCCAACCTGGGATTTGCGGTGGTGGGCTGGTATGGCTTGTCGCTGGTGCTGCACAGCCGCTACAACAGCGCGCTGGACGCCATCCGCCCGGGCTACGGGCTGTTTTTCTTCGCCCTGGTGCTCACGGCCTTCGGGTCCGGCTGGTATCACCTGCTGCCCGACAATGCCCGCCTGATCTGGGATCGACTGCCCATCGCCCTCGCGTGCGCGGGCATACTGTCGGCCGTCTGGCGCGAAACACTGGGAGATGGCCGCTGGGTCGACAATCTGTGGGCCGTCATCGCCATCGTCAGCGTGATCTGGTGGTGGTACACGGACAACTACCACGCGACGGGCGATCTGCGCCCCTACCTGTATGTGCAATTCATGCCGCTCTTGCTGATTCCGCTGCTGCAATGGCAAAACAAGACGCCCACCAGAGAACGCCTGTATTTCGCCGCGGCGATCGGATTCTATGTACTGGCCAAGGCTTCCGAGCTGCTGGACCACCAGATTTTCCAGAACTTCGCCTACCTCAGCGGCCACACGATCAAGCACCTGTTTTCCGTGGTGGCGGGCTTGATGATCACGCTCAACTATGCACACCGAAAGTCCGCCGATGGAAAAAAGCCTGTCTGATTGGCAAGGTCGTCTCATCGCCATTGCCAGCGCAGGCGGACAAGACGATTCCGCTCACGACCTCAGTCATCTGACCCGCGTGTGGGCGGCGGCAAGTCAAATGCTCGCCGCTCACCCGGAGGCGGATGCGCTGGTCGTGATGAGCGCCTGCTATCTGCATGACCTGGTGAATCTTCCGAAGAACCATCCGGATCGCGCCCGAGCGTCCACCATGGCGGCAAGCCAGGCCGTGCAGGCGCTGGCGGCTGACGGTTTTCCGCAAGACAGGCTTGCGGCGGTGGCCCACGCAATTGCCGCGCATAGTTTTTCGGCCGGCATAGCGCCCATGACCATCGAAGCCAGGATCGTTCAGGACGCCGACCGCCTGGATGCGCTGGGCCCTGTGGGCCTGGCGCGGATGTTCCACATTGGCGGCATGTTGGGACGCGCCCTCGCGCACCCCCATGACCCGCTGTCGCGGCATCGCACGCTGGATGACGGCCAATACACGCTCGACCATATCGAAACCAAGCTGGTTCACTTGCCGGACACGATGCAGACCGACATCGGACGCCGGATCGGCCTGGACAGGGTGGCATGGCTACGCCAGTTTCGCGAGGCGTTCATCAGCCAGTGGACGGGTGCGGAGCAGTTGCCCACAAGCTGACGTTCCAGCCTCCCAACGAGGCGCTGGCTGAGCGGTTCCTGCCCCGCTATGGCCGTCAGGCCAGGGCCGCCGAGTTCTCCTGAATCAGGTCGGCGATCAGATCAGCCATCAGCCTGACCCTCGGCGAGCGGCGGACATCAGCATGAACGACGCACCAGATTTCGCGCGGCAACGGATTCCCGGCGCCAGGCATTTCAACCAGGCCGCCGTCGGCGCGCGCCATGAAGCTGGGCAGCATCGCCAGCCCCATTCCGGCCCGGCACGCCTGGTGCACCGCTGCCAGGTCGTTGCTGCGCAGGACAAAAGGCCGCTCGCCGGCCAGGCGCGCGAGCTGCTGCTGATGAGGCACGTCGCTCAGCGGCTCGCCGTAGCCGAGAAAACACCAGTCCGCCTCGGCCCGTTCGGACCACGCCGGCGCTGCGTAAAGCCGGAAGTTCAGCTCGCCCAGCTTGCGCGCGGCCAGTCCAGGCTCCACGGGACGCATGAAGCGCAGGGAAAGGTCTGCCTCGCGCCTGTGCAGGTTGGCTGTGCGGACTTCACCGACGAGGTCCAGGTCGATCCCTTTCCATCGGTCGATGCTGCCGGCCAGCAGCGGCACGAGGAAGCGGCTTGCAAACACCGGCGGCGCGGATATGCGGACGGTTCCCTGCAGGCTCGTGGCTGACGCGGCCGCGCGGTTGAATGCCAGCGCCTCGCGCTCGACCCGTTCAGCCGCGGCAATCAGCGCCTCGCCTTCGCTCGTCAATGCCCATTGGCGCGGAAGCCGGTCGAACAGGCGAACTCCAAGTCCGGCCTCCAGCGCGCCGACGCGACGCGCCACGGTGGAATGCTCGACCTTCAGAGTCCGGGCCGCGCCGGACAGGCTTCCGTCGCGAGCGACCGCCAGGAAGAACCGGACGTCGTCCCAGGCGGACGAAGCCTGGGACGCGGGCATGGGGGCTTCCAGCGCGACGCTGGCATCGAGTGGTCCGCGTTGTCCTGTCATGGTCTTCCTTGTCGATACGATCTTCAAGCTCTCGGGCGTGCGAAAGAAATTAGACCACCGCGGACTGGCGATTTGTGCACAGCAGATGCGAAGAAATGGGGAATAGGCAGGCAGCGTGCCGATCTCTAGCATGGGCAGCTTCATTCACTCCTGGAGATCTCGACATGAGCTCCGTTTCACACATCATTCCATACGGCCCTCCCTTGTCGCTCGAAGCCGCGCAGCGGGTTGCGGCGGCAGCCGGGGCCGAAGCTCAAGCCCGCGGCTGGCCGATGGTGATCGCCATCATGGACAGCGCGGCCAATCTGGTCCTGCTGCACAAGATGGATCAGGCCCAGACCGGGAGCGTCACCGTTGCCCAGGCCAAGGCGGAAAGCGCCGTGAGATTCAAGCGTCCCACCAAGATGTTCGAGGATGCGTTGACCGCGGGCGGCATCAACCTCCGGTTGCTGGCCACGCACGGCGCATGCCCGCTCGAGGGGGGGCTTCCGCTGATGCTGGCTGGCCAGCTGGTAGGCGCGATCGGTGTCTCGGGCATGCAATCCACCCAGGACGCGCATATCGCCACCATCGGCGCCCAAGCGCTGGCAGAGGCCGCGGAGCTTGCCCCTGCGCTCTAGGGGTATGCCGGAATGGAGCCCGGGGCGCGGTGCCTGGATAATCCCGCACAGGTACAGCTCTCTTCATTTCACGCAATGACTTCCCCCCTTGCCGAGACCATCGTTGGCGATCACCCGTCCATCGTCGCCCTGCGCGACCTGGTGCTGCGCGTGGCCCGCAGCCGCGCCAGCACGGTGCTGATCTACGGCGAGACCGGCACGGGCAAGGGCCTGGTGGCCCGGGCCCTGCATGATCACTCCAGCCGGGCCGAAAAGGGCTTCACCGAAATCAACTGCGCCGCCATTCCCGGCAATCTTCTGGAGTCGGAACTGTTCGGCCATGAACGCGGCTCTTTCACCGGCGCCGTGACGCGCAAGGAAGGACTGCTCGAGATCGCGCATGGCGGCAGCGTGTTCCTCGACGAGGTGCGCGAGCTCGAGCCCATGATGCAGGCCAAGATTCTGACGCTGCTGGACAGCCGCCGCTTCCGGCGCATCGGAGCGGTGCGCGAGCTGTCCACCGATGTGCGCTTCATCGCCGCCACCAACAAGATCCTGCTGGGCGAGGTCAATGCCGGCAAGTTCCGCGACGATCTCTATTACCGGCTGCAGGTCGTGTCGATCAATCTGCCGCCGCTGCGCGAGCGCGGCGATGACGTCTTTGTGCTGGCCGAGCGCTTCCTGGCGCGCTTCAACCGCACGCACGCCAGCGGATTCAAGCGCATGGATCCCGCGGTCGAGCAGGCCTTCCGGCGCTATGCCTGGCCAGGCAATGTGCGTGAACTGGGCAACCTGCTGGAACGTATCTGCATCCTGGAGCCTGGCGACACGGTGGGACTGGAACATCTGCCGGCGCGCATCGTACGGGGCGCGCCCATGGCGCCAGCCGGCGACTATGCCGAACGCACCACCCGCTTCCAGCGCGACATGATCGAGGCGGCGCTGGCCGCCGCCGGGGGCCACGCCGGTCGCGCGGCTGATGCGCTGGGGCTGTCGCGCCATGCGCTGCGGCACCAGATGGCCAAGCTCGGGCTGGTCCGAGGCGCCGACCCGGCCTGAGACGCGCCCGGTCGGCTTGCGCCGGCTATTCCACGCTGATGTGATGGCTTTGCGCGACCGTGCGCCATTGCGCCAGGTCGCTGGCCACGCGACGGCCGAAGTCCGCGCTGCTCAGCGCCGTCGGCACGGTGCCGTCCATTTCCAAAAGCGCGGTGGTCTCCCTGGACTTGGCGATGCGATTGATGGCGTCGTTGTAGATCGCGATCAGGTCTTGCGGCGTTCCCGCCGGCGCGAACACGCCCACCCAGATTTCAATGGCATAACCGGGCAGCACGCTGGCGGCGGGCGGCAATGCCGGAAACGCCGGATTCGCGCCGGGCGCGGTCGTGGCGACCAGCTTCACTTTTCCGCCCTGCACCAGGGGCGCAAGGGAACTGTAGTTGGCCAGCATCAGGTCGATCTGTCCGCCCGCCAGATCCGACGCCGCATTGGCGGCGCCCTTGTAGGGCACATGGGTCATGGCGACCTTGGCCGCCTCGTTCATCATCACCGTCGCCAGATGCGCCAGCGAACCGATGCCGGCCGTGCCGTAGTTCAGCGCCTCGGGCTTGTCGCGGGCGGCATTCAGCAAAGCGGGCAGATCGGCGTACGGCTTGGCGCCCGAGACCGCCAGCACCAGCGGCCCCTGGCCCACCATGGCGACCGGGGCGAAGCTCTCGACCGGATCGTATGGCATGCGCGGCTGCGTAGCCGCCGACGTCAGGAACGAAGACGAGGTCAGCAGCAGCGTGGCGCCGTCCTTGGGCGACTTTGCCACATACTCCGAACCGATCACGCCCGCCGCGCCGACGCGGTTTTCGACAATGACGATGGTCTTGAGCCGTTCGGCCAACTGCGGCGCAATAGCGCGTGCGATCGCATCGTTGCTGGCGCCGGCCGAGAACGGCACCACGATCTTGATCTGCTTGGGCACCGCGCTCTGCGCGGCCGCCGAACCCGCCAGGGCGCAAGCCAGCAACGCGATGCCGCGAATCAGGTTTTTCATGAGTTTTCCCCTTGTCTTGTAGGCCGGCCGCGCCCGAGAAGGCGCGGCCGGCGGATCCGCTTACAGCGCCACGGGCAAATCCAGCAGCGGCGCATACTGCTGCGCGCCGAAGATATCGCCGTCGCCGGCCGAGCCGCTGGGCCGCAGGCGGTAAATCGTGAACTTGATCGCCAGGCCGGGATCGTATTCCACAAAATCGGAGATACGCTCCTGGTCGATACGGTACAGCGCGGCCATGGCGTCGCGCGTCAGGGCGCGCGAACGCCTGACGGCGTCATAGGTATCCCGATCGCGGAAGATGATGTCGAACGTGATCTTGTTCACGCCCGCGTTCTTGCTGCGTATGGTCTTGGCAAGTTCGCTCAGTTTGCGGGTGTTCATGCTCTCAGGCCTCGGTCATGTGGGTTTGGAACAGTTCGAACACGTCGTCCACGGGAATGGTGTGGTTCAGCGTCCAGCGGTAGGCGGCGCTGACGCGCACCACCTCATCCAGCGGAAAGGCTACCGAACCCGCCGTGCCCTTCACATCGGGCAGGCGCGCATAGAACATCTGGCGCAGGCCGATAAGGGTGAGCTCTTCCGCCATCTCGGCGGTGGGCGCCACGCCCTGCACCATCACGCACAGTTCATGACCCGGCTGGTCGCGCAGGGGTTCAAGTTCTCCCATCACGCCGTCGCGGCCATAGACCTTGTAATGCAGCTCGTAGCCGCTGTCGCCGAAGCGCTCGCGCACCTTCTCGCGCGCCCAGCCGATGACACGGTCCACATTGGCGATCGTGTATGGGTCGCGTATGCCGCACAGGCCCATGTAGCGCTCGCCCACCTTGCCGGAGCCTTCGAGCTTCACGGTGATCCTGTCGGAGGGCACGAAGCGCGAGCCGGTAATGCGCGTGGTCTTCTCGCTGATCTGCTCGTAATGGCAATCGGTCATGTCGAGCTTGCCGCCCGCGAAGAATTCCTCGTACGGATTGGAACGCTCATACATGGCGTGCCCTGCCACCGACGCGATGGTGCAGCGCTGCTCGGGGTGCATGGCCGTGACCCGCACGTCTTCATGGCTGATCTCGCCGAGCACGGTCTCCTTGCCGCCGTAGGGCTCGGCGCAGAACGACGCGCACTCCAGGACCTTGCCCAGGTAGTAGGCCTGATCGGCCGCGAAACCGTGGTGCAGCGCCGGGGCGGCAAAGACCGCCGCATCCGAACTGCGCCCGCCGATGACCACATCGGCGCCGGCCTCCAGCAGCTTCAGGTAGGGCTGCACGCCCGCCACCGCCACGATGCGGTCCGTGGCGTCCAGCTCCGCTTCAACCAGATCGGCATAGCCGTCCAGGCCCGCGATGGCGGCGCCGGCGCGCATCTTGCCGCGCACGAGCTCCGGGTCGACTTCGGAATAGAAGTAGCCGATCTTGAAGGGCTTCAGGCCATGCTGCTTCGCCAGTTCCTTGATGATGCGGACATACAGGTCGACCCGGCTGTTCGAGCCGGTGTCGCCCGCGGATCCGATGATCATCGGCACGCCCTGCGCGCGCGCGGCCAGCAGCATCTGCTCCAGGTCGTGGCGCTGCCAGGCTTCGGGGCTGGTGGAGGTGTCGGAGCCCAGGGGCACGGGACCGACATCGTCGCTGCCCGAATCGGCGGCGATGTAATCGGGCTGCCCACGCACGCCGGCCTGGAAACTCTCGGTACGCAAGGGCGCGAAGCCCAGGTGTCCATTCGGACAAATAATTCTCAAGGAGCGCATCTGTCTGACTCTGGTGTAGTGATACAAGGCCACGCGGACCGTGGCCTTGTAGTCAATGCAAACACCGTGCCAGATAGGCGGCGGGAAGAAAACCCCGATAAATCAAGGCATTGAAAATTCCATCATGCCTGGCCGGCCCCCAATTGCGTGTGAAATGCACGCACTATGCGTGAAATGCGCGCACATAAGGGGAGGCCGCCCGTCGCGGCCCCAGGCACGCCATCCCCTCAGGTGACGACCACGTGGTTGTTGTCCTTCTCGCTGCCTTCGATCGCGCCGTGCGGGCCGATCTGGACATACGACGAACTCGATCCCACGTGCATGCCCCAGGACTGCATGTGGCCCGCGAACTCCTGCGCCCACTCGCCCCAGCCTTGCTGCGGGTTGCCCACGCCGTGCGATTCGAGCTGGAAGAACGTATCGCCGTTCGAGGTTCTGCCGATGAGCAGATGGCCCACGCCGCCCGGCAGGTCCATGCCGTACTGCTGATGCGTCGAATCCTTGTAATGGCTCGAGCTGCGAGCCAGCATGTTCGCGCCGCCGGCCACCTGCAGATTGTTGGCAAGCGCACCCTGATCGTTCACGACGAAATGGCACCCCCGCATCAAGCCGGCATGAAACTGCTGCTGCGTCATCTGCAGCGCCTGGCCGCCACGCTGCAGATTATTGTTCGCGGCAGCATTCACCGCGACGCCATCCAGCAAGGTCATCACGGCGCCCTGCGGCGTGTTCGCCGCCGTGTTCATCGCGTTGAGAAACTGGCCCGACAGGCCGGCATTTCCATTCGTGATCGCGCTCTGGAACCCAGGCGCATTGGGCAGGATTCCCAAGATGGTCGTGCGCGAAATCTCGGCGAGATCCGGCGCGGGTCCTCCCCACGCATGCATTTCCGACTGCACGTACAGATCCATGCCGCGCATTGCATTCGACAGCGCATGAACCGTGCCGCCAAAAACGTTCTCCACCAGCTTGTTGAGGGTGCTGGTGCTGAACCAGCCCGGTGCCTGCTGGACGTTGCCGTTCTGTGGCGCTTGCTGCACGCCCACCGGCACCACGCCGTTAACCTGGCCCCCATTGACCTGTCCGACTCCGGCCATGTTCTTCTCCCCGATCAGGCGAAATTGACGGCGGGCGAGGCGCCGGCCGTGACGGGCGCTTCCTGCGTGACGATCTTGCCGTCCGCGTAGGCCTTGCGCCATGTCTGCTGCACCAGGCGGAAGTCCCCCAGCGCCTGCACCAGCCCGTCGGCATCCAGGCCGTCCAGCGAATAGGTCTTGAACAGCAGGATCTTGCTGCCCTCGGCATCCACCGTGAACACGCAGCCGTCGGTCAACAAGCCGTACAGGTGCGCCTGCAACAGCGTCTCGAACAGACGCCCTTGCTCCTCCCGTGGAGGATAGAAGCCCACCATGCCGGCCAGACTGATTTGTCTCCGGCTTTCGTGGTGCTCGATCCGCACCGGATAGTCTCCCTGGAACTGGATATCCATCGCCTGGGTCTGCGGGCCGGCTGCGCCGCCCAGCTGAAGACGATCCGCGGCCGCATTGATGAGGTCATGAAATGCCATTGCAATTCTCCTTGGGATGGAAGGGCTGACACTGCATCAGTAACGCGAGCTGAGTGGACGGTTCCATTCAGGGGCCAAAAACAAAAAAAGGGCCACGCAAAGGTGGCCCCTTTCATTGGGCAGGAGAACTACTCGAAGTGGGATGCCCTCGGTTTACAAAACACCTGCCCGGCGCATCACTCCACCGTCACGCTCTTCGCCAGGTTCCGCGGCTTGTCCACGTCGGTTCCGCGCGCGCATG
>RCUK01000825.1_pt1 | contig 23077 bp, 22 predicted proteins | sample 2166381 | NCBI WGS metagenome assembly RCUK01 (sample SAMN09932809, study PRJNA488358) | compost metagenome | isolation source: compost soil in an enriched community | place: Germany: Experimental Botanical Garden | reverse complement strand
CGCGTCACGCCAGGCAACACAGCTTGAACCTTGACCCCGGTGCCATCCAGTTCGGCATTCAAGGACTGCGTCAGGCTTAACACATACGCTTTACTGGCGCTGTAGGTCGCATTGAAGCGCTCGGGAAACAACGCCACCACCGACGCTATATTGATGATAGAACCCCGGCCTGCCTTGGCAAAACTGGCGGCTGCCGCCGATGCCAGGCGTGTGACCGTGGTGACGTTCAGTTGAATCAGGTTTTCCAGTTGCTCCATGTCGGCATTCGCCAGCAAGCCATCTGCCGCGACGCCGGCGTTGTTTAGCAACAGGCTGATACTCGAATCGCTGCGAAGACGCTGTTCGATCTTCAGTACATCATTCTTTTGTGTCAGGTCTGCCTTGAGCACTTCCACCTGAACACCGTGCTCGGCGCGCAATTTGGTCGCGGCCGCCTCAAGCCGCCGCTCGTCACGAGCAACCAACAACAAATCAAAACCACGCGCTGCCAACCGCTCAGCGTAAATCGCACCGATACCGGAAGATGCACCGGTAACGAGGGCTGTACCTTGGGACTGGGTGGAAGTCATGACTGTGCTCCTGGGGGATGTTTAGGGGAAACGAGCGCCTGAATGCCTGTACGCTTTAGCGAATTACAAATGAATTATAGGCATAATTTAATCAGTATATGATAGCCATAATTTTTTATTGGCCGATAAAAGGCGCTGCACTGCCCCTTTCGCCAGAAAGCAAAAAGGCCGGTCAATGACCGGCCCCTGGCGTTGAGATACAAGCTTAGTTCACGTGGAGCTTCTCGCGGTTCTTGTCCAGAATCGCTTTACCTATCCCCTTCACTTCCAGCAGTTCGTCTATGGAGGAAAATGGCCCATTACTTTCACGATAAGCAACAATCGCCTTGGCTTTGGCCTCTCCGATACCGGTCAACTCGCGCTGCAGTGTCGGGGCATCGGCTGCATTGAGATCGACTTTGCCGGACTGTGTCTTAGGGGAAACCTCCAGCACCAGAGGCGCGTTGCCTGATTCTGGCTTAGTCGCAGGTGCGGCAATTGTGGTAACAGAAGTGCTGGTGAGCAGGGCAAAAACCAGAGAGTAGAAATAGCCAGTACGCATAATTGAAGCTCCATGACATCGTTTTAGAAAGCAGCTTTTCCGAAGCTGCCTTCCAAACTTAGGCGATGGGTAGATCTTGTCAAAAATGTGTCTGTTGCAGGATGCGAAACAATCATATGCAATCCATAAAGTACACGTACCGCCAGGTGCGCTCCTCGTCTCCCATGATATTTCGGGTGAGCAGTTCAGCCACCGACTGCGCATGTGGCAGCCGCTCCAGTACGTGGCGCAGCGACGTACTGGGTTCCTGGCCGTTGACCTTGGCGGTCTCGACCAAGCTGTAGATCTCGGCACTGGCCGTAGCGCCTTCAGGCGTATCGCTGAACAGCCATGCCTTGCGTCCGATCACGAACGGCTTTATCGCTCGTTCGGTGGAATTGTTGTCGATCGGTAAAAAACCGGCCTCCACGTAGCGTTCCAGCCAGCTCCAGTTGCCGGCCAGATACAAACACTAATCATGAAGACCCCATCTCGAACAAAAATGCAAAATTGCATTGCTTCTCTGCCACCATCATTTGACATTCCGATCTATATGAGCATCGAGAGCCTCATAAAATCTTCGTTCTCCATCTCCACGATCAGTACCAAAAACTTCGGAAATCACATTTTGATAGGGCACATATGAGACAAAAGCAGGATCCAACAAAAATTTCGCCAACACCAATAACGAAATAAGCATGAGGGCCAAGGTTTCCAACATAAACCCACGCCTTACAAAATTAAATGAAATATAAACAGCCTGAATTAAAACCGTGAGAACTTGGTATCTATTCCAAAAAACAGGTAAAAACCACATACCAACCTGAAGGGCAAGCAGTATAAGCGTGCTCCACCTGGCAAGATTCAGCAGCACCGATTCAAATCGATCCCTAAACAAGCAAATCATGAAAAAACCATTTAACGCCACATAAAACAAAGAACCGATAGATATACCAGACCGAGCAGACTTTTCAGAATAAAACAACAGCTTCTCAGAGAAAGGAATGTAAGAAAACAGCCCCGAATCTAACAAATAACTAAAGCTCAAACCAAAAACAACGCCGCCCGACAAAATCAGAAAAACCATGCTCGCCTTTAACTCAACCCTCGATAATAGCAACAAAGGCATAAAAGCAAGCGAAAAGGAATGAAAGCCAACAGACAAGCAAGTGTAAAATATAGATTTAAACTTATCCTTTTCAAGCCAACACAATACCGCAAGCAACACCAATGAAATCGAAAGCGAAAACCTTATCGTCGCCATATTTGTTGCCAAGTACGTCCAACAAAAACAAACAGCTCCAACACCAGAAAACCCTGCGCCAAAAAACCTACAAAACCTGTAAAGAATAAAGCCATTAAAAACAGATACCAAAAACAAGAACGTTTGAAAGCTTACAACCTGACTGAATATAAATGTAACGGCCAAATATAGTGGCTCAAATGACGACGCCTGAACAAATGCAAAAAAATCAGAAACCTCAATACTTTCGTAATCCTGCTTGTATATAAGCCAATCATTACCAGTCTCAAACCGGAGGCCCGAAAACAAAACAAACAACATCAACGCACAAAAATCCAGAGCCCGACTATCCCGGCTATCCGGGCCCAAGCTTATAGACATAAGAAACAAAATCCACAACATCAAACTTACTGAAAAATATGCAATCACTTCACTCGCCCCGCCTTACACTTGACAATATAAAACATTAGATAGCAGAGATAGTAATATTTTATTCACAAGCGCACGATAATATTGTTCTCGATGAACGCAGCCAGTGATTCGAGGATGCCGGTATAGGTCAGCTCGTTGAGTTTGACCACGTCATCACTGGTGTTGCAGATGATGTGGCGAATGACGACAGATCCATTAAAAGTAGCTCCACCTGAAACTAAAATTCTCATCTACATTTTTCTTTATCGTTGCCTGTTTATTTGAAATATCCACTGCTCCCCTTACCTGGCTCGGGTAAACAGCAGCTACGAACCTTCCTCTACTCTTTTACTTGCTGGATAGCATTTCGGCTAATCGTTGATTGGCCTGCAGTTCGCCCTTCTGACGATCATGCACGCATTCGCATAACAAAATTCACAACGCCTTTATGGTTCACATGGGCCGAATAGCCGCCTATGGTATGGATTTGTGCCCGGATGTCATAGCGTTGCTTGTGCAGCTCCACGTAACCACCGCGCTGGCCGTAGGCTTGAATGGCTTGACCCAATGTGCCTTAGGCTCGGTAACCGACGAAGAGAACATTGTGTCGCAGGTCGTGCAGCATGACTATCAGATAATTGACGATTCGACCGCTGCTGCACATTCCGTTCCCTGCGATGACGATGGCCGGACGAACGGTTTCCGTCAGATGGCGAACCCTCTTCAAATGTGCTTCTTGATGGCGATCGACGCCGGACCTGCTTTTAGCAGAGGTTTCCACGCCCTGGAACGGCCGTAGTCGATCAACAGGCTGGGCATCAATAGGAGTTGGTGGCAGGAGCCAATCCTTGGCGCCATGACGTTTTCATCGAAGCCCGATGCCGACCTGTTAATCAAGGCCTTGTACATGGCCTATGAGCAGCGTGGCTGGCCTCGGAACGTGCTCTTTCACTCAGACCAAGGCAGCCAATACGCCAGCCGAAGCTTCCGCCAGCGACTCTGGCGCTATCGCTTCAAGCAGAACATGAGTCGACGCGGGAACTGCCACGACAATACGCCGATGGAGCGGTTGTTTCGCCGCCTGAAAACGGAATGGGTACCGGCCGTGGGCCAAATGAATGCTTCGCTGGCACAGCAGGATATTGGTCGGTTTTTGATGCAGCGCTGCAACCGGAAACGGCCACATCAATTCAACGGCGGGCTGCCGCCCGCTGTTGCCGAGGAAAAACTCACGCAGTGTCCGGGATTAGTTGACCACTACATCTTGATTGATAGGCATGTTGTATTTTCGGAGCGAGTTGCCCACGTATAAATGGATACCTCTACTTTGAAAATTCACCATAGTTATACAAGCCCATTCCCTACCGGGATCAAAGCATTCTTACTTCCCCTCCCCCCAGGGCCGTCTCGTTTGGCCCATTTGAGGTTCCCTCGGGTTTTCGCCTTCCAAAGGGCGGTGGTTGTGCTAATCTTTTCTCCGCTTGTTGCTCAAGGCGCCAGTCACTGAGCAACTGACAGGGAGAGCGGTAGTCCAAGGTCGAATGCAGGCGCTTGCGGTTGTAGAAAACCTCAATGTACTCGAAGGCCACGGCCCGCATTCCATCGCGCGTCTGGAGTCCAGGCGTATCTACTAGGTCGGCGGTCGAGATAAAAATCTAACAAATGAAAAATCGAGGACTTATTTCCGTCTTTCTTCTCGCGGCCATTCTGTGGTTTTGTACTGTTACATTAAGTGCCACGGAGACCGTGAAAGTTGAAAGCGTTTCTATCGAAAATGCCAAAACTTCACTTGGCATTGACACTCCGACCCCAAGATTCAGTTGGGTGATTACATCGAACGAACGTAACCAGAAACAGACCTTCTATCAAATCCGAGTTGCATCAAGTCCAGAGAAACTCCGTGACGCGGATGTTTGGGATAGTGGCAAGATCGCCGACGAGCAGTCGCAATTTATTCCGTATGCCGGTGCGCCTCTACGTTCACGTACAAGGTATTTTTGGACGGTCCGCGTCTGGGATGCTCAGGGCCAACCATCTGCCTGGAGCAAACCTTCCTCGTGGGAAATGGGATTGTTGACCGCTACCGACTGGAAAGCGCAATGGATCGGCCGTGGTGGCGTGGTGCCCATGCCTCCGGATCTTATCAAATCGCAACTTCCCGCCACTCCGGCCCAACTTAAGCCAGGTGAAAGTCAAGGTCAGAGTTTCACTACCGATCACTCTATCGCGTCAGTCAGCGCAGAGGTTCCGACCTTCAAGACTAGAAATACCAGCTTTACCCTCTCGTTAAGAAAAAACGGGCCCGACGGTGAACTAGTGGCAAAACGGCGCATCGAGAACCACACGGATAATGAATGGGCAACCCTGAAGCTCGACAGCCCCCTCCCACCTGGAAAATATTATCTCGAACAATCTGAGGTCGTCGGCGACGCGGGATGGTACACATACCCTGACAGCACTTATACGTTTGGAGAAGCCTACGCCAATGCGATGGAAATTTCGGGAGACCGCAAGACAAAATGGGAGATCAGTGGTTCGCGAGAACCCGATGGACTGACATCCCAATTACGCCGAGACTTTGATGCCAGCAAGAAAATTAAACAAGCCAGGCTTTATATCACTGCACTCGGGCTGTATCGAGCTCAAATTAATGGCAAAACTGTAAGTACTGACTATTTCGCACCGGGCTGGACCGACTATCGGAAGCGGATTCAATACCAGACCTACGACGTGACAAAACTGATCCACGCGGGCCGGAATGCAATTGCAGTCGATTTGGGCCCCGGCTGGTACGTCGGGAATGTTGGATCACTAGGTCCGAACCAGTATGGCCAGTTGCCTTACCTGCTCGCGCAACTCGAATTGCACTATACGGATGGCAGCAGTGAACTGATCGCTACGGATGACAGTTGGAAGAGTGCACTTGGGCCAATAGTTAATTCCGATCTGATAATGGGTGAACAATACGATGCCCGATTGACAACGCCCCGCTGGAACTTACCCAACTACGATGATAAAAACTGGAAGCAGGTACTGGTAGGTCCGAATGTGGAAGCCGCCTTGGTTGCGCAAGTCGACCCTCCAATTCGCGTTGACCATGAGATCAAGCCCATAAAGGTTACGCAAATCAAACCCGGCACCTACATTTACGATATGGGTCAAAACATGGTGGGCGTCGTAAGATTGCGCACCCGAGGGAAGGCTGGGCAAGTTCTTACGCTTCGGCACGGTGAAGTCTTAAACACGGATGGCACGTTGTATACGGAAAACCTTCGTACTGCAAAAGCGACGGATCAGTACATCATGAGCGGGCAGGGAATGGAGAAATTCGAGCCCACATTCACGTTTCATGGCTTCCGATATGTCGAAGTTAGCGGCGCAACGTCTCAGCCTGAAATTGTCGGTCGTGTATTGCGGACAGCCTCACCATTGACTATATCCTTTGATACCAATGTGCCGATGCTGAATCAGCTACAACAGAATATCTTATGGAGTCAGCGCGGCAACTTTCTCTCGGTTCCAATGGACACACCTGCGCGAGATGAGCGCTTGGGGTGGACGGGGGACCTCGCAGCATTTGCGGGTACAGCCACCTACAATATGCAGACGTTATCTTTCCTGGAAAAATGGCTGACTGATCTTCGTGATACTCAATCGCCAACCGGGGCCTTTGCCGATGTTGCACCTACTCTCCAGGGAATCAAAAACGCTGACGCTGGCTGGGGTGACGCCGGTGTATCTGTGCCTTGGACCTTGTATGAGCGCTATGGAGACCTGCGCATACTCGAGCAAAACTTCAATGCAATGGACAGTTGGCTTTCGTATCTAGAAAAGACCAGTACAGACTATCTTCGTCCCAGTAGCGGTTACGGTGACTGGATGAACGTGGATGATGAGACGTCAAAAGATCTCATTGCGACAGCATTCTTCGCGGATAGCGCGCATACCCTCGAAAAAGTTGCTCGCGCGCTCAATAAGGATTCCGGTCGATATGCAGATCTTTTTGCGAATATTCAAAATGCATTTAATCGTGCGTATGTCCTTCCAGATGGCAGATTGAAGTCTGACACGCAAACTGCCTATGCACTTGCGCTGACGATGGATCTCTTGCCGGCGGCATCACGGAAGCCCGCTGCAGATCGATTGGCTCAATTGATCAAGGACAAGAACTGGCACCTGTCCACAGGATTCCTCGGCACACCTCGTCTGCTACCCGCACTATCGGAAACGGGTCATGCCGACGTGGCGTACCGGCTGCTGCTTCAAAATAGCTATCCATCCTGGGGCTACCAGATCAGCAAAGGTGCAACGACGATGTGGGAGCGTTGGGACGGAATTCGGCCAGATGGGAGCTTTCAAGACAAGGTGATGAATTCATTCAACCACTACGCCTACGGGTCGATTGGAGAATGGATGTACCAAAACATCGCCGGTATCCGTCCCGTGGAGCCCGGATTTCGACGATTTGTCGTCAAACCTATCCCAGGGGGCGAGGTGCACTCGGCCAATGCCCGTTATAGATCGGGTTACGGGACGATTGCCGTGCGCTGGAATGAAGGAAGTGATCAAGGGGAGCTTTTTGTCAGTATCCCGGTGAACACGAGCGCGGAAATCTGGGTACCAAATAGGGGAGGTAGCGTTCAAAGCGACGGCGCAAATTTCGTCCGTACCGAGCCAGGATATTCGGTCTATGAGGCCGGTTCTGGAAACTACCGTTTTACCATTCATTGAATCGCCAGAGCTTCAATAGGCGCTGTTTCAGAACTCCTTTGTCCAGCAAGCTTGATTAGGCTTGCCGCATGAGTAAGCCGCTGCCAGGCAAGTACCGACCGGCCGAATCAGCCCAGGGCCATGGATACACCCTACATCCCGATGCGGTGCATCGGGATGTAGGGTGAAACAGGTGTAAACCTATTTCAGGACTAGTCACATCGATAAAGCGCGGCTCATCGCTGACGTCCTTGAACTCGGCTTGCACTTTCAACTTGAGATTACTCAGGGGAAACTCGTGCGAGTCACTGTCGGTGAGGTTCTCGACGTGACAGTGGATATTCGGTGCAGTTCGCCACATTTAAGCCGTTGGGAGGCGGTTCGATTGTCGACTGAAAACCATCGTCAGCTCAGGGTCCTCCGAAGGCTTCACACACAGATTCGTGGTTCTGAGCGACTTTGCGGAGCTCTCTACAAAACTACCGACTACTACACCCCATCTGCCGAACGTTGCATTCGCTGGAACGACCCGACGCTGGCCATCGACTGGCAGCTGGGTGAAAAGCCACAACTCTCGGCGAAAGACCAAGCGGGCAAAACGCTGCAAGAGGCGGAACTGTTCCCATGAGTAGTTACGGTCGTAACCAGGTAGTAAGGCTGAATGAAACGTTAAGGAGAAGCAGCTTCTCTGAAGCTGCCTTCCAATCTCTGGAAATGCCACTCATAGTCCAAGTGGCAGGGCTATGTGACATAAGTCCGATCAGGGCTCGAGGCGTCGTTGTTGATAGATCCAGTCGACAATTTCACCATCTGGAGCATATCCGCTGACCGTGTCGCGCAGCAATTGACGTACTCGTGCATAGTCATCCTGCTCAACTGCTGCGAGCAGTTCCGTCAGCTTGGCCTTGAGCACGTCCCAAGTCAGATGATCTTCATTGGCACTCATGATCATGGGATGTTGGGTGGAGACTACGTTGTCACCGATCAACAACTCTTCATAAAGTTTCTCGCCCGGACGCAGACCAGTAAACTCAATGGAAATGTCACCGTGTACATTTTTTTCAGAGCGAACACTCAAGCCGGAAAGATGAATCATCTTTTCCGCTAACTCCACAATTTTCACCGGCTCGCCCATGTCCAGAACAAACACGTCCCCACCCTGCCCCATGGACCCAGCTTGAATCACCAGCTGTGCCGCTTCGGGAATGGTCATGAAATAACGGGTAATTTTAGGGTGAGTAACGGTGAGCGGCCCACCCGACTTGATCTGCTTATGAAATAACGGAATCACCGAACCCGATGACCCCAGCACGTTACCAAATCGGACCATGGTAAATCGGGTTTTATTGACCCGCGACACATTGCCCGTATCACCAAAGAGCACCGGGGCCATCTCGCGGCTCAGTGCCTGCAGTGTCAATTCCGCAAGCCGCTTGGTGCTACCCATCACATTGGTCGGACGCACCGCTTTGTCCGTGGAGATCAATACAAAGTTGGCCACACCGGCTTGGAGAGCGGCCTGGGCGGTATTGAGCGTGCCGATCACATTGTTCAGGACGCCTTCGGCGATGTTGTGCTCTACCATGGGTACGTGTTTGTAAGCAGCGGCATGGTAGACAGTGTCTACGTGCCAGGTTTTCATCACGTCCAGCAACTTGTCTGGATTGCGTACGGAACCGAGAATAGGCAACAGATGAACCGGTAGTGATTCCCGTGCGATGCGCTGCTCTAGTTCAGACAAAATGCTGTAGAGATTAAATTCACTATGATCTAGCAGTAACAACGTTGTTGGCCGCAAAGCCAGGATTTGACGGCAAAGTTCTGAACCGATTGAACCACCTGCTCCAGTAACAAGAACCGACTGCCCCTTGATGCAGTGCTCGAGCAACTCTCCCTGAGCAGCTACGGAGTCACGGCCGAGCAAGTCAGCAATGTCTACTTCCTGAATATCATCGACCTTGACTCTACCACTCGCCAGATCCATGAAACCCGGCACACTTCGAACATGCAGCGGAAAACCTTCAAGGAACGAGAGGATCTCACGGCGACGGCCTCTGTTGGACGACGGAATCGCAAGAAGGACCTCTTGAGCACCGGTAACGTCGATCATTCGCTGGATTTGCTCGGGATTGTAGACATGCAGGCCTGAGATTATCCGCTCGGCGATGCCTTTATCATCATCAATGAATGCTACCGGGCGCATGGCCCGCCCAATGCGTAATGCCGCAACAAGCTGATTCCCTGCGGCACCGGCGCCATAAACTGCCACTCTCGGGAGACCATCATCTCGGCTCGTAAAGGGCACATGCTGAACAGCTGTAAACCAGTCTCCCAAGAAGTACTGACGCATTGCCAAACGCAAACCGCCAATCATGATCAGACTCAACCACCAGTAATTGAAGATGATCGAGCGTGGGATGATATTTTGGTGGTTGCTGTACCAGTAGACGATCACCCCAAGAATCAGGGATGACAAGCTCACAGCCTTGATAATGGCGATCAGTGCGTCATTGCCGAAATAGCGCATCACAGCACGATACATGCCAAAGCGGATGAACAAAGGTATGGCAACCACTGGAGCAATCAGGAATAGCCAGGGGTGAGCAATAAACGGATTTGCCATCTCATCAATGCCAAGACGAACAACGAACGCCAGCCACAGGGTGACCCAAACCAGAACGACGTCGGCCGAAACCTGAATCAGTCGCTTCTGGCGGCGTGGTAGCCCGACTAAATGAGCTCGTAACCTCTCCATAAACGCTTCAAACACCTTGTCCCGCTCCTAAACTGGATATGACTCGATCATTGTACCTATTCGGGCACCCACGACACCCGCTAAATCAGTATCCAAAGCTCAACCGGTTGATGTGGAGACTGAGCTTTCGAGTTCTCCTGCATGGAATTTCACAGCGAGAATGATCAGAGGGATGTACGCCATTGCCAGGCCAATTGCACCATCGAGTCTCCAGTAAATCACGCAGAAAGCAATGGGGAACAACCAGAACATATTGATTGCGCCTACTGCCAGAGTTACCGGTAGATGCTTGCCGTATTGCCGTGAAGCAAACTGGTAAGCGTGACTGCGATGGGCTTCATAAACCTTGTCGCCTCGGACCATTCGACGTAATAGAGTGAACGTTGCATCGACGATGAAGACCCCTAATAGAATCAACCATGCCCAGAATAGCCCTGAAGACGTCCATGCTGCCTGAAGTGACAGCACTCCCAGTGCAATGCCCAGGAACCCACTGCCCGCATCCCCCATGAAAATGCGTGCCGGGGGAAAGTTCCAATATAGGAAACCAAGGACCGCCATAGCCAAGACCATCGGTCCCCATATCAGCTCTGGAGTCCCATTGATCCAATAGAGGAAACACGCGCCAAGGCACACACACAAAGATTCTACGCTGGCAATTCCGTCAATCCCGTCCATGAAGTTATAAAGATTGAGGACCCAGACCAGATAAATTGCCGCCAGAATATAGCCAAACCAGTGAAGGTCCATGCTCATTCCAAAAACGACTATAGGAGGAAAGCCTCCAGTCCATAACAGTGCCCATATACCCGCACCGAAATGACCGAGTAATCGCCAACGCGCTGCAATATGGCCATGGTCATCCATAAAGCCAATTAGGGCGACCAACATCCCCGCTCCGCCTACAGCAATGAGCTGCGACCACGTAACCAACCCCGCGTAACCAAGAACAGGCAGCGATACGAGAAAAGCGATTACGATGGCCACTCCACCACCGCGTGGGGTTGGGATGGAGTGAGAGCTTCGCGCATTGGGGATATCGATAATGTTTCGACTCAGAGCATAACGACGTAACGCCGCAGTCAGCCCCAAGGAAAGAACGGCAACAGCTGGTATGAGCCACAAGTAAATCATTGTTATTGATGTTCCCGAAAATGTAATGCAGTTGCTGCCAAAGCATCATCAGTACTGACTGGCGGCGTCCAGCATAAAAGAGTGCGAGTCTTGGTAATATCGACTTGCAGCGATCCACATAGACGCTGGGAGAGTGCTTTTTTACCCAATAAAGCGGCACCGCCCTGGAGCACCCAACTGGGTACAGGAATGAGTCGAGCCGGCTTGTGAAGCGCTTTCGCCATCTTGTTAAGCAGTGCGGTAGTGGATAAATCCTCGCCATCGCTCACGAGAAAGGTTTGATTGCCGGCTGCCGGGTGATCTATACAGGTCACTATCAGATCTACCAGGTTATCCAGCGCAACAAGACTCCGATTGTTGTAAATCGCGCCGAAAGGCAACGGAACGCCCTTGTCCAACCAGCGCATCATATTCAGAAAGTTCGCTTTGACTCCCGGTCCATACACCAGGACCGGGCGGATAATAACCACCTCCATCGCGGTTTCCGCCGAAAGCTGGCGAAGTCCCTGCTCAGCCTCCATTTTCGAAATACCGTAGGGATCTACCGGAGCGGGAGTATCATCGCTTGTATAGGGAGCACCTGCGGCCGTCCCCTCTCCGTTGACCTTGATCGAACTTATAAAAATGAATCTTCGCACACCAGAGGCGGCCGCCTGACGAGCCAAGTTCAAAGTGCCTTCAACATTCACTTTGCGAAACGCCGCCAACGGATCGGACTCGGCATCATTCATGACATGAACTCGTGCCGCAGAGTGAATAATCACATTAAAGTTTCTGAGATTTTCTTTCCACTGGGTTTCGCCATCAAAGCTGCCGATGCGTACCGTCCGAACGTCCTGAACCTCAAGCTGGGATTCGCCTCGGACAACAGCAACAACAGTATGTTTTTTTTCGGTGTGTAAACGCTTGAGAATAGCGCCACCGACGAAGCCCGTCGCCCCGGTCAACAAAATAGAATTCTGCATCAATAGCTGGCCTTTCTTAAAGTGGCGTTTCTGAAAAGATCTTCCAGTAGGGATAGAAGGCGAGATTTTGAATAATTACTCAAGTAATACTGCCGACCGAACTCACCCATCGCCCTCAATTGACTTGCGTCAGATTGCGCCAGCGCCAACGTGATCTCTGCCAAACCTTTCGAATCACCAGAAGAGCATGTGAGACCGGCCCCCGAGTCTCTGATCACTCTTGCTGCCTCTCCGTTGATCATCCCTAGCAGCGGCCTGCCGGAGGCAAGATAAGCCTGTACTTTTCCAGGTATTGTCTTCTCAAAAACGTCGTTGGTCTTCAGTGACACAAGCAAAGCGTCTGCACAAGCGAACAGAGCTGGCATCTCATCCAAAGGATGTCGACCTAGTAGCAGCACGTTATCAAGTCCTCTGGACTGGACTTCTTGACTTAGCCAATCGCTCATACGCCCGTCACCAACAATCACCCAGCGCACAGATACCTTGCCAACCAATGCTTCGGCCGCATCTAACACAGCGGGAAGATCTTGAGCTTCTCCGAGATTACCCGCGAACAATACAGTAAAGACAGTATCGTCACGTGCCAACAACGTTGAGACGCGATTTTCGTCTGTAGAAAAATCATCTTCAGCCCAACTTGGAAAATAAACCAGTCGTTGGGGAGATATGTCTTTCGTGCAATACTTTTGAACGTTTTCAAAAAAACCATGCGATTGCAAAAGCAAATAGTCAGTACGATTATAAATCCATGAAACCATCTTACCGACCATCGACAGCAGCACAGGTTTCTTCAAAACGCCGACAGCTCTGAGCGTTTCAGGCCATAGATCAAGAACCCACACAAAAACGGGTGCTTTTTTCAATCGACCAATCACCAATGCCGGAATAGCGGCCATGATCGGTGATACAGCATATACGAAGATTGCGTCGAACTGCTCGCCACGCAGTTTGTAGGCGCCAAAAACTGAGGCGCTAGTAAAGAAACTGAGATAATTCAATGCCAAATTAATGCTGCGTTTACCTCGCGGAAGCATCGGCACCCGGACAATTCTGGCATCAAAGTATTCATTGAAACGCTCAGGCACCGCCTGGAATTCATCGAATACTCTGCCTTCCGGATAATTTGGCAGACCAGTCAGTACAGTGACCGAATGTCCCTTCTCGGTAAAATCACGAACCAAATCGTTTATACGCATATTTTCTGGCCAAAAATATTGCGTAACCAGCAGGATTCTCAGTTTCTTCTCAGGCATGATAACAACTCAAATTAGTAGCGTTTCCAGACGATTCGATTTACATAATCGGTATAACTGTGAACAATCCGGGCTACTTTTTCTGACACATTGGGCATGCTGTAATCTTCGACCAGGCGCAGGGTACGCTCCGTACCGGAAGCTTGCGTATCCAGAACCATCAGTCCTTGCAGTACTCGCTCGACCTCGAGCCCCACCATCATCACCGCAGCCTCCTCCATTCCCTCTGGACGCTCGTGAGCCTCACGGATATTCAATGCAGGAAAATTGAGTATCGAAGACTCTTCGCTGATGGTACCGCTGTCTGAAAGCACCGCTTTGGATTCCAACTGCAGCTTGTTGTAATCTTTGAAACCCAAAGGTTTTAGAAGCTTCACGTTTTCGTGAAATACAATTCCCATCGCATCTACACGCTTTTGAGTGCGTGGATGAGTGGAAACTATCACCGGATAACCGAAGTTTGCCGCGACGGTATTGAGGACATCAACCAACTTCAAGAGATTTTTGTCAGAATCGATATTCTCTTCGCGGTGTGCGCTTACTACAAAAAATTTACCCGCCTCAAGTCCCAAACGTACCAACACGTCCGAAGATTCGATCCCATGGCGATAATAATTCAGGACTTCGAACATCGGGCTACCTGTCTTGATCACCATATCAGGTGACAGACCTTCTTTGAGCAAGTAATCGCGCGCAATTGTACTGTAAGTAAGATTAATGTCAGCAGTATGATCGACAATCCGCCGATTGATTTCCTCAGGTACTCGCATATCAAAACAACGATTGCCAGCTTCCATGTGGAAAGTTGGAATCTTGCGACGTTTGGCAGGAATAACAGCCATGCAACTATTGGTATCACCCAAGACAAGCAAAGCCTCTGGTTGAACAGACGCGAGTACTCGGTCCACAGAAATGATCACATTTCCTATGGTCTCAGCACCACTGCTGCCCGCGGCGTTGAGAAAATGATCCGGTTTGCGGATCCCGAGATCCTGGAAAAATATTTCATTCAACTCGTAATCGTAATTTTGACCTGTGTGGACCAATACGTGATCGCAATACTTATCCAGCGCAGTGATGACACGCGACAAGCGAATGATTTCAGGACGGGTGCCTACTACAGTGACGATTTTCAACTTTTTCATTGTGATTCTCATTCCCAATACGATCAGGCTTCGGTGCCCACTGGCATAGTGTAGGTGTCCGGAAGCTCACGATCAAAAATCTCGTTCGCCCACAGCATGACGATCATTTCACTTTCACCAACGTTGGTAATGTCATGACTCCAGCCGGGCACGGTCTCTACAATTTTCGGGGCTTCTCCATCTGTGAATAATTCATAGAATTCACCCGATATTATATGGCGAAATCGGAAGCATGCCTTTCCGGAAATAACCAGAAATTTTTCTGTTTTCGTATGATGATAATGACCGCCACGAGTAATACCCGGGTGCGCAGTGAAGTATGAAAACTGACCTGAATCCTTGGTCTTGAGCATCTCCACGAAAACGCCGCGAGCATCTCCGTACTTAGGAACTTCGTAAGTGAACTCTTCGGGTGGCAAGTAGCTGAGATAGGTCGAATACAAAGCCCGCACGAGGCCAGTGCCTACCCGCTCGGCAATCATAGACTGCCGACTCTCTTTAAAGGCATACAGTTGTGCCGATAGATCACCTACAGTTATCGAGTAATTTTGTTCTATTTTTACAAACGGATTACCTGCCTGCTTACCGTCCATTACAGAAATAAAACTGCTTATGACGTCGTCGATGTAAACAAGTGAAATTTTAGCGTTGGCGTCATTGATACTGACAGGCAAATTATTTGCTATATTATGACAAAAAGTCGCTACAGCCGAATTGTAGTTAGGTCGAGCCCACTTCCCAAATACGTTTGGCAGCCTGAACAAATGCACACTATTGCCAAATGTCGTAGAAAGGTTCAGTAGAGCATCTTCAGCTTCGCGCTTACTGTCGCCGTAAGCATTAGCCAACTCAGCTTGAATTGAGGAGGTATAAAGTATTGGAATTTTACGTCCACTCACCGCGACCGCTGCGCATAACGCTTGAGTCAAATCGGCGTTACCAACCTTAAACTCTTCGACATCCTTAGGACGATTGACACCGGCTAAGTGGAAAACGAAATCCACCTCAGATACGAGCGAATGCAGACTGGCGATATTATCTTCGCGACAGAATCGCAGCACCTCGACGTCTTTTCGCTCACGCAGATGAGCTATAAGGTTTTTACCAACGAATCCGTTAGCACCGGTGATCAATACTTTCATGCTTTATTCCTCGGGTGTCGCATATTCGCCGCGCTGAATTGCACGCATAAAATCAAGTTTCAGTAGCAAATTCTGCATCCCCTGAACATCCAGGCGCTCGGTGTTGTGCGAGTTGTAGTCCACCATGGTGGAAATTTTTTCTTCGCCTTGCTCGACAAATTTACTGTAATTCAAATCTCGAAGATCCGGCGGCACTCGGAAATAATCGCCCATGTCCTCTGCGCAGGCCATTTCTTCTCGGCTCAAAAGCGCCTCGTAGAGTTTCTCGCCGTGGCGTGTGCCGATAACCTGAATAGGATGCTCAGGCTGCCCTAGCATCGATGTCAGGGCGAGAGCAAGAGTCTCCACAGTCGCGGCAGGGGCCTTCTGGACGAATAGATCACCGTTGTTGCCATGCTCAAAAGCATACAGAACCAAATCAACAGCATCCGCGAGAGTCATCATGAAGCGTGTCATGTTTGGATCTGTAATCGACAGCGGTTGGCCAGCTCGAATCTGACCAATGAACAAAGGAATGACGGATCCACGCGAAGCCATGACATTACCGTAGCGCGTACCACAAATCACCGTCTTGGTTTCATCCACATTACGGGATTTGGCAACCATGACCTTTTCCATCATGGCTTTGGAAATACCCATGGCATTGATCGGGTACACAGCCTTGTCGGTACTCAGACAAACTACCCGTTTGACTTGATTCTGTATCGCCGCCTCAAGAACATTCTCGGTACCAAGAACATTGGTTTTGACAGCCTCCATCGGGTGAAACTCGCAGGATGGGACTTGCTTGAGCGCTGCGGCATGAAAAATGAAGTCCACGCCACGACTAGCATTCAATATGCTCTGATAATCCCGCACATCCCCTATGTAAAATTTCAGCTTCGGACTGGCATAGCGCTTGCGCATGTCATCCTGCTTTTTCTCGTCGCGGCTGAAAATACGAATTTCAGTGATGTCGGTATCTAAAAATCGCTTGAGCACAGCGTTGCCAAAAGAACCTGTCCCCCCAGTTATCAGTAGAGTCTTATTATCAAACACGGCCTACCCTCTTTATTAAATAATATTAAAAATAGCCAACGACCAGATAAGCCGGGTTTTGATTTTATCGAAAAAACCACGGTTATTATTGGTCAGATTACTACCATGAATACGTCTTAACACAACCGTGTCGCTCAAATGAACGACCGAATTACGTCTATTTGCGACGAAAGCGATCCATATATCATGACTAATCACCTTCGAGTAAAAAGGGATCAGACAGGGTTTTATCTTCTTCGACAACAGCATGGCACAGCCATAGTAAGGAACGCTACGCCCGATAAAAATGTCAAATATATTCTTGTAAGGAGTACCATTCCTTGTATGATCAAAACCACAGAAAAATTTACGAGAGTCAACATCATCGACAAATGACTCCATAGAGCCCACTACCAGCAAGCTATTCGAAAGTTCCATTGCAGAAATCATCTTGTCGACTCTGCCCGCTGGCCAGAGATCATCTTGATCACTTAAAAAAATATAAGTACCCGATGCTTCACTAATTAAATTCTCAAAATTACCTATATACCCAAGATTCGTGGTATTTCTGATAATCCTGATTCTGACATCGTGAAACTCTTCAACAATACGAATTGTCTCATCGCTCGAACCATCATCACCGATCAAAACTTCAGAATCTTCCGGAATTTGCTCGAGTATTGAACTCAGCTGATCCCTGATGAATTCAGCCCCATTGTAAGTAGCTACACAAACGCTAACCGAAAACATATTTATTCCTAGTTAACACCCAATAAAGAAACCAGAAAATCCACCCATCACCTTTAACAAGCCGGGTCGGAAGAGTTACCTTTTTTTAAACTGGGCCTCACTGCTCTGATCAAATTCGCTACCGGGGGAAAGCTCACTATTTACCAACATTATAGCTATAAAATGCATGAACACAAACACAGGAGCCAATAGCAAGGGGTTTCCTGCTCCCGGGATCAGAAACGCCATTAACCCCAGGACCCAAGCACCTGCCCCTTACCGCCCACAAAGAAAAATTCTAAACCGAAGAAAACCAGAAAACCACTGAAGCGCATGACAAAAACAAGAGCATACTCCCACCACTAAAAACGCACAGCACCAAGGAAGAAGGTTCGGCTGTCAAGTATCGAAAGAACGAAAATCAAAAACACACTTAGAAACATCATCCCTCATGCCCTCTCAACAACTTGAACATAAGAAAAAGATAACAAACTACCGCATAGACCACCCCAAAACAAACAACGATCCAAATCAAACGACTAAAATCACCTGCAGAAGAACTCCTCACGACAAAGATGAAGCAGGCCATGCATACACCATAAACGATCAGAGAAGCCATATATGCCCTTGCCAAGCCAAGGAACACGAATATAAAATTCAACACAGCATGAAAGTAAAGTACGAAATAAAAAAATGCAAAACCGATAACAAGTTCAAAATAAACCAAATACTTAGCGCCTAGAAACACCCCCAGAAACAGCTTGGGTATGACAGCGCCCGAAAACAACAAATACGATAATAAGAAGCCGCCGAGAAATACGCCCATCGATACATTAAGAAATTTCATGGCTCCATCTCTACCCGAAGCAATGAACTTAGGAAAAAAATAGTTATTAAAAGCTCCGTATAGCAGCCCTCCCCCCAGGACCAAGGTCAACATACCTGAATAGAAAGCTGCAAATGAAGCATCTTCACCAACAACAAAGTATCTGGGGATGTTTACGATGAGACTCGAAAAAAAAGCGGCCGCACCTAAAACAAACCCGCCCCATGACACCACCCCTGTGTCAAAGGCAACAGAGATAAACTTTAGAGTGAGTAGCAGGAACACTAGACCTACCACCATCAGCGCGATACTCAGACCAGCCCCAACGTATAACAAAATAAAGACAATTAGAGAAAACAGAACAAATCTGAACAATGTCGACGCAAAAATATTGCGATAATCGCCCGTTCTGATTCCCTCGCAAAGGATGGGCTCGTATAAAAACTCCGCACATCTATATAGAAAAAACCAAAATACAATTTGCGAGGAAAACAAAAGTGCACCAAGAAAGCCAAAAAGTAAAAACGGTATGACCAGCCAAATCCTCGTACGCAATGAATCTCTGTAGCTTAATTTTCCGCTCAAAATGGAAATATTGTGCTGCATGGAAAAAAATAGCTGCACCGGGGCACAAATGGAGAACGCGGCTCCTAGCATTGCCGCATCATTGAAGCTTCCTAAGTGGGAACTGGCCACCACTAAAAATATAGAGGGCGCACTAAAAAAAACGTTAGCCAAAAATACAAAAACAAAATTAATCATTTGATACGGCCGCACCAAGACTTACTACAGGAAATTTTTTGTCACTCATGTCGCGCGATGTCTTAAGCTGTTGGGCATCCAAAATCAATTCACCCTTAAAAATTGATTCACAAGCTATTTCCAGGTAGTAACTCATTGCTTTTCAAGCACTCCGCTTCATGACTCAAGCACGCAAAATATCCCAAGCCACTAAAAAATCGACAACAAAAACAAAGGAATAACATACGTGACACCGGGCTTTCAGTTCCCGACCCGCGGTCAGAAAAGGTTAGCAATAAATTACAACACGGTACCTCCTCAGAATTTAACGCTGGCTTCCTGAGAACACCATAACCACCAGCCTGATCAGCCCTGATATCAAGGCCAAGACACCTACCGCCGATGCTCCTTGTCCCCAAGCCCACCTGCCGAGGATTGAGAAGGGGCATCAACAACCCTATCACATCGACGATTCGTTGTTAGCGGCACCATGCGTTCTGATTTGACGTCGAATGCTGACCTTTGCTGAAAATGTTTTAAATAGCGGCTCACGATAACGCCCCTCCTCCGGTTTTCCAGTGCTTTGCTGATAGCTGATCAGATATTCAGCTCCCACCCATCACCAATATAAAGGGACACTTACAGAGGCGCTCATAGCAATAAATGCCACCCGCCGCAAACCTGGACCGACGATACTGCGCAGGCTTGCGTGATATTTGACTACCCGCCATCTCTACAGCTTCTTTATGTGGCGACAATCAACTAAATAGGTGAAGGCTCAAGCACGACTTTTCCGGGTAATGACAAAATGGCGGACCAGCGCGATCATGAAACCAAGTACACAGCCCAGGAATAGCCCCAGCAATATGATGAGAACCTTTTTGGGTTTGATAGGGCGGTCGGGCTGCTCGATTGGACCATCCTGACGATAGACAGAGACAGTGCTCGGGCTAACCTGTAGATCCTTGTAAAAGCTTTGCTTGATTTGAAGCGCTCTTAGTTGCCCGATGAAAGGATCATCAGATTTTCGCGTTTCAAGGTTCTGAATTTCCGCCTTTAGAGCTTTACTACCGCGCATATATGTCAGCGGTCCATCCATACCAGCGGAGACCTCAACGGAAAGATTATCCGAGATGATAGGTGGATTATCTAGACCAATGGCCACGGCAACCGCTAGCGCCTCGCGCAATCGTGTGATGGAATCCTGGCGAACTCGGCTTTCGGCCTCTTGCAGCGTAGTAATCTGCTGACCAAGATTGCGTGCCCGCACTTCAGCTTCACGGGTGATATTACTGATCATTTCTTTTTCCGCTGCGGCACCCGCCCGCGCTGCAAAATCCTTCACCCACACGACGGTATTTGCAGGATCCTCACCGTGAACTACAACGGAATAACGATCTGGCTGTTCCTTGCTTGGTAGGCCTATAGTCAATAACTTTAAAAATTCAGAGTACAGCAGATCTTGCGATCCACTGCGCTCGGACGGCGACAGTGAAGGTAGATATACTTGATTGTAGAAAGCACGTCGTAATGATTCACTCTGCAAATTACGGGTGAATACGTCGTATACATCTTTGATCGTAAATGGTGTCAGTTCTGTACCGACAGTTCGGCCATAGTTGAAATCGGCGATACCGTTCATGGTTGGTGGCTGCAGGTAAACACGCGCCTCATACACCGGCTTACTCAAAAATGCATAAGTCGCTGCTGCCAATGTTCCGACTAAAGCGACGCTGAATATCAAAAGCTTCTGATCCCATAACGCCACAAACAGTTCAAACAGGCCAAACTCATCGGTGCGCTGCGTGGATGCCGGGGTGTTCGCCATATAAAATTTACCCTATTCATTTTCATTGTAGATAGGACGCGCGCTTTATTTCTTTCGCATTCTATCGATACGAATCATCACAATAACCAGGCGATCCGCAGTACTACCAGCTATTAGCAGCGACTGAAACTCTCTGACGAGCGCGGGCCGAAGCGAACGAATCGCGACCATCTCACAGGGAAGGCAAGACCAACAGCCTTTGCAGGTACTGACCATAGCCAGTCTTCTTCAGCGCATCAGCTTGAGATCCCAACTGCTCAGCAGTTATCCAGCCACTGTTGTAAGCAATTTCTTCCAGACAAGCCACCTTCAACCCCTGACGCTGCTCGATGGTATGCACAAAATGGCTGGCCTCAAGCAGCGAATCATGAGTACCGGTATCCAACCATGCAAACCCGCGACCGAGCATTTCAACGTTGAGAGTCTTTTTCTCGAGATAGACACGATTGACATCGGTAATCTCTAATTCGCCACGTTCGGACGGCTTGATATTTTTTGCTATCTCGACAACCTGATTGTCGAAGAAATACAAACCAGTCACCGCGTAGCTGGATTTAGGCGTGAGCGGTTTTTCTTCAATACTCAAGGCACGGCCTGAGGAATCAAATTCCACCACGCCGAATCGCTCGGGATCGGAAACGTGATACCCGAAAACTGTCGCACCATGAGTTTGAGCACTGGCGGAACGGAGTTTGTCCGAGAAGTGCTGACCGTAAAAAATGTTATCCCCCAAGATGAGGCAGCATGGATCTTTGCCGATGAATTCCTCACCTATGATGAATGCTTGCGCAAGACCATCCGGGCTTGGTTGTTCCGCGTAGGCAAGCTTGATGCCATAAAGGCTGCCATCACCCAGCAACTTGCGGAAGCACGGTAGATCTTCCGGGGTGGAAATGATCAAAATTTCACGCATCCCGGCAAGCATGAGCACCGACAGCGGGTAAAAAATCATTGGCTTGTCGTATATCGGCAGCATCTGCTTGGAAACACCGAGCGTCAACGGGTGGAGCCGAGTTCCCGAACCACCGGCTAGAATGATGCCTTTACGATTTGTTGTTGTCATTTGTTCAGAACTTCCATAAGCATTCGGGTTACGCCACTTTGCCAATCCGGCAAGTGCAGAGAAAAATTATCACGCAGTTTCCGAGTATTCAGCCTCGAATTCAAAGGACGGCGTGCAGGCGTTGGATACGCGGTGGTTTCTATGGGATCTACAGCTGTGACGGCGAGTTGCTCGGCATTGGCCTTGGCAAATTCGATCACATAGCGGGCATAACCGTGCCAGGAAACCTCACCGCTTGCTGCCAAGTGATATAGACCTGACAGCTCCGGACGCTGGACGGCTTGCTGGATGGCCAACGCCGTCACATCTGCAATCAGGTCGGCACCAGTGGGGGCTCCGATCTGGTCCGCAATGACGCTCAGTGTTTCTCGATCCTTGGCCAGACGCAGCATAGTCTTGGCGAAGTTGTTACCGCGAGCTCCGTAGACCCAGCTGGTACGGAAAATCAGGTGCTTACATCCGGATGCAGTTATAGCCTGCTCTCCCGCGAGCTTGGAGGCACCGTAATGATTTACGGGGGCGACAGCATCTGTCTCCTGCCAAGGGGTGGAGCCCTGGCCGTTGAAAACATAATCGGTGGAATAGTGAATCAGCCATACATTCGAGGATGCGGCCTCTTCAGCCATGACTTGGGTTGCCAGACTGTTCACTCTGTCTGCCAATTCAGTTTCGGACTCGGCCTTGTCCACGGCAGTGTAGGCCGCCGCATTGACGATGACATCAGGTTTGACCTTGCGGATTGTGGCGCGCAAGGCATCGAGATTGGAAATATCTCCCGTCAAACCATCATTCGCACGGCGGTCCAATGCGATCAGCTCACCCAAAGGTGCAAGGGAGCGTTGCAGCTCCCAGCCCACTTGACCATTTTTTCCCAACAGAAGGATTTTCATGCTTTGCTCGAGCGATCCGTGTAGTTCAAGTCGAGCCACTGCTGATAGCTGCCGCTCTTGACGTGCTCTACCCACTCGGTGTTGTCCAGATACCATTCAACCGTCTTGCGGATGCCGGTTTCGAAGGTTTCTTCCG
>RCUK01000824.1_pt1 | contig 23083 bp, 19 predicted proteins | sample 2166381 | NCBI WGS metagenome assembly RCUK01 (sample SAMN09932809, study PRJNA488358) | compost metagenome | isolation source: compost soil in an enriched community | place: Germany: Experimental Botanical Garden | reverse complement strand
GGCTACCTGAAGCGCCTGCGCGAGATCTGCGACAAGCACGGCATCCTGCTGATCTTCGACGAGGTCATCACCGGCTTCGGGCGCATGGGCACCAACTTCGCGTCGGACTATTTCGGCGTGGTGCCCGACATGCTGAACTTCGCCAAGTGCGTGACCAACGGCGTGATTCCGCTGGGCGGCGTGATCTGCCGCGACAAGCTCTACGACGCGATGATGAAGACCGACGCGCCCGAGCACGTGGTCGAGTTCTTCCACGGCTACACCTACTCGGGCCACCCGGTGGCCTGCGCCGCCGCCATTGCCACGCTCGACCTGTTCAAGGAAGAAAACCTGTTCGCCCGCGCCGGCGAGATGGGCAAGGTGCTGGGCGATGCCTTCCACAGCACCTTCAAGGGCCTGCCGAACGTGGTGGGCATCCGCAGCCTGGGCCTGGCGGCGGCCGTGGAGCTCGCGCCCATCGCCGGGTCGCCGGGCAAGCGCGCCTACGAGGTCTTCCTCGACTGCTTCCACAAGGGCGCGCTGGTGCGGCCCGCGGGCGACGTGCTGGTGATCGCGCCGCCCTACATCGTCGAGAAGCAGCACATCGACACGCTGGTCAACACGCTGGCGGATTCGATCAGGAAGTTCGCCTGAGCACGCCCGCGCAGTAGTCCACCGGCGGCAGCGCCGGCGTGCGCCAGGTGGCGTCGTAGGCGTCGGTGTCGTCCTCGGCCGGGCCGCCGGCCTGCAGGTGGACCGTCTTCACCGACACGTCGGTCGGCAGGTGCTGCGGCACGCCCAGCACCTTGGTGACGTGGCCCGCGCCGGCGATCAACACCACCGTCTTGCCCGGCTGCCGGGCCTTCACCAGCGCCTGCGCCATGGCGCGGTCGCGCCCGACCTGGATGCGCGTCATGGGGCCGATCTGCGATTCGGGCAGCAGCTTGCAGTGGCCCTCGCGCACGGCCTCCTGCTGCGCGGCGTAGGCCTCGCCGTTGAGCTGCACGTCGAGCGAGACGTCGGCCATCGCGTCCTTCATGCGCGCACGCGGCAGGTTGGCGCCGACCACCGGCACGCCGGCGCGCACGGCCGTCATCACCGTGGGGCCGTAGCGCGTCCAGGGCCAGGCCTTGTCGTTCCAGCCGAGGGCGGTCTGCACTTGCGCATCGGTCGCGGTGGCGGGCAGGCGGGCGCTGCTGCGGCCTTCCTCGGCCATCTCGAGCGCCAGCGCGGCGAGCTGGCCGCGTTCGGCCAGGGCCTGCACGGTCTCGCGTTCGAGCGCGTGGTGTTCGGGGGCGTCGTGCTGCTCGCCGAGCAGCAGCGCATCGGCCGGCAGCAGGGCCGCCACGCGGCGCGCGACGGGCGCCTCGGCGGACAGCGCGGCGCAGCCGGCGAGCAGGGCGGCGGCGACCAGGGGCGCGAGGAACCGGGAAGCACGGGAAGGACGAGGAGGCATCCCGCCATACTATGCCCGGCGCCCTGCACCGGGCTGTCGTCCTTTTCCGCTGCTTTCTCTGCCCGTGTCCTTTCGTTTTCCCCTTCGCGTGCTGGCCACGCTGCTGCTGGCGCTGGCCGCCGCACTCGCCTGTGTCGCCCTGCACACCCCGCTGCCCTGGATGATCGGCCCGCTGTTCGCGGTGTCGCTGGCCTCGATCGCGGGCCAGCCGACCGCGAGCCACACGCCGCTGCGCAACCTGGGGCAGTGGGTCATCGGCACCGCGCTGGGCCTGTATTTCACGCCGCAGGTGGTGACGCTGGTGGCCGGCGTGTGGTGGGCGATCCTGCTGGCCATCGGCTGGGCGCTGCTGCTGGGCTGGGGTTTCGGCCGCTGGCTGCACCGCGTGCATGCGGCGCGCATGCCGCATGTGCCGGCGAAATCCATGAGAGCCACGACTTACTTCGCAGGCGCCATCGGCGGCGCTTCGGAGATGACGCTGCTGGCCGAATCGGCCGGCGCGCGCACCGACCTGGTGGCCGCCGCGCACAGCCTGCGGCTGATGGTGGTGACGGTGACGATCCCGTTCGCGATGCAGTGGAGCGGGCTGCACGGCCTGGAGATCAACCCGCCCGGCGTGCGCGAGGTGAACCCGGCCGGGCTGGCCCTGCTGGCGCTGGCCACCGGCGCGGGCGGGCTCGTGATGCGGGCGCTGGGCCGCACCAACCCGTGGTTCATGGGGCCGCTGCTGGTGGCGATGGGCTTCACGGTCGCGGGGCAGTCGCTGTCGGCGGTGCCGACCTGGCTGTCGAACACCGCGCAGCTGGTGATTGCCGTGAGCCTGGGCGTGCGCTTCAGCCGCGAGTTCCTGCACACGGCGCCGCGCTGGCTCGGCTCGGTGGCGCTGGGCACGGTCGGCATGCTGGTGCTGTGCGCCGGCGCGGCCTGGCTGCTGGCCGGGGCAACCGGGCTGCACCCGGCCACGATGATCCTGGGCACCTCGCCCGGCGGCATCGCCGAGATGTCGATCACGGCCAAGGTGCTGCAGCTGGGCGTGCCGGTGGTCACGGCCTTCCAGGTGTGCCGGCTGGTGGCGGTGCTGCTGATCGTGGGGCCGATGTACCGCTGGACCGAGCGCTGACGGCGCAGTACACCGCCAAAGAAAAAGCGCCCCGCGGGGCGCTTTTTTCGTTCGGGCGAGGCAGGCCGCTCAGTGCACCAGCACCGGCGTGTGCGCCAGCTCGGCGTAGCCCTCGAGCGTGTCCTCGACCTCTTCCTGCGTGGGCGTGTTGAGCTGCCAGGCGGCGATCTGCTGCTGGAACAGTTCGGCCCAGGAGCCGTCGAGGTACACCTCCTTGCCAGAGCGCTTGTCCACGATCTCGAAGCCGTGGCGTTCCAGCACGGGGCCGTTGGGCGTCGTGCTGGGCTCGTCGCCGTCGTTCGGCTGCACGTGCACGACGACGAAGGACTCGGAGTCGTAAAGCATGTTCATGGCGGGCCCTGTGAGGATGTCGATGGCGTTCATGAGGGTTAGATAGCAATCAACGCGCCAGTTTCAAGAACAGTTGTCGTCGCGCCGTTGATATGTGAGCCTTTTTGCCTCAATTGGCGGGCGCTTCGGGTAGGGGTTTGCGCAATTGGGCGTCAGCAAAGTCGCCGTTTGCCTCGGTCTGGCGGATGCGCACGGGCAGGTAGCCGTAGCGCGGCGCCAGCCAGAGCTCCAGTTTCCGGTCGAAATCCTTGCGGGGCGTGCGGGTGAGCTTGCGCGTGGTGAAGTCGCCGGCCGGCAGGCTCAGCTGCTCCTCGTCGCCGACCTCGAAGACCCAGACATCGCCGTCGCGCACGCCCACCGTCTGCACCGAGATCCGGGTGCCGGCCGGGTAGCGCCCCGGGCTGGCCGCCAGCAGGCCGCCCAGCTGCATCATGACGCTCATGCGGTCCTGCGCGCCGGGCTGCAGGGGCACGGGGGGGGCGTTGTTGCTGAAGATGATCTGCCCCTGGTCGCGCGCGAAATGCGAGGCCACCTCGGCCTTGCGGCTTTCCGAATAGCGCTCGGGTTCCAGGCCCGAGGGGCCGATCTTGCCGGTGCTGTGCCAGTTCAGCAGGGTGAAGAACACCGCCTTGAGCGTGAGCCGCCCGTCGTAGCGGCTGCCGTCCTGCAGCCAGACCAGCTCGCCGAACACGCCGCGCTGCGGCGAGGCGCCTTTCTGGCCCGTGGCCTCGAAATCGAGCGTGACCGAGCCCGGAATCCGCAGCGCCTGGGTGCCGGCGATGGTGCCCGAGGCGCCGCTGCCGGCCGTGGTCGTGCCGCCCTGCGTGCCACCGGCCGTGGTGCCGGTGGCGGCGGCCGGGGCGCTGGCGGGTGTCTCGGGGGCGGTTGCTCCTGAATCTGTAGCGGCTTGCGCGGTCTGGTCGGGCGTTTCGGGAGGAGGTGTCTGTGCCGGCGCGTCCGGCACGGGGGCCGGGGCCGGCTTGGGCTTGGGCACCGACGCCTCGCGCGGACGCCGGGGCTTGGCCGGTGGCGGCGGCTTGGCCGCGACCGGCGCGGCGGCCGGTGCCGCGGGGGCCTCCGCCGCGGGCGGCGCGATCACGATCGTGCGCGTGATGAACTTGCTGGCCAGCGGCGAGGGCTCCGGCCCGATGGCCATCGGCGCCAGCCCGAGCAGCAGCAGGTGCGCCAGCGCCACCGCCAGCGTCAGCCCCGCGAGCGCGCGCCAGGACGGGCGCCCGGGCAGGCCCAGGGACAGCGGTGGGGGCGCGACGTGCGTCGACATGGGTGTGTGGAGTGGGCTGCGGCGCCGAGGTTCACGAAGTCCACTCGGTACACTGCCGCCCGTTCAACCAGTTTAGTGGGCGCGGCGCCGCGCCCTTTTTCTTGCTCACGCCCGCACCATGAAACTCGCCACCCTGAAGGACGGCTCGCGCGACGGCCAGTTGGTCGTCGTCTCGCGCGACCTCACGCTCGCCCACTACGCCACCGGCATCGCGAGCCGGCTGCAGCAGGTGCTGGACGACTGGGGCTTCATGAGCCCGCAGCTGCAGGACCTGTACGACGCCCTCAACCACGGCCGCGCGCGCCACGCCTTTCCCTTCGACCCCGCCCAGTGCATGGCGCCGCTGCCGCGCGCCTACCAGTGGGCCGACGGCTCGGCCTACCTGAACCACGTCGAGCTGGTGCGCCAGGCGCGCAACGCCGAGGTGCCCGAGAGCTTCTACACCGACCCGCTCATGTACCAGGGCGGCAGCGACGACTTCCTGGGCCCGGTCGACGACGTGATCGTGCCCAGCGAGGCCATGGGCATCGACTTCGAGGCCGAGATCGCCGTCGTCACCGGCGACGTGAAGATGGGGTCCACGCCCGAGCAGGCGCTGGACGGCATCCGCCTCGTGATGCTGGCCAACGACGTGAGCCTGCGCAACCTCATCCCGGCCGAGCTGGCCAAGGGCTTCGGCTTCTTCCAGAGCAAGCCCGCCACCGCCTTCAGCCCCGTGGCCGTCACGCTCGACGAGCTCGGCGAGGCCTGGCAGGACGGGCGCGTGCACCTGGCGCTGCAAAGCAGCTGGAACGGCCGCAAGGTCGGCCTGTGCGACGCCGGCCCCGAGATGACCTTCCACTTCGGCCAGCTCATCGCCCACATCGCCAAGACCCGCAACGTGCGCGCCGGCAGCATCGTGGGCAGCGGCACCGTGAGCAACAAGGGCGTCGAGAAGAACGGCCGCATGGAATGGCCCAAGGGCTACTCGTGCATCGCCGAGAAGCGCTGCATCGAGACCATCCAGGACGGCGCGCCCGCCACCGACTTCATGAAGTTCGGCGACACCATCCGCATCGAGATGAAGGGCCTGGACGGGCGCTCGCTGTTCGGCGCGATCGACCAGGAGATCGTGTCGACGGCGGGGCGGCCGGTGGAGGCGCCGGTGTCGCTCACCAAGCCGCAGGCCGGAACCGACACCGGCACCGCGCCGGAACCCGCCGCCGAAGGCTGACGCAGGCCCTGTCGGGGTTTCTCCCCGTTCGGCTGGCCGGAAGCCCCCGTTCCGCAAAGCCCAACCCTGCGCGGCGGGCGCTGCCTAGGATGCAGCGATCCGTTCACTGCAAGGAGACAGGTCCATGGGCATGCCGAAGCTGGCGGGGCGCGCGTTGTGCGCATGGGTGGGGATGGGCATGGCGCTGGCCGGGCAGGCCGCCGCCCAGAAGCTCAGCGACGACAAGGTGCGCGTGGGCGTGCTGTCGGACATGTCGGGCCTGTACGCCGACACCGCGGGGCGCGGCTCGGTCGAGGCCGCGCGCATGGCCATCGAGGACTTCGGCGGCAAAGTGCTCGGGCGGCCCATCGAACTGGTCTCGGGCGACCACCAGAACAAGGCCGACATCGGCGCCTCGCTGGCGCGCACCTGGTACGACCGCGACGGCGTCGACGCCATCTTCGACATGAACAACTCGGCCGTCGCGCTGTCGGTGGTCAACCTGGCGCGCGAGCGGCAGAAGCTGTCGATCAACACCGGCGGCGCCTCGGTGGCGCTCACCAACGAAGCCTGCGCGCCGACCTCGGTCCACTACACCTACGACACCTACGCGCTGGCCAACGGCGCCGCGCAGGGCGTGAGCCGCCAGGGCGGCAAGACCTGGTACCTGATCGGCGTGGACTACGCCTTCGGCAAGGCCATGGCCGCCAACATGACCGAGTTCGTCGGCGAGCTGCAGGGCAAGGTGATCGGCAGCGTGTTCCACCCGCTCAACGCGAGCGACTTCTCGTCGTACGTGCTGCAGGCGCAGGCCTCGGGGGCCGACACCATCGCGCTGGCCAACGCCACCAGCGACACGGTCAATGCCGTCAAGGCGGCGCGGCAGTTCGGCGTGTCGCCCAAGCAGCGCGTGGTGCCGATGCTGATGTTCATCAACGACGTGCATGCGCTGGGCCTGGCGCAGGCGCAGGGCATGACCTTCGCCACCGGCTTCTACTGGGACCGCACGCCCGAGTCGCGGGCCTGGGCGCGGCGCTACTTCGAGCGCATGAAGAAGATGCCCTCGATGATCCAGGCCGGCGCCTACTCGGCGGTCACGCACTACCTGAAGGCGGTGCAGGCCGCGGGCACCGACGACGGCGCCACCGTGGCCGCGAAGATGAAGGCGATGCCGGTGAACGACTTCTTCGCGCAGGGCGGCACGATCCGCGCCGACGGCCGCATGGTGCACGACATGTACCTGGTGAGCGTGAAGAAGCCCGCCGAGTCGAAGTACCCGTGGGACTACTACACGGTGCTGTCCACGATCCCCGGCGACAAGGCCTTCCAGCCCTTGTCCAAGAGCAAGTGCCCGCTGGTTGCCGCAGCGAAGTCCTGATCGCCTGACCGAACCCAAGGAGACCCCATGAAAGTCCGTGCCGCCGTCCTGCAGCGCCTCGGCGCCCCCGCGCCCTATGCCCAGAGCCGACCGCTCGAGATCGAGGAGGTCGAGCTGGCGCCGCCCGGCCCCGGCGAGGTGCTGGTGCGCATCGCGGCCGCGGGGCTGTGCCACTCGGACCTGTCGATCCTCAACGGCGACCGGCCGCGCCGCACGCCGATCGTGCTGGGTCACGAAGCGGCCGGCGTGGTCGAGGCGCTGGGCGAGGGCGTGACCGACCTGGCGCCGGGCGACCACGTGATCCTGGTGTTCGTGCCGAGCTGCGGCCATTGCGCGCCGTGCGCCGAGGGCCGGCCCGCGCTGTGCGAGCCGGGCGGCGCGGCCAACGTGGCGGGCACGCTGCTGGGCGGCGCGCGGCGGTTGTCGTACCGCGGCGAGCCGATGGACCACTTCGTGGGCGTGTCGGCCTTTGCCGAGTACGCGACGGTGTCGCGCCGCTCGCTGCACAAGATCGACCGCGAGCTGCCGCTGGAGATCGCCGCCATGTTCGGCTGCGCCGTGGTGACGGGCGTCGGCGCCGTGGTCAACACCTCGCAGGTGCGGCCGGGCCAGACCGTGGCCGTGGTGGGGCTCGGCGGCGTGGGGCTGGCCGCGCTCATGGGCGCGCTGGCGGCGGGCGCCGCGCGCGTGATCGCGGTCGACCTGGCGCAGGACAAGCTCGATTTCGCCCTCGCGCTGGGCGCCACCGACAGCGTCAACGCCAGCGACCCCGACGCGGCCAAGCGGCTGCGCGACATGACCGAGGGCGGCGTCGACCATGCGCTCGAGATGGTGGGTTCGGCCAAGGCGCTGGAGTTCGCCTACAAGGTCACGCGCCGCGGCGGCACCACCGTGACCGTGGGCCTGCCCGCCGCCATCCAGACGCTGAACACGCCGGTCTGGCACCTCGTGGCCGAGGAGCGCACGCTCAAGGGCAGCTACCTCGGCAGCTGCGTGCCGCGGCGCGACCTGGGGCGCTTCATCGCGCTGTACCGCCAGGGCAAGCTGCCCGTGGACCGGCTGCTCACCGGGCGCCTGAAGCTCGAGGAGATCAACGAGGGCTTCGACCGCCTGCAGCGCGGCGAGGCCATCCGGCAGATCGTCACGATGCCGTGACGGCCGCAGGCATCGCGCCCCGCAGCAACTCCTTCTGCGTCCGAATCCCCAACCGCCGGAACGCCCGGTACTGATGCGTGCGCACCGTGCTGAGCTCCACGCCCAGCACGCGCGCCGTTTCCTTCGCCGTGCGGCCCGCCATCAGGTGGCCGATCACCTCGCGTTCGCGCAGGCTCAGCGTCAACAGCCGCGAGGCGAGGGTGGGCGCGGCCGCCTCGTGCACGGCCGCCGCGCTGCGGCTGTGGGCGCTGGCGGCGTCGGCCAGCAGGGTGGCGTGGGCGGCGATGACGCCGAAGTCGGTCTCGCCGAACTCGGGCTGCGCCAGGCTGCGGTAGAAGCTCACGGCCACGCGCTGGCCGCTCGGGCGCAGCAGCAGCACCGAGCTGCGCTCGCGGATGCCCACGTCGCCGTAGCAGGCGGCGCGGTAGGCGGGGTCGGCCACCTCGTCGCCGTGCTGGTGGCCCATCCACAGCTGCGCGCGCTTCGGCAGCTTGCGCGCGGCCAGCCAGGCCATGTGGGGGTCGAGCCGGTCGAAGCGCTGCGCCACGTAGCGCTCGGCGGTGCGCTCGGCCGTGTGGCCGTAGCTGCTGGCGGCCGACACGGTCTCGATGCGGCCGGTGGCGTCGACGCCGAACACGGTGCAGAAGGTGACGGGCATCACGCGGTGCATCGCCGCCAGGCAGCTGGCCGCCAGGTGCGGCGTGCCGATGCCCGCCAGCACGTCGCCGACGACGGCCGCCGACAGTTGCGCGTCGGCGGCGGGGTGGAGGCGCCAGCGTTTCATGGGGTTTCGAAAGGAGGATCTAGGGTAAATACCTCCTACGAAGTTATGACATTGGCGCGGGCGGTGCATCGGGACAATCCCGTTCCATGACCACCACCCGTACCGCCGACGCCGCCACCGGCCCCGTGCCGCCGCCGTCCTCCGCGACCGCGCTGCCGCCCTCGGTCGGCGCCTTCCACTACACGCGCTTCGCGCCCCGGCTGCCGTCGCTCGACGCCGACGGCATGGAGCCCGGCCGCCACCCCGTCGTGATCGCGGGCGGCGGCCCGGTGGGCATGGCGCTGGCGCTGGGGCTCGCCAACCACGGCGTGCGCTGCGTGGTGCTCGAGGCCGACGACACGGTCTGCGTGGGCAGCCGCGCGGCCTGCATCTCGCGCCGCAGCCTGGAGATCGTCGAGCGCCTGGGCGCGCTGCCGGCCTTCATGGGCAAGGGCCTGCCGTGGAGCGTGGGGCGCAGCTTCTACAAGACGGCCGAGGTGTTCCGCTTCGAGATGCCGCAGGCCGCGCAGCAGAAGCTGCCGCCGATGATCAACCTGGAGCAGTACTACATCGAGCAGTACCTGCTGGACGAGATCGAGCGCCGCAACGCCGCGACGCCGGGGCTCGTCGACATCCGCTGGGGCACCGAGCTCACCGCGCTCGCGCAGGACGAGGACGGCGAGGGCGTGACGCTCGACGTGCGCAACGCCGAGGGCGCCTACCGCCTGCGCGGCCAGTGGCTCGCGGCCTGCGACGGCGGCCAGAGCTTCGTGCGCAAGTCGCTCGGGCTGGCGCTGGAAGGCACGGGCTACGAAGGCCGCTACGTGATCATCGACATCGAGCTGCACAGCGACCACCCGACCGAGCGCCGCGCCTGGTTCGACCCGCCGTGGAACCCCGGCTCGACCGTGCTGATGCACCGCCAGCCCGACGACATCTGGCGCATCGACTACCAGCTGCGCGCCGGCCAGAGCACCGAAGACGCGCTGCAGCCCGCGGCGGTGGCCGAGTTCGTGCAGCGCCACCTCGACGCCATCGGCGAAGGCCACCTGCCGTGGAAGACGGTGTGGACCTCGGTCTACCGCGCCGGCGCGATGACGCTCGAGCGCTACCGCCACGGCCGCGTCGTGTTCGCGGGCAACGCGGCGCACGCGATGCCGATCTTCGGCGTGCGCGGGCTCAACTCGGGCTTCGACGACGCCGACAACCTGGCCTGGAAACTGGCCTTCGTGGCCCAGGGCCTGTCGGGCCCGGCGCTGCTGGATTCGTACTCGCAGGAGCGCATCGCGGCCTTCCACATCAACGCCGAGGCCGCGATGCGCAGCACCGAGTTCATGTCGCCGCCCTCGCGCGGCTTCGACCTGCTGCGCGAAGCGGCGCTGTCGCTGTCGGAGGCGCACCGCGGCATCGCGCAGCTCATCAACCCGCGCCAGACGCAGGCCGTGCGCTACGAGGGTTCGGCGCTGTCGAGCACGGGCGATGCGCTGCCCGCCGGTCCGCTGCCGGGCGAGGCGATGCCCGAGCAGCCGCTCGCGCAAGGCCATCTCACCGACTGGATCGGCCCGGTGTTCACGCTGCTGGTGCTGCAGCCGGACCTGGCGCCGCTGCCCGACGCCGACATCGCGCAGGCCCGGCAAGGCGCCTTGCCTTTCGCGGTGCGCACCATCGCCAGCCTGGGCACCGAAGGCGCCGATGCGCAGGCGTCCTCCGCCGTCTTCGCAGTGCTCGGCGCGCAAGACGGCGCCGTCTACCTGCTGCGCCCCGACGGCCACGTGGCCGCGCGCTGGCACCGGCTGCCGGCCGGTGCGCTGCCCGCCGCGCTGGCGCGCGCGGCCGTCGCCACTTCACTGGACATTCCCGCATGACGACCTCCGCCCCCTCGCTCCACCCCGACGCCCGCGACCGCCTGTACGCCGAGTGCGCGCGCGCCATCACCGAGGCCGGCGCCGAGCGCGAATCGCTGTTCCTCGCGCGGCTCGCGCTGCTGCTGTTCGAGCAGGTCGGCGACGAGGCGCGCTGCCGCGCCGCGCTGGCCGACGCGTTGCGCGCGCTGCCCGTACCATCGCTGTCCGCTTCCGAACAAAAAACAGGAGATTGATCTCATGGATCGCCGCACCCTTCTCGCCACGCTCGCCTCCGGCGCCGCCGTGGCCGCAGCCCCCTTCGCCCACGCACAGGACTACCCCGCGCAGCTCATCAAGTGGGTCGTGCCGTACCCCGCGGGCGGCGGCACCGACGTGATCGCGCGCGTGCTGGCCGAGGCCATGCGCCAGACGCTGGGCCAGCAGATCGTGGTCGACAACCGCCCCGGCGCGTCGACCAACATCGGCGCCGACCTGGTCGCCAAGAGCAAGCCCGACGGCTACACGGTGCTGTCGGCCGACAACGCCGTGCTGGCCTTCAACGAGCACCTGTTCAGCAAGCTGCCGTTCAACCCCGAGAAAGACTTCACCTACATCGGCGCCATCGGCAAGTTCCCGCTCGCGCTGGTCGTGCACCCGGACTTCCCGGCCAAGACCTTCAAGGAGTTCCTGGCCTACGTGAAGGCCAACCCCGGCAAGGTCAACTACGCCTCGCCCGGCAACGGCTCGCCGCACCACCTGGCGATGGAAATGTTCAAGGCGCGCACCGGCACCTTCATCACCCACATCCCGTACCGCGGCGCGGCGCCGGCCATGGCCGACGTGATGGGCGGCCAGGTGCCGTGCATGTTCCTGGACCTGGCCTCGGGCCTGCCGATCATGCAGGGCAACAAGGTGCGCGTGCTGGCCATCGGCTCGGGCGCGCGCAGCAAGCGCCTGCCCGACGTGCCGACGCTGGCCGAAGTGGGCGTGCCCAACACCGAGGTGTTCGCGTTCCAGGGCATCCTCGGCCCGGCCGGCCTGCCCGCCGCCGTGGTGAACAAGCTCAACAGCGACCTGAACAAGGCCTTCAGCACGCCGGCCGTGCAAAAGCGCTTCGACGACTTCGGCATGGAAGCGATGCCCGGCACGCCGGCGCAGTTCGCGGCGCTGTCGCGCGCGGAGTCGAAGCGCTGGGGCCCGATCATCAAGCAGGCCGGCATCAAGCTGGACTGATGCCGCCCAGAGGCGTTCGTCCTAGCGGGCGAACGCTTTTCGCGAGCCGTCTTCGAAGACTTCGTCGTCGCGCTGCAGCTCGCCGTTCTCGTCCCAGCTGCGTTCGCGCGTCACGCGGCCCTTGTCGTCGAAGCTCGACTCGGCCAGCAGCTCGCCTTTTTCATTGAAGCGCTGGTGCGTGCCCACGGGCACCTGCCGGCCGCGCCCCGGCGCGAGGTAGCGGCCCTGCGCGGCGCGCTGGCCGCTGTCGTAGAACTCGGTCACGTCGACCGTGCGCTCGCTGCCGGCGCCGCTGTAGACGGCCTTGCTGCGCGGCTGGCCGTTGAGGTGGTAGCTGTCGTCGCTCAGGGGCTCGCCCGCGGCGTTCCAGCGCTGGTCGCGCACCAGCGAGCCGCGGTCGGAAAACTCCTGCTCGCGCTGGCGGATCGACGAGCGCCCGACCAGCAGCCACACGGTTTCGCGCCGCTTCACGCCCTCTGAGGAAAAACTGCGCTCCACGCGCCGGTTGCCGGTGGTCTCGTCGACCACCGACGGCTTGCCGTTGTCGTAGAACTCCTGCGTGCGCACGCGCTTGCCCGCCTGGTACGACAGCCGCGAGCGCAGGGTGCCGCGCGCGTCGAACAGGTCGACGTTCGAGGGCCCGCCCGTGAAGCCGCACAGCCTGGCATCGTCGGCCACCGGCGCCAGCACCGGCGCTTCGGCGCAGCGCAGCATCGACATCTGGCCGCGCTCGGTGAACTCGACCATGGCGCGCTCGGTGCCGCGGTCGGGGTAGAAGGTGGCGCGCCGCAGCTGGCCGCCGGGGTAGAAGCTGCGCACCAGGCCGCGCTCCTGGCCGTCGTCGTACGTGGCGTCGCGCAGCACCTGGCCGCCGGGCGCGAACTCGCGCGCGCGGCCGTGCATGTTGCCCTTGGCGTTGATGGTGTGCTCGCGCGCGAGCTTGCCCTTTTCATAGAAGCGCACCAGGCCCATGAAGACGCCGTTCTGCACCTGCTGCTCGCGCTGGAGCTCGCCGGTGCCGCGGTCCTTGCAGCGCATCAGGCCGGTCTTGCCGGCGGTGCTGTTGCCGTCGGCGGGGCTCACGCGCTGGCCGTTGAGCTCGCACTCCTGCTGCGCATGGACCGTCGGGGTACCCAGCAGCGCGGCCAATGCGATCGCGGCCGGGCCGAGGAGGGACGCGGCCGCCCGGGGCGCCCGAAGAGCGGGAACGGGCGGGCGCAGGGTCACTTGTCGTAGAGCGTGTCGAGCGAACGGAAGCCCTTGGCCTCGATCGGGTTGCCGAAGGGGTCGCAGAAGAACATCGTCCACTGCTCGCCCGGCTGGCCTTCGAAGCGCACCTGCGGCTTCAGCACGAACTCGGTGCCGGCGGCCTCGAGGCGCCCGGCCAGCGCCTGCCAGTCGGGCAGCGCGAGCACGATGCCGAAGTGCGGCATGGGCACCATCGCGTCGCCGACGCGGCCGGTGCGGGTGGTGGCGAAGGGTTCGCCCAGGTGCAGCGAGATCTGGTGGCCGAAGAAGTCGAAGTCGACCCAGGTGTCGGTGCTGCGGCCTTCGGCGCAGCCGAGCACGTCGCCGTAGAAGCGGCGGGCGCCGTCCAGGTCGCGCACGTGGAAGGCAAGGTGAAAGATGCTTTGCATGGTTTTGGATTATGGGCAGCGGTGCTGTGAGAATGCCGGACTTTCTTTCAATCATGGAGCTCGCCTTGCGGATACTCCGAGCCCTCGTCGCACCGCTGCGCCTGCTGTCGCGCGGCACCGACCGGCCGGCGCCCCAGCGCCTTCTTGCACGTCTGACCCGCCAGGCCTTCGCGGCCGTCGGTGGTTGTTTCATCGCGGTGGCCGCACATGCCGCCGCCTGCCCGCCCTCGGCCATCGCCAGCCTGGAGAAGCCCGGCATCGGCCTGCGCAACGGCATCGACCGCGGCCTGCTGTGGCGCATCGAGCGCGACGGCCGCACCTCGTGGCTCTACGGCACCCTGCACCTGGGGCGCGGCGAATGGGTGCGCCCCGGCCCCACCGTGCAGAAGGCGCTGGCGCAGAGCGACACGCTCGCGCTGGAGCTCGACTCGCGCGACGACGCCACGGTGCGCGCCCTGAGCCAGCCGGCCGACCCGGCCGCGGTGGCGCGCGTGCTCAGCGGCGAACGCGCCCGCCGGCTCGAGCGCCAGAACGCCGAGGCCTGCGTGCCGCCGGGCTCGACCGCCCGGCTGCCGCCCATCCTGCAGGTGACGGCGCTGACCGCGCTGGCGGCGCGCGCCGACGGCCTGTATGCGGAGTTCGGCGTCGACGAGACGCTGGCCGTCTCGGCCCGCAACAGCAACAAGCCGATCGTCGCGCTCGAGAACGCGGCCGACCAACTGCGCTGGCTCACCGGCGGCTCCGAAGCCGAGGAGGCCGAGCAGATCGACGCCATGCTCGACGAGCTCGAATCGGGCCGGCTGCGCGGCCAGCTCAAGACGCTGGCCGATGTCTGGGCGCGCAGCGACGCGGCCCGGCTGGCGCGCTACGCCGAGTGGTGCGAGTGCCTGAACACGCCGGCCGAGCAGCGCCTCATGAAGCGCCTGCTCGACGACCGCAACCCCGGGCTGGCCGACGGCATCGAGCGCCTGCACGCGGGCGGGCGCAGCGCGTTCGCCGCGGTCGGCGCGCTGCACATGGTCGGCGCGCAGGGCCTGCCCACGCTGATGGCGGCGCGCGGCTTTCGCGTCACGCCGGTGCTCACCGAGGCGCAGGCGCAGCAGGCGCTGCCGATGCCGGCGCTCGCCGCGCCCGAGCCGCCGGCCCGCAAGGCGGTGCGTGGCGGCAAGAACGTCAAGGGGCAGAAGGCGGCCAAGGGCACGGGCCAGAAGGCCGCCGCGAAGGGCGGGGCCAAGCCGGCGTCCAAGGCCGCTGCCGCGCCCAAAGGCAAGGCCGCACCCCGTGCCGCCCCCAAGGCCACCAACAGCAAAGTGCGCCGATAATCGCGACCGCCATGCACACGTTGCGCCCCCACCCCCGCCTGATCGGCCGCCTCGGCCGGTGGGTGCTGCTGTGGTTCGTGCTGTCGCTGGGCGTGGCGGTGGCGTCGCCGGTGGTGCATCCGCAGGCGATGGAACTGGTGTGTTCCGGCGCCGGCACCATCAAGGTGGTGGTGCACACCGAAGACGGCGTGCAGGACATGGGCGCCACGCACATGGACTGCCCGCTGTGCGTGCTGACCGGCGCGCCGCCCCCGCCGCCCGTGGCGGCCGCGTTCGATGCGCCCCTGCCGCTGGGGCGCGTGCTTCAACCCATTCCCGCCGCGCGCCATGCCGCGGCCACGGCCGCGCCGCTTCCGGCCCGTGGGCCTCCGCGTTCCGCCTGAGCGATCAGCAACAGCGCTGTCTGTCGGTGCACCCCGGGTGCGCGCAGGCAGTCCCTTTGGCTTGAAGTTCGTGGAGCCGGTTCCCCATGAAGCAGCACTCCCGCGCCCTGGCGATCGCCATGGCATTTCCCTTCAGCGCGCCGGTGTGGGCGCAGCAGCAAACGCCGCCGGACGTTGATCCGCCGGAGGCCGGCGCCGCGGCCGCCCCGGGGCGCACGCTGGGTACCGTCACCATCAGCGGCGGCCGGCCGACCTCGCTGCCGACGCAGATCCCCACCACCATCGAAGGCGTGACCGCCGAGCAGATCGCCGAGACGGTCAACGCGACCGACGCCGAAGACGCGCTCAAGTACCTGCCGAGCCTGCTGGTGCGCAAGCGCTACATCGGCGACTTCAACCACGCGGTGCTGGCCACGCGCGCCTCGGGCACGGGCAACAGCGCCCGCGCGATGGTCTACGCCGACGGCATCATGCTGTCGAACCCGCTGGGCAACGGCGCCACCTTCGCGCCGCGCTGGGGCATGGTGTCGCCCGACGAGATCGAGCGCGTCGACGTGCTCTACGGTCCGTTCTCGGCCGCCTACCCGGGCAACTCGGTGGGCGCCGTGGTCGACTACGTGACGCGCATGCCCACGCAGCTCGAGGCGCACGTCAAGCTCAGCGGCTTCACCTCGAACTTCGACCTGTACAACAGCCATTCGTCGCCGGGCGGCCAGCAGCTCGACCTGTCGCTGGGCAGCCGCAGCGGCGACTGGTCGTGGTGGCTCGGCGCCTCGCGCACCCACAGCAAGGGGCAGTCGCTGTCGTTCGCCAACCGGCTCGTGAGCGCCGGCACGGTGGGCAGCGCGGGCACGCCCGTCACCGGCGCGGTGCTCGGGCTGAACCCGTCGAACCAGCCGTGGTGGCTGCTGGGCGGCATCACCGCCTACGACACCACCCAGGAGCAGGCCAAGCTCAAGCTGGCCTACGACTTCTCGCCCACGGTGCGCGCCACCTACACGCTGGGCGCCTGGCACAACACCACGCACGGCAGCACCGACACCTACCTGCGCGATGCGCTCGGCCAGCCGGTGTACGGCGGGCGCGTGAACCTCGGCGGACGCACCTACAACCTCGACGCACCGGCGGCGGCCTTCGCGCCGACCGAGACGGCGCTCACGCACTACATGCACGGCCTCTCGGTGAAGAGCCACACGGGCGGCGTGTTCGACTGGGAGGTGGCGGCGAGCCTGTTCGACTACGCGAAGGACACCTCGCGCACGCCGACCACGGCGCTGCCGGGCGCCTTCTACGGCGGCCCCGGCCGCACCACCGACATGGGCGGCACCGGCTGGCACACCTTCAAGGCCGCGGGCACCTGGCGGCCCACCGGCTCGGCCGAAGGCGTGGGCGCGCACGTGGTCGACTTCGGCGTCCAGCAGGACACCGCGCGGCTGCGCAGCGCCATCGGCAACACGCGCGACTGGATCGGCGGGCCGGCCGTGTCGCCGTTCTCCGCCTTCAACGGCAACACGCGGCTGCGCTCGCTCTACGTGCAGGACACCTGGCGCTTCGCCAAAGACTGGAAGACCACGCTGGGCCTGCGCCACGAGCGCTGGGAAGCCTACGGCGGCCAGCTCGGCAACGCGGCGCGGCTGCTCGACTTCGCGCCGCGCAAGAACAGTTTTGTCTCGCCCAAGGCCGCGCTCGCCTGGCAGGCCACGCCCGACTGGCACTTCAAGGCCTCGGTCGGCCGCGCCGTGCGCATGCCCACCGTGAGCGAGCTCTACCAGGGCTCGATCGAGGGCAACCGCATCGTCAACACCAACCCCGAGCTGCGCCCCGAGCGCTCGTGGACCGCCGAGCTGAGCGCCGAGCGCGACCTCAAGCGCTGGGGCGTCGACGGCGTGCTGCGCACCACGCTGTTCTTCGAGCACACGAAGGACGCGCTCTACACCCAGGCGCTCACCAACCTCGTGAGCACCGTGCAGAACGTCGACGCCATCCGCACGCGCGGGCTGGAGGTGGCGATCAACACGGTCGACGCGGGCATCCAGGGGCTGGACCTGGGCGGCAGCCTCACGCTGACCGATTCGAAGATCACCGCCAACCGCGGCTTCCCGGCCAGCGTGGGGCGCGACCAGCCGCGCGTGCCCAAGGTGCGCGCCTCGCTGCTCGCCACCTACCGGCCCGACGCCAAGTGGAGCTACACCGTCGGCGCGCGCTACAGCGGCCGGCAGTACGGCACGCTCGACAACAGCGACCCGAACGGCATGGCCTTCATGGGCTTCTCGAAGTTCTTCGTGGTCGATGCGCGCATCCGCTACCGCATCGACCGCCAGTGGAGCGCCGCCGTCGGCATCGACAACCTGAACAACCGCACCTACTGGGCCTTCCACCCGTACCCGCAACGCACCTTCGTGGCCGAACTCAAGTTCGACCTTTGACCCTCACTTTTTCCTATTCAAGGACACCCGCCATGACGAAGCTTTCGACCCCTACGTTCCACACCCTCGCCGCCTGCGCCCTGCTGGCCGGTGCCGGCGCCGCCGGCGCCCACGTGAGCCTGCCCCCGGGCGGCGCCACCGTCGGCAGCGAGTACAACGCCGCCTTCCGCGTCGGCCACGCCTGCGAAGGCGCCAAGGCCACCACCGGCCTCGCGGTGCGCCTGCCCAAGGGCTTCGTGCTCACCGACGCCCAGGCGCGCAAGGGCTGGAAGCTCGACGCGCCCAAGGCCGGCAGCGCCGAAGGCGAAGTGCGCTGGACGGCAGAGACGCCGCAGAACGCGCTGCCCGGCAGCGAGCGCGGCGAGTTCGTGCTGCGCGGCAAGGTGCCCGCCACGCCGGGCCCGCTGTGGTTCAAGGTGCGCCAGGACTGCGACGTCGGCAGCGTCGACTGGGCCGAAGTGCCCGCCGCGGGCAGCACCACGGCCGGCCTGAAGAAGCCCGCGGCCAAGCTCGACGTGGTGGCGCAGGGCGTGGCCACGGTCGACGTGCGCGACGCCTGGGTGCGCCAGTCGGTGCCGGGCCAGAGCGGCACGGGCGCCTTCATGAAGCTCACCGCGCCCACGGGCACGAAGCTGGTCGGCATCTCGACGCCCGCCGCCGGCGTGGCCGAGGTGCACGAGATGAAGATGGAAGGCGACACCATGCGCATGCGCGAACTCGCGGGCGGCCTCGAGCTGCCGGCCGGCAAGACCGTCGAGCTCAAGCCCGGCGGCTACCACGTGATGCTGATGGACCTGAAGGGCGCCATGACCAAGGGCGCGACCGTGCCCATGACCCTGAAGTTCGAGGACGCCAAGGGCGCGAAGACGACGCTGGAGCTGAAGCTGCCGGTCGGTGCGCCCGAAGGCGCCGCTGCTGCCGCGCCCGCGGCGGGCGGTGCGCACCAGCACAAGCACTGACCCCGGCGGGGTCTGGCCGGACCGTCAGAGCAACTGGTCCGGCGCCAGCGGCCCGAACAGCCGCAGCAGGAAGCGCAGCGTGGCGCTCGCGTCGGGCTCGGTGTCCGTGTCCTGCAGGCCGCTGCCTTCGGGCGCGTGCCACACCAGCGTGCCCTGCGCGAGTTCGACATGCCAGGCGCGCTCGCGCATGCCGCGCTCGATCTGCTCGGCCGCCATGCGCGAGAGTTCGCCGCTGCGGATCAGCAGCGCGATCTCGGTGTTCTGCAGCTGCGAGCGCAGGTCCAGGTTCATCGAGCCGACCACCAGCAGCCGGCCGTCCATCACCAGCACCTTGGAGTGCAGCATCGCGCGCGATTCGCCGCTGACGCTGCCCGCGCCGCTGCCGCCCGAGGAGCCGAACACATTGCCGAAGTCGGCCTGCTCGCTGCGCAGCTCGTAGAGCTCCACGCCCGCGGCGAGCAGCGCCTTGCGGTGGCGCGCATAGCCGACGTGGGCGATGGGTGCGTCGTTCGAGGCCAGTGAATTCGTCAGCACCCGGATGCGCACGCCCCGCGCGCGCGCCGCGGCAAAGGCCTGCTGCATGTCGGGGCCGGGCACGAAGTAGGGCGAGATGATCAGCAGGTCGGTGCGCGCCTGGCCGATCAGGTGCAGCAGGCCTTCGACCACCGTGTCGCCGCTGGAGGCCAGGTCGGCCAGCGCGGTGGCGCTGCGCGAGGGCAGCTCGGGCCGGCTCACCACGAGGTCGGGGTTGCGCACCGCGCCGGGGCCGCTGTCGGCCGGGATCTTGCCGGGCGCGTCGGCCAGCATCAGGGCCGGGGCCCAGACGAAGGCGGCGCTGCGCAGATCGAGCGGCTTCTCGTCCCAGGCGCGGGCCCGCTGCTCTGGCGTGGGGCCGGCGCCGGGGCGCGGCTCGCCGTCCGGGGGCTTGGGCTGGTTGCGCGCCTCGGCCGCTTCGTCGCTGAGTTCCTGGTCGACCCGGCGCGCGCGGTCGCGGATGCGCTGGAACTCCTCGCGCGAGACCAGCGACTGCACGGGGTAGGCGCGCTCGTTGTTCCAGTAGCTGTCGAAGCTGCGCGAGAGGTCCTGCACGATCGGGCCGGCCGCCAGCACGTCGACGTCGACGAAGTTGCCGGTGATGGCATTGCCGAAGTAGGCGTCGCCCAGGTTGCGCCCGCCCGTCACGCCCATCACGTTGTCGGCCAGGAACAGCTTGTTGTGCATGCGCTGCTGGATGCGCGAGACCTCGCCGATGGCGTTGAGCATGCGGTTGAAGCCGGTGCCGCGCGAACCCGCGAGCGGGTTGAACAGCCGCATCTCGATGTTCGGGATGAAGGCCAGGCCGAGCACCAGCGCGTCGCGGCCGATGGTGTGGAAGTCGTCCAGCAGGATGCGCACCCGCACGCCGCGCTCGGCCGCCGCGCGCAGCCCGCGCACCAGCCGGCCGGTGCTGGCGTCGGCGTGGATGGCGTAGTACTGCAGGTCCAGCGTCTTCTGTGCGTTCTCGATCAGCGCCAGCCGGCTGCCGTAGGCGGCCTGCGGGCCGCCCAGCAGCAGGAAACCGGAGTCGAAGCGCGCCTTGTCGGCGTTGCGGCGCTCCCGCAGCAGCGTGGCCAGCGCCGTGCCGTCGGGCGAGGCGAGCGCGGTCGAGACGGGGCGGTCCACCTCCTTCGGCAGCTGCGCGCAGGCGCCGAGCACCAGGAGGGCCAGCAGCGCGATGCTGCGGCGGACCAATGCGTGGAAGGAAGAAGAAGGCATGCGGCGGGGTCTTTCCGGGGGCTTGGGAAGGCGGTGCCGCATGTATAGCCGAGTTGGCGCCCGTCGTGGGTGGGACGGATGGCCAACCGGTGAGGGAAGACGGCGCTCAGCGCCCGGCGCCGAGCTCTTCCTGGCGCTCCAGCGCGGCGAGCAGCTCGTCGTCGATCTTGGCGTGGCGCTCGCTCAGCTCGACCGCGCGCGAGGCGTCGCTCGCGTAGATGGCGCCGCCGTCGAGTTCGAGCATTTCGCTGATGCGCTTCTGCTCGGCTTCGAGGGCTTCGATCTGCGCGGGCAGGGCTTCGAGTTCGCGCTGCTCCTTGTAAGAGAGCTTCTTGCGGGGGCCGCCGGTGGGGGCGGCGGCAGGTGCAGCCGCGGGGGCCGGTGCGGCGGCTGGAGGCGGCGGTGGCGCCGACGCGAGGCGCTGCTCGGCGATTTCGCGTGCGCGCTTGGACTGGATCAGCCAGTCTTCCACGCTGCCCTCGTACTCGCGCCAGCGGCCGTCGCCCTCGAAGGCGATCGTGCTGGTCACCACGTTGTCGAGGAAGGTGCGGTCGTGGCTCACGAGGAACACGGTGCCGTCGTAGTCCTGCAGCAGGCCTTCGAGCAGCTCGAGCGTGTCGATGTCCAGGTCGTTGGTCGGCTCGTCGAGCACCAGCACGTTGGCCGGGCGCGCGAACAGGCGCGCCAGCAGCAGGCGGTTGCGTTCGCCGCCGCTGAGCGAGCGCACGGGGGAGTTGGCGCGCGCGGGCGAGAACAGGAAGTCCGACAGGTAGCTCTTGACGTGCTTCTTCTGGCTGCCGATTTCGATCCACTCGCTGCCGGGGCTGATGAAGTCTTCGAGCGTGGCGTCGAGGTCGAGCTTGTCGCGCATCTGGTCGAAGTACGCCACCTGCTGGTTGGTGCCGCGGCGGATCTTGCCGCTGTCGGGCTCGAGTTCGCCCAGGATCAGCTTGAGCAGCGTCGTCTTGCCGGCGCCGTTCGGGCCCAGCAGGCCGATCTTGTCGCCGCGCAGGATGGTGCCGCTGAAACCGCGGATCACGGTCTTCTCGCCGAAGGACTTGGTGGCGTCGGTGAGCTCGGCCACGATCTTGCCGCTGGACTGGCCCGAGGCCACGTCCATGTTGACGCTGCCCTGCACCTCGCGGCGCGCGGCGCGGCTGGCGCGCAGTTCTTGCAGCCGCGTGATGCGGCTCTGGCTGCGCGTGCGGCGGGCCTCGACGCCCTTGCGGATCCAGATCTCTTCCTGCGCCAGCAGCTTGTCGGCCTTGGCGCTGATGATCGCCTCTTGCGCGAGTTGCTCTTCCTTCTGGACGAGGTACTGCTCGAAGTTGCCCGGGTAGGAACCCAGCTTGCCCCGGTCGAGCTCCACGATGCGGGTGGCGACGCGGTTCAGGAAGCTGCGGTCGTGGGTGATGGTGACGACGCTGCCCTTGAAGTCGATCAGCAGCTGTTCCAGCCACTCGATGGAGTCGAGGTCCAGGTGGTTGGTGGGTTCGTCTAATAGAAGCACGTCCGGCGCGGCCACCAGGGCCTGGGCCAGCGCGACCCGCTTGCGCGTGCCGCCCGAGAGCGAGCCGACGCGCGCGTTGCGGTCGAGGTGGAGGCGGTGCAGCGTCTCTTCGACGCGCTGCTCCCAGTTCCAGGCGTCGTAGGCTTCGATCTTGGACTGCAGGGCGTCCAGGTCGAGCCCGTCCGCGCCGGAGAGGTACAGGTCGCGGATGGCGATGACTTCGCCCAGGCCCTGGCTGGCGGCGGTGAACACGTCCGCATCCATGTCCAGCGCGGGTTCCTGCGCCACGTAGGCCACGCGCAGGTTCTGCTGCAGCTGCAGCGTGCCGTCGTCTGGCTTTTCCAGCCCGCCCAGTATCTTGAGCATCGACGACTTGCCGGCGCCGTTGCGGCCGATCAGGCCGATGCGTTCCGATTCGAGAAGAGAGAAGTCCGCATGATCCAGCAGCGGGACGTGACCGAACGCGAGCTGCGCGTCGAGGAGTGTGATGAGTGCCATGTGGCACGGATTATCGGAGGGGCGGGTGGCGGCGCCTGACGGCTGGGGAAGAAGGCTTCTTTGTGGCTCTCTATATAGAAGGGGCTGGAGTCCCCTGGGAGAGACGCTGACAGGCAGGTAAGAGGCGTCAAGCTGTCGGCGAGCGGGGCGGCCAAGGTCTTCTGCAAGTTTCTTTCAGCTTGGCTTGCACGAGCCGAAATCTGTCATATACTCGTGGGCTTCGCTGCTGAATACCTCTGGTGTTTGAAGCGACTGGTGCTCTCAGGGGCGCTGGTTGTGGGTGGTGAAGAAAGTCTTCGAAAGTTGACGCGGTTTGAAAAAACAGTGCATAATCGAAGGCTTCGCTGAAACAACTTCAGCGACTTGAGCTGAAAGGTTCGGGTTGCAGGAAAGAAGAAGTGGAAAGCGAAAAAAGTCTTCGAAAGTTGACGCGGTGTTGAAAAACAGTGCATAATCGAAGGCTCCGCTGAAAACAACTTCAGCAGCTTGAATCGAAAGATTCGGGATGCGAAAAAAGAAGTTGAAGAAAGCGAAAAAAGTTTGACGATACTTAAAAAATCGTGTTAGACTACAAGGCTTCGCTGATCGCAGCAAAGCAAAACGAAGTAAACGACAAGTTGCTTCGGTGATCGTTAAAAAATTACAGCCGATAAGCGTGGGCGTTTGAAGGTAATTGCGTAAGTTCTTCGGAACAAGTCGCAAGACTTAAAAACGCTCATGAGATAGAAGTGAAGTTCACTTTAATTCTTTTTTTATGAGTTTTGCTTGACCGCGAGGTCAGGCGCAAAAATCAAGATCGAACTATAGAGTTTGATCCTGGCTCAGATTGAACGCTGGCGG
>RCUK01000823.1_pt1 | contig 23096 bp, 16 predicted proteins | sample 2166381 | NCBI WGS metagenome assembly RCUK01 (sample SAMN09932809, study PRJNA488358) | compost metagenome | isolation source: compost soil in an enriched community | place: Germany: Experimental Botanical Garden | reverse complement strand
AATTCTATTTTTGGAGCAGGTCACGGATTTCACGGTCAGTACAAATCAGATCATGCGGTTTTGGAGAACGAAACTTTCAATATGAATCCGTTTGTGAAGAATCTGAAAGATAAAGCCTGGTCGCAATTAGGATCTTCGGGTGGTGGAAATCACTTTGTAGAATTCGGAATCATGGAATTTGCACAAGACGATGCGGTTTTGAATATCCCAAAAGGAAAATACGTCGCTTTGTTAACGCATTCTGGTTCACGCGGAATGGGAGCCACAATTGCGGGACATTATACTAAAATTGCCAAAGACGAATGTAAACTTCCAGAAGTGGCAAAAAACTTAGCGTATCTGGATATGAACTCGCAATTAGGACAAGAATATTGGTTGGCGATGAATTTGGCGGGAGATTACGCTTCGGCTTGTCACGAGGTTATTCATAACAAAATGGAACGCGCTTTAGGTGCGACGATTTTAGCCAAAGTCGAAAACCACCATAATTTTGCATGGAAAGAAACCTGGAACGGCGAAGAAGTGATCGTGCATAGAAAAGGAGCGACCCCAGCCGGAAAAGGCGTTATGGGAATCATTCCGGGAAGTATGACCGCACCGGGATTTTTGGTGAGAGGAAAAGGCGAGGAGAACGCCATTAATTCGGCTTCGCATGGAGCAGGAAGACAAATGAGCAGAACGCAAGCCATAAAAAACATCACACCAACCGAAATGAAATCGATCCTGAAAGATCATGGCGTTACGCTTATCGGAGCAGGTCTAGACGAAGCTCCAATGGCGTATAAAGATATCAATCAGGTTATGGAAGCGCAACAGGATTTGGTTGATGTGGTTGCCAAATTTACACCGAAATTAGTGAGAATGGCTGATGATGGAAGCAAGGAGGATTGATTTTTAGTGTTCAGTCGCAGTCGCAGTTTTCAGTGTAGAGGCGCACGGTAGTACGTCTAACGCTTTGTGGTGATTTTAACCGCAAAGTTCGCTAAGATTTACGCAAGGTTCGCAAAGGTTTTTCCTCATTTTATGTCATTTCGACGTAAGGAGAAATCTTCGCGAGAAACTCCACAAAGATTGGATTCACATTGCGGAGCTACTTGTGGAGATTTGCTTCGCCTGTTCGCTATCGCTCGGGTCTCCTTACGTCGAAATGACAAATATTACGCTTAAAAATAATTAAAGGTTCCAAAGAGAAAAAACTTAGAATCTTAGTATCTAAGAACCTTAGTAACTTAAAAATAATAATTTAAGGCAACAGAGAGGAAAAAACCTTAGCACCTTAGTCTCTCAGAACCTTAGCAACTTTAAAAAAATGAATTACATAGATATCGGAATTAATTTGACCAACAAACAATTCCAAAACGACATAGACGATGTCGTACAAGACGCGCTCGACGCCGACGTATCGCAAATGATACTTACAGGCACCAGCGTACGAAATAGCGAAGAATCTGCTAAGATTGCGAGACAATATCCGGGCGTGTTGTACGCTACAGCGGGAATACACCCGCATGATGCGAAAAGCTTCGATGCGCAGAGTATTTCGAAACTCAAGAAATTATTAGAACTGAAACACGTAGTTTCTGTTGGCGAATGCGGACTCGATTTTGATCGTGATTTTTCGCCCCGAAACAAACAGGAAGAATGTTATAAAGCCCAATTAGAATTGGCGATTGAAGTTCAGAAACCTTTGTTTTTGCACGAAAGAGCCGCTTTTAATTCTTTTATGAATATTACCAAAGACTATTTACCGCAATTGCCAAAAGCCGTTGTGCATTGTTTTACGGGAACTTTGGAGGAAGCCAAAACCTATCTCGATAACGGATTTTATCTGGGTTTTACGGGAGCGATTTCAGATGCCAAACGTTTCAGTCATTTAAAAGAAGTCATTCAGTACGTACCGCTCGACCGAATGATGATTGAAACCGATGCGCCGTTTATGCTTCCTAAAAATGTCCCAAACAGCCTTTTGAAAAAATACCACGAACGCCGTTGCGAACCTGCTTTTCTGCCGTATGTGGCCGGAACAATTGCACAGTTTAAAGGAATTACTTTAGCTAAAGTAGCGGAGGAAACGACGAGGAATTCTAAAAGCTTTTTTGGGATTTAGTTTTGTTTTCCTAACAGGTTTCCAAAACCTGTTAGGTATAATTTTATTCAAAAACGCAATATGTTTTATAAATTAGCAATATGGCAGATTTAAAAAACAGAGGAAAAGAAGCAAGTGACGACACTTTATTCGGAACGGAGAAAGTACAGTTGAAACTAAAAGAAGCTGTAACAGATTTGTCTTATTTTTTGAGCAGAGGTTATGGCGAAAAAGCAACATTAGCTTTAGTTGGAAACCGATATCGCTTAAATTCCCGACAGCAACAGGCAGTTCGCGGAATGAGTGCTTCTCAAAGTCAAATTGAAGATCGACAATCTAAAGAAATTCAAAGTTCCGATTTAGAAGGAAAAGAAATTGCTGTAGATGGCTTTAATGCTTTGATTTTATTAGAAAGTATTTTGTCAAACGCTTATGTTTTTAAAGGACAAGATGGTTTTATTCGTGATTTGTCTAGCGTTCATGGAACTTATAAGAGAGTGAAACAAACATCTCAGGCAATTGAAATAATTGCAGATTTCTACAAAAAAGAAAAAATAAAAACGATTCATTGGTTTTTTGATAAACCTGTTTCAAATAGTGGAAGACTAAAAAAGATGATCGAAGATATAGCTTTAGAAAATCAGTACGATTGGAAAGTAGAACTAGTTTATAATCCTGACAAAGTCATTGCAGAAAGTAAGTGGATTGCTGTAACTTCTGATGCTTGGATTTTGGATTATGCATCGGCTAACTTCAACTTAATGAAGTATATTTTGTCACAAATAGCTGTAAATGAAAATGTAATCTATCTTGAATAAAATGAAATCCAATATTTTTTTTAATGAAATAAAAGCTGTGATTCCAAACTTAAGTAAAGAATGGAAAGAAAGATATGCTTTGTTTTTGACAGATGAAAATCTAAAGCTTTTTTCAGAAAACTTGATTTCATTTCATAATCAGAAATCAGAAATTTTGAGATTGCCTTATTTTAAAGATGAAATTATAGTTTCATTGCAAGATGCTGTTTTTTGTTTTACAGACGTTATAGAAAATTTCAAAAACAATTCAGAAAGACTAGAAGAGACTTTGATTCAGACTTTCGAAAAAACACCATTTAAAGTTATATTACTTATTTTAGGTCAGCGTTTAACATCTGCGAGCAAACGCGATGAAACTGGAATTCCACCTTCAAGAGAAGTTCTTTTAAAAAGCTGTTTTGAACCTTTCAATAAAGAAATTTCGATTGCAGCGAGAGCTTGGGAAAAACATGTCGGTAGAAAAAAAGACAGTATTTTTGGAGAAATAAAAGGAAATACAATACAGAAAAAAGAAAAAGTAGAAAAGCTTATTCATTACATCATAAATTATAAGACTTGGTGGAATATTTTCTATCATTATAAGCACGGTTTGGTTTACGAAATAAGAGTGCAAAACGGTCAAGGACTAAGATGGTCTGCTGATGGAAAAAAGTTTATAGGTTTTTTAGAAGACTTTTTAGAAGAATAAAAATGGAAACAGAAAACAAATACAGTTTTAGTAACGAAGAATGGCAGACTTGCATTAAGGTTTTAGAAGCTTTAAAAAATGATCCATTTCAAAATCCTGACAATGATTTGTTTGCAGGGCTGATTACGAAAATTCATAAAAATGCAAAGAAAAATCTTCGTAGTTTGAGTTATTCTTCAAAAAAGCAAAAAGATCTTCATGTAAGTCTAAGTGCAACATTGGTTTCAAAAGCATTAGGCGGAAAAACTTTGTTTTCTGAAAAAGAGAACCCAGATGAGCAACAGTTTAGCGAATTGCATTTACCTAAAAATTGTTATGCCTGTAACCGTTCTTATAAACTAGCCCATAGTTTTTACACCAGACTTTGTCCAGAATGTGCCGAAGAAAATTATGAAAAGCGTTTTCAAAACATAGATTTAAAAGGGCGAAATGTAATCCTTACAGGTGGGCGCGTGAAAGTAGGTTTTGCTACTGCTTTGAAACTTTTGCGAAACAATGCCAATGTTGTTCTTACAACTCGTTTTCCGGCACTTGCTTTAGAACAGTTTAAACAAGAAGAGGATTTTGAAAAATGGAAAGATAATTTGATAATTTACGGTTTGGATTTACGAAATTTAAACGCCATTAATGAGTTTATTGCTTTTTATAAATCAAAATTTGAAAGTTTAGACATTTTGATTAATAATGCGGCGCAGACCATTAAATATACAGATGAATATTATCAGCCGTTAATTCGAAAAGAGGAAAATCTGCTAGATCAATTTTCTTCAAATAAGAAAGTGATTGCTAATAAAACTGCAGTTGCAGCCGAAGTAAAAAGTTTAGAATATGGTTTTGAAGAAAAAACCGAAATAGCACTTTCTCGTTTTGGACAGCCAGTTGATAACCGCGAAAAAACAAGCTGGAATTCGACTTTAGAAGAAATTAGTATGTACGAATTGGTTGAGGTTAATCTTATCAATCAGATTGCGCCTTACTTCTTGATTAAAGAACTAAAGCCATTGTTTTTTAATTCTGAATTTAATGAACGATTTATTGTCAATGTGACATCGTCTGAAGGGATTTTTAGTTATACTAATAAAACGATTTTTCATCCGCATACCAATATGACAAAAGCGGCTCTAAATATGATGACACTAACTTCGGCTAAAGAATTTGCAGAAGATTCGATTTATATGACGAGTGTAGATGTGGGATGGATTTCGACTGGTGCAAAAGAAAGCCTTAGAAAAAAACAGTTTGAAGAAGGATATATACCTCCACTAGATTCTGTAGATGGAGCAAGTAGAATTTTTGATCCAATATTTCAGGGTATCAACGGAAAAAGTATCTTTGGCGTTCTACTAAAAAATTATAAAGTTACCAACTGGTAAAAGTTAGGATAGTAGTTTAATTGGAAAAATATTCCCGCCAAAGGAAAAGTTTTGGGTTCGAGTCCCAACTATCCGCTAGGGTGTTAGCTCAATTGGAAGAGCATCAGACAGCAAATCTGAAGGTTGCGGGTTCGAATCCTTGCACACCCTTTTTTCTCAATAATAAACCGAAAAAAATATAGGTTAAAAGTACAAAACTTATGTCTCATGTCAGGATGGCCAAAAGAGGTGTTAGTTCAATTGGAAGAACGCTTGCCCACCACGCAAGAGGTTGCGGGTTCGAGTCCCGTACACCTAACAAATTCAAATTAATTTGAATTCAAAAGTTTGATTGAAGTTAGAGAACAATTATATCAGTAAGATTAATTTTTATCTTTGTTTTCAATCTAAACTCAGATTTTAAACCTAAAACATTAAAAAGTAAGCTTTTTCTTTCTTTTTAGAATAAAAGCATATCTTTGTTCTCGACAAAACATTTTATCGGCAATCGAGAACTTTGAAACTTTATAAGTTAACATAAGCGAAGCCCTCATTCACGTTGCTGGAGCTAGTGATAGCCCTAATCTCATTCGATAAGAATGTTTTGTCACAACCGAAGATGAGGGTTTCGTGCGTTTAATATTTTCAGAAAAATGACAAAAGAAAATCAAAAACCAACACATCGAGATGTAGTGCCATCCGTAATTAATTTCCTTTCAGACGAATTGTTTGAGGGAGATTACAAAGAACAGCCCATGTATTTGCAGGAAATCTTCGAGCTCCTCATGCATACAGAATTTGGCGACGATATCAATTTAAGGCAAAAAATCTTGAGCTGTTTAAGAACCAGCCGAAATCTGGCAGAAACGTTATCGCCATTTTCAGAGAAGCAGATTTATAAGGCTTGTAGTAGCAATCGTATATTATCTCAATAAAAATTCAAATCCCGACAATGTCTATTGTCGGGATTTTTTTTTAGTATCAGTCTTTATGAAAATCCGTGTAATGAGACGCGGATAAAACAGATTTACTTCGTAAAAACGCAGATTAAAACGGATTACTTAAGAATAAATAAAAAATCTGTTTTTAATCCGCGTCTTCGCGTTAGCGAATCCGCATAATCCGCGTCCTCAATGCGTTTTCTAGGTAGATTTTTTTAACATTAAAAAGACATTATTTTAAGCAAAAATCGTTTTAAAAATCTTACATTACGGCTTCAAATTAAAAGCCGATAAAGATGAATATAAGCATCTCAGTTAAACAATTAGGAAAAAAACATCCGCTCCTTCAGGAAAAAAGTATACCTCTGGATATAGAAAATCCTGTCATTACTACACAAAAACTCATAGAATCGATTGTTGATCATCAGGTTCAATTGTTCCGTTCTTCATCCTTTGAGTTTGAAGACGAAGACAAAATCCATCTTCCCAAAGAAAATTATTTACCCATTCTTACCGATACTGGAAAAGTAGGTTTTGGCGCGCTGTACAATCACAATCAAGTAGATTTGGCCAAAGCGCAGGAAAATGCAATTGTAGCTTTCGAAGACGGTTTGTACACTGTTTTCTACGGCGACGATCAGCTAGAAACGCTAACCGAACAAGTCGATTTATCTCAAAATAAAAACCTCACTTTTATCAGGCTTACGTTCTTGGCGGGAAGTTATTGGTAATTTATAATTGTTAATGGTGAATTGTTAATGGTGAATGTTGCGCTTTTTGCTGAAAACAAATCACATTTTGCTTTTCACATCCCAAGAAATAATCTATCCCGATAGCTATCGGGACTACAGTCTAAAATCTAAAATAAATAATCATGACGATAGAAGATCTTTTAAAAAGTAAAGTAATTGAAAATCCAATTAAGAGATTTAAAAAAGAATTGGAAGAAATTGTAAACAGTAATCTGCTTTCTAAATTACTTTCTGGAAAAAAACTGAAAAAAGAAGTGGCTGAGTTTGGTCTAGAACTCTTGAAACTTCAGGACAATTATTACAGTAATTATATTTCCCTTGGTTCTAAAGAAGCCGAAAAGTTTGCGACTTTGGTAAAAGAGAATATCTGGGAAGATAAAAATTACTACGATCTTTTGCTTTACTTTTTTGGTGAAGAAAACGCTGCATACGTCAAAGAAGCTTGGAGCAGATTGCCTCAAAAAATGTATCAGACGGGTTATACGCGAAGAGCATTTAGAGCGCCAAATCATAAAAGTTATCTGTTGGTAAATCAGATTAATTTTCTGCGTTCTTTGCTAAACGGACCTTACAAATACCATTATCAGGACAGCAGTACTTTTTATTATAATTTAAGTATTGAAGATGAAATTCGTTACGATACCGAGATTTCAAATTCTATCAATAAATTTATGGTGTGGTCTTCGGCGCTGGATGCTGGTAAAGAAGGACTTTTTCAATTGTTTGAAGACATTATTTTCAATAAAGACACACACGGAAAAGTGTCTAGAAATATCATTAAAGCGCTTTTAAATAGCGAAAAACAGCAGAACTGGGAGTTGGTGGAAAAGCTGCTTTTGGCGGCGCAACGTCAGGAAGGTTTGCGTCAGACAATTTTAGAAGCTTTAGACGAAACTAGCATTGGCGCTTTGCAATACATGATTAAAGTGCTTATTGATAATAAACTGACTCGTTTTTCATCGGTTGTAAGAGCTATCGATACGTGGACAGGTTTGGGTTGGGATTCTGAAAAAGAAACTACCGTTCGTAATATTATCGAGTTGGCTTCGGGTTATTTTACCAAACCAGAAACGATTGCGACTAGCGTAAAAAGCAAAAATAATAACGAAGTCTATATGGCACTTTGGGTTCAAGGTGTTCTGGATGTTGAGAAAACGGTTCCGTATCTGCATGAATTATTAGAAAAAGGTTCGGTCGAAAAGAAATCGCTGGCATTGAAATTTGCGGGAGAAACCAACGATCCTTATATCGAAATGCCTCTTTATTTTAAAGCATTAGAAGATGAGAATCTACAGGTTTTAGCCTTTGCAGTTCCGAGAATGAATGCTTTGTTGGAAGCCAATACAAAATCGAAATTCTATATCGAAAATACAGATTATCCGAACTTTTTTGATAAAGTTTACAATCTTGCACAAAGCATTACTGAAAAAGAAAAGACTTTTGAAGGAAAAGTATTTTCGTGGCTGAATGTAAAGTTCGAAAGAGATACGCTTTATGCCGCAGCTATTAATTTGGTTGGCGATAACAACGAAAGATTGGAAGCGGTTTTACAGCATTTTGAAGGTTTCTCGATCAACTTAAGAGAGAAACTGACGAGAAATTTATTGGGAAGTTTTTACAATTATTCTTTTTATAGTTTCCAGAATAATAAAGTGAAAGAAACGAAAGCTCCAACAGATTTTCAAAGGAATTTTGCTTTGCGAATTTTAAAAGACAGGGGAGAATCTCTTGTAGCTTCGGCGATATGTGTTCTGAATAATGTGAGTTTAACCGAAGATGAATTGGCTATTTTTCAGGAATTATTTAAACGTAAAAATTCTAATTTAAAGAAAAATCTAACGTCGATTCTGATTAAACAAGAAGATCAGAAAGTAGTCAATTTTGTTGATCAGACCGTAGAAAAAGGCGATTTAGAACAGCGTATGTCTATGTTGGATGTGATGTTGCAACTTCAGAAAAATAATAAACTGACAGATAAGGTTAATGATTGGGTAAAAGATTATCTGCAAAGACCAAAAATTACCGAGAAGGAAGCCAAATTTATTGAACAGTTAGAACCTTCAAAAAAACAAGACCTTTTAAGTGCAGAAAACGGTTACGGATTTTTTACGCCAAACGAAATCTCGGCTTACGAATTGCCAAAACCAAAAGCAGATTCTGTGTATGCAAAAGCGGTAAAAGAACATGAGTACGGTTTCTCCAAATCGATGTCGCATATTAAAGACGAAATTGCGAAGCTTTATAAATTGTTTGAAGAAAACAGAAATTTGGAATACGAAATTGAAAACTACGATAATAGCAAATCGACGGTTTTATTGGGGAATTCTTTTAGACCATTAAAAAATCTAAAAGACGAGAATAATTCAGAATTGGCAGCAACCAATTATCCGTTGTATGAAGTTTGGGAAGAATGGTTTACCAAATCAGGTCTTGCCAATAGAGATCTGTTTTTAATGACGCTAGTAAGCAATTGTGATCGAAAAATATGGAGAGATTTTCTAGAAAAGCATGTTTTTTATTATAAAGAGTTGTTGCCTCACCAAAATAAAAGAGGTTATGATTGGGACAATGCAATTTTGAATATTCTGAATGCATTGCAGATTAAATATGTTTTTAATGAAAAGGCTGATTTCTTAATCGACGCCTGCAGCGCATTGTATGCCGATCTTCCGGAATCTGTAATAGAGTTTGAGTATAAGCCTGCTAAAGACGAGTATTATTACAATAACAATAACGGAAATGGCTGGCAGAGTCAAGGCTTTTTTGATATTTATCTGAACAAAATTGGTTTACTTGATTTAACGGAAGAACAAAATGCTAAGGTTTGGAATCTATATAGATGGAGACAATTAAACGGTTTAGAAAAAAACAGATTTTTTGCCAAACCGCCAATTCATTTGTATTGCGTTGCGTTTGAGCAAAAATTAATTACCGAAGGCGAATTGTACGACGGAATTTTAGAACCAGAAAGGATTTCTGTTTTAACCAGCGAGAAGAAGCATTACAGACATTTTGGAAGCGAGGATTTAATTAAAAAGTTTCCGTTCCTAGTTCCGATGATTGATAAAATCAGAGAGACCTTTTTGGATGTTGAGGTTAAGAGAGGAGATTCTAATACTACGGTTACACATTTGGTTCAGAGTTTACAGAAGATTTTTGGAGCAAACCGTTTGGTCGAATTGATTACAGCACTAGGAAAAGCAAGTTTGTACAAAGGTTATATTTATTCGTGGAGTTACACCGATTTAACGAAACAGAAATTATTTAGTTTTTTATTGAAGAGATGTTATCCAGTAGAGACAGATACACAAGAAAGTTTTAATGCTTTAATTAAAAAAGCTAAAATCTCTGAAGAAAGATTGATTCAGACTGCTATTTATGCGCCTCAATGGCAAAAGTTTATCAGCAGTTATTTGGATTGGAATGGTCTGGACGAAGGAATCTGGTGGTTTCATGCGCATACTAAAACGGCGTCTTACAGCGCTACAAATTCGGAATTAGAAAGTGAAGCGGCTAGATTTTCGACTTTAGATTTGCAAGATTTTAAAGATGGTGCTGTAGATAAAGATTGGTTTACATCGGCTTACAAAAAATTGGGAAAAGCAAAATGGGAACTTTTATACGAATCTGCCAAATATGTAACAGACGGAAATGGTCACAGACGTGCGAGATTATACGCTGATACGATTACGGGAGATTTGAAAATTAGAGAAGTTACGGCAAAAGTAAAAGATAAACGTGACCAAGATTATTTAAGAGTTTATGGATTGGTTCCGTTAAGTAAAACAAGTCCAGAAAAAGATATTTTGGCGCGTTACGAATATTTACAGCAGTTTAAAAAAGAAAGTAAAGAATTCGGCTCGATGAAACAAGCGAGTGAAGCTTTGGCTATTCGTGTGGCTTTAGAAAACTTAGCTAGAAATGCAGGTTATCCAGATCCAGTTCGTTTGACTTGGGCAATGGAAACGAAACAAGTTCAAAATATCCTGTCAAAAGAAACCGAAGTGGTTTTAGACGATGTAACGATAAGTTTGGTGATCAATAATGAAGGAAAAGCCGATTTGGTTACTTATAAAGCAGGAAAAGAATTGAAATCGATTCCGCCGAAATACAAAAAAGACAAAGGTATTTTAGAATTGACCAATTACCGAAAAACCATGCGTGAGCAATGGACTCGTTCAAGAAAAGGTTTGGAAGAAAGTATGATTCGCGGCGACGAGTTTTTATTCGCAGAAATGCAAAACCTTTTCGAACATCCAATTATTTCAAAACATCTGGAGAAATTAGTTTTTATTTCTAATGACAATCAGATTGGTTTTTATGTTGATGGAAGTTTAGTTACTGGTTTAGGAGAAATGATTTCGTTAAACGAAAAACAAACTTTCAGAATTGCACACTGTTTCGATTTGCATAAAAATAATGTTTGGGTAGATTATCAGAAATATTGTTTTGATAATAAACTGCAACAGCCTTTTAAACAGATTTTCAGAGAATTGTATGTTCCAACGCCAGATGAATTAAAAGAGAAATCGGTTTCAAGACGTTATGCTGGGCATCAAGTACAGCCGAATCAAACTTTGGCTCTATTGAAAACAAGAGGTTGGAAAGTGGATTATGAGGAAGGATTGCAGAAAGTTTTCCATAAAGAAGGCTATCAGGTAAAAATGTATGCAATGGCAGATTGGTTTTCGCCAGCAGATGTAGAAAGTCCGACTTTAGAAACGATCGAATTCCATTCTTTAAAAGATTATAAAAACATTGCTTTTGAAGATGTCAATCCAAGGATTTTCTCAGAAGTAATGCGCGATATTGATTTGGTGGTAAGCGTTGCTCATGTTGGTGGAGTAGATCCAGAAGCGAGTCATTCTTCTATCGAAATGAGAGCCGTATTGTTAAGAGAAACATTGCGTTTGTTCAAAGTGAAGAATGTTGAAATTACAGGAAATCATGCCATCATAAAAGGACAGTTGGCCGAATATAGCGTTCATTTAGGAAGCGCAGTTGTACATCAGGTTCCAGGTAAATATTTATTGATATTACCAATTCATTCGCAACACAGAGGACGTTTGTTCCTTCCATTTGCAGATGATGATCCGAAATCGGCTGAGGTTATGTCTAAAGTTTTATTGTTTGCGAAAGACAATGAAATTCAGGACCCAACTATTTTGAATCAGATTGATAAGGCGTATGCATAATTAGATATTTTTGAACCTGACAGGTTTTTAAAACCTGTCAGGTTTGGTCTTTGCAATAGGCAATTTGCGAGAAATACTTTTGTTATAAAAAAATATATTTTAAGTGTATTTTGTTAAATTATCGTAAAATATAGTACATTTGTATCTGTAATTAATAATAGAAAAATATATATGAAACTTTTAGTAAGCAAAAATTTTGAACGTTCGGCCGGAGATATTCCAGCTGATTGTACAGGATGCTATATGTATTTTTATGAAATTAAAATGTAAAAATTAGAGTCAAACTCATCATAAAATAGAAAAGCGTCTTCATTTGAGGACGCTTTTTTTGCTTTTAGAGTAATTTGAATTTGCTGATGATGTTAAAAAAGATGTTTCGACTTCGCTCAACATGACAAGAAAATGATAGAAAAACAAACCAGAACTAAAAAAACTAAAAAAATAATTGACCAAAATGTTTAATGATTAATAAAAATAGAAAGATATAGTCTTGAAAAGTAATCTGATGAGTAACAGTCATTTGATACAAAAGTGAAATCTGCACCAGTTTGCGGACAGGAATTTCTTTGTCTTTATTTTAGTGTTAACTTGTTGATAATCAGAAAATTATTCTTAAAAAATATTTGGAAATATGATTTTTTCCATCATATCTTTGCCAAACAAAATTGAAACAAAGCGTTTCAGAAAACAACAACAACAATTATAAAAAATAAATAAAATGAGTTTTAAATTATACATACACAACCCAGGATTAGTAGCCGCGACTTCGGATCGTGAATACTTTTACATGTCGGTGCATCAATATAGGCAATAGGATAGTTATATCGTATTTGTTATAGAAGCACCTGTAATCGGGTGCTTTTTTTGTGCTTATTTGTTAGCCGCAAAGGCACAAAGGCGCAAAAGATTTTTAAGAAAAGATAAAAAGGAAAACTTAGTTTCTTAGCGCCTTAGCGGCAGAAAAAAAATGTTTAACAATAAAAATTTAAGGATGAATCAAGAAATAGGATTTGCGTCGGGCCATAGTGGTCAAATAGACAAACAGGAGTCAAGTGAACCTTCATTTGCCTCAATTAAAAAGAAAGATTTGGAACTGATTAACCTATGGAAAGAGAAGGTGAGTTTTAAGGAAATTATATATCATTTAGAGATATTTCTCTAGTAAAGCAAGCGTGCTTTTGAACTTTTGTGATATTGGATTTCCTAGAAAAACCTTCGATTTCCTGAGATTCCCAAGAATTACAAAATCAAAATACCATGCAAAACAATACATTACAACAATATAAAACCGCAATTAGAAAAAAATACGAGACCGAAAAAGAAGGTAAATACTTTGATTATTTGTACAAACCTTCTCGTGGAAAACTTCGTGATTTGTGCTGGTTAATTTTCGAAAACAACCCAACAAAGGATGACTTGAATGTTTTTAGCAACCTATTGGGCTTAGATTTCGATCATAGCAAAAAGAATAAGTTTAAGGAGAAAAAAGATAAGTTCAGACCTATCGAAACTTTCTTCAAGGGAGAAACAGATCCGTCAAACATTGACGCTATAAATATGGCTGCAATTTTGGTTGATTTCGAGCCGCGTCCTTTCAAAAAGTTCTACGAAATGTCTAAAACTGAAGAAATAAAACCAGTTAAACGGTTCAAGAAAGCTAAAGCAGTTTTTGAAAAAAAGAAATCTGCTAAAAAGGAAAAGCCTGAAAAGAAGTCTAAGAAAAGAAGTTTCTTTCTAGATTTTAAAAGTATGTTTTTCTAGAAACAGGAGGATATTCGGTAAAGACGCACAGCAGTGCGTCTAACGCCGAGTAGAGGAAATCTACCCGAATTTAATTTTTTATTTTCTACGCAAAATAACTGCGCAGTTCAATTTGAATATTTGTTCAAGAAATAAAACAAGTTCTTTTATAAGATGAAATACATCAAAGCTTCGGCTTTGGTTAAAAATATCAAACAAGTCCAGTTGCGTGTTTCAGTATAGCACCATTGTAGAGAACTTTCCGCGAAAGCGAATGATGTTTTTCTATGCAACTTGATTTGGAGGTTTTGATGGTTTTCCAAAAAACTATCTCGCACAAGAGTCTAAAGGTTGTGGGTTCGAATCCCATTCACAGCAATGTGGTAGCTCAAATGGATAGAGCATTGGATGTGTTATGCAGGTTCGAATCCTGCACCGAACACGTTTCGGTTGGACGAATCCGGTAAGTCAACAGACTGAAAATCTGTAAACAGTAGAGCGCATCACTCTTAAAAAGATGTACCATTAGAAAAAACTGATTTGTCTTTGTCAGTGAAACTAGGATTTTAGAATCTGATGTTTTACACTCTGATAAAGCCAGTGCGAATCGCAATGTGTTTTGAAAAGTTTGTTTTCTTTTTGATTTGATTATTAAGAGAATTTGGGGATTCTCTCAATAAAATAGAATCAGAAACAATTCAGGTAGACAAATAACAAACTATTCGTCCGTTTTTCTTAGAGGAGAAAGGCAAAGAGGTTTTTTTATTTAAAAGAGAATAGAAGAAAGAGAATAGAAGAAAGAGAATAGAAAAAAGAAGAAATAGAAGTTTTATAGATAATAGAACATGAAACTTGAAACAAATAAAACCAAACATAAACCATGATAAAAAGAATTAAAATCGAAACTTACCAAGTAGGTTTGGTGTTCGAAAATAGAAAATTAGAAAAAGTATTAGAAGAAGGATTACACTGGATTTTTGGAAACAAAAACATTATGATTTACGATCTAAACGGATCTTTTCAGGCTCCTTTTGAGTTGGATATTTTATTGCAAAATGAAGTATTAGCATCTCTTTTGGAAGTTGTTGAGGTTGCCGATAACGAAATTGTATTACAATTCGTAAAAGGAAATTTCAAAGAAGTTTTAACGCCAGGGAAATATGCTTTTTGGAAAGGAGTTGTAAAAAATGAATTCATTAAAGCAGATTTGTCAAAAATCGAAATCACAGAAGACATTAAAGTGACTTTATTGGAAAATGTGAAAATGAGATACTTCATAAGAAAGTTTATTGTAGCGAGCAACGATAAAGCGTTGTTGTTTGTGAACGGAACTTTTGTGAAAGAATTGAAATCAGGGACACATTATTTCTGGAATAACGCCATTACAATCGAAGTGAAAACTGTTGATGTAAGACAGCAGCAATTAGAAATTTCTGGTCAGGAGTTGTTGACTAAAGATAAAGCAGGATTGAGAATCAATTTCTTTGTGAGATATCAAGTGGTTGATATTATGAAAGCTTTGGTAGAAAACAAGGACTTTGAAAAGCAATTGTATATAGCAATGCAATTGGCTTTGAGAGCTTTTATCGGAGGTTTGACCTTGGATGAATTGTTAAACAAAAAAGATGCTATTGCTGAGGAAATTTTAGCAGAAGTGGCTTCAAAAATCGAAAACTTAGGTTTGAAAATTTCAGACGCTGGAATTAGAGATGTAATTCTTCCAGGAGATATGAAAGAGATTATGAATCAGGTTTTGGTTGCAGAGAAAAAAGCACAGGCCAACAGCATCATGAGAAGAGAAGAAACTGCAGCGACAAGAAGTTTACTGAACACAGCAAAGCTGATGGAAGAAAACGAAATGTTGTGGAAATTGAAAGAGATGGAATACGTTGAAAAAATTGCCGATAAAATTGGAGAAATCACAATTTCAGGAGGCGGAAACGTAATTGGACAGTTGAAGGAAATCTTCGTAAAATAAAATCTCTTTATGAGAGAATTATAAAATTAAAAAAAAAATGAAAACAGATAAAATTATTATTATCGATTTAGAAGCCACATGTTGGCAAGGCGCAGTCCCGAGCGGACAGCAAAATGAAATTATTGAAATCGGATTGGCGGTTTTAGATATCGAAACTGGAGAAATTTCAAAGAACAAAGGAATTTTAATCAAACCACAGCGTTCTATTGTCAGTCCATTTTGTACAGAATTGACGACTATTACACAAGATTTACTTGACAAAAAAGGAGTAAGTTTTGAAGAAGCTATTGATTTGCTAATCGACGAATACAATCCTGATTTATATACTTGGGCAAGTTACGGGCAGTACGACTTGAATATGCTGAAAAAACAATGTAAATCGTTTGGAATTCCGTACCCGATGGGAGAGGAGCATATCAATGTAAAAGAGCATTTTGCCGAAAAGTTTGGCTTGGTTAAACCAACCGGAATGAACGGTGCGCTTGCATTGCTGAATATTCCGTTAGAAGGAACACATCACCGCGGAATTGACGATGCTAAAAACATTGCTAAGATTTTGCATTGGTGCCTAAAAAACTAGAATGGTTTAAATCCACTCGCCAGCTGCATTATAATCATCTGGAAGATAAGTGAGATATTGAACCATTCGCGGTTTTTCTCCTTTGTTTGGTGTCGCACAATGCGGAAGTGCCTGATGCCAAATGATAAAATCTCCTGCATCTCCAGTAATTGGTTTTGCTTTAAGTGTTTGTAATGCTTTTGTTCTTGGATCTTCATGAGGTTCTACTTCGTCCAGCCACTGATCGATTTGGTTATGAAAACCTGGAACGCAATGAAAAGCGCCATCATTTGGTCCGCAGTCGGTTAAGTATAGTAAACCTTGAAGTCCAAAAGTCAAAGGCTTTTTCAAGCTCATATCCCAATGAAGCATACTTCCCAGAAAACTAAAATTGGCTGTTTCAGGCGGATTGAAACTTACCTTATCAATTGTTTTGTAAATTTTAGTGGTTTTATAAAGCTGTTCATAGGCTTTTTTTACCCTTGGAGAAAAACGGTTACGGTTTAAAGTTTCATGATCAGAAAAATTGAGCATAAGGCCTTTTAGATCTTCATGACCTTCGTACCAGCTTTCTTTTTTATTAGGATCCATTTTGAGATATTCCCAAATGGCTTTTTGAGTGTCTTCGCAGTCTTCTTTAGAAATGGCATTTTTGACTACTACATAGCCGTTTTGGTTCCAGAATTCTAAATCTTGTTCAGACAGGACATTTTCAGTTAAAACTTCGGTTTCGAGAGTTATATCTCGTTTTCGATTGTTGACCCAGGTTTTAAAAGATTCATAATCTGGTTTTTCAAAATATAAAAATTGTAAAGCATCTTCCATACCAATGCCCAACTGATATAGCGTTTTAATTTCGTTGTTCCAGTTTGTTTGGTCTAGATCTGCATTTTCAGAATCAACAGTACGTTTCCATAATTGTTCTAGGACATTCCAAGGCATAGCTTTTCAGTTTTAGAGAAAAGCTAAAATAAACGATTTAAGGTTTAGTATTCAAAGTAAAAATACCTGTTTTATGAACTAAAAAAAGCTGTCTTAATTTCTAAGACAGCTTTTCTTTTTGGTTTATATTATTCTGATTTATTAATTGTTTCCGTAGATTTTTCCGTAAAGATCTTTATAAATTTCTTTAATGATTTTACGTTTCAATTTTAGAGTAGGAGTAAGCTGTCCGCCATCAATAGACCAAACATCTGGAGTAAGTTCAAAACGTTTTACTTGCTCCCAGTGTCCAAATTTTTTGTTGATGCCTTCAACTTCTTCGTCAATACGTTTAATAACATCAGGATTAGCACTAATTTCTGCATCAGAGCTTCCTAAAGTAATTTTATGGATTTTTGCCCATTCTTTTACAAATTCAAAATTTGGCTGAATAAAAGCACCTGGCATTTTTTCGCCTTCGCCAATAACCATAATCTGCTCAATAAAACGAGATTGTTTCATCGCATTTTCGATTATTTGCGGAGCAATATATTTACCGCCAGAAGTTTTGAACATTTCTTTTTTGCGATCTGTAATTTTCAAGAAACCTTCGCTGTCAATTTCTCCGATATCTCCCGTATGGAAATAGCCGTCAATTATAGCTTCAGCAGTTTTTTCAGGGTCTTTGTAGTAGCCTAACATTACGTTCGGACCTTTTAATAAAATCTCTCCGTCTTCGGCAATTTTCACTTCTACATTACGGATTGGTTTTCCAACAGTTCCAATTTTAAATCCTTTGTTTCTTTGGTCGTTTACAGCAATTACTGGAGATGTTTCGGTTAAACCATAACCTTCCATTACCGGAATTTCCGCAGCAGCAAAAACTCTTGTCAGACGTGGTTGTAAAGCAGCACTTCCAGAAACCATCAAATCTAAATTTCCACCCAAACCTTCTTTCCATTTACTGAAAATTAATTTACGGGCAATTTTTAACTGAAATTCATACCAAGCGCCATTTGCTCCATAAGGCTCATATCTTAAGCCTAAATCGATAGCCCAGAAAAACAGTTTTTTCTTGATTCCTGTTAGCTCAGCTCCTTTAGCATAAATTTTATCGTAAACTTTTTCTAAAAGTCTTGGTACAGCTGTAATTACAGTTGGACGGACTTCTTTTAAGTTATCACTGATTTTATCAATAGATTCTCCAAAATAAACCGATACACCGTAATATTGATAGATGTACAAAATCATTCTTTCAAAAATATGGCAGATAGGCAAGAAGCTTAAGGCTGTGCTTTTTCCTGGATCAAACGGAATTCTTGGTGAGCTGTCTAAAACATTTGACACAATATTTTTATGCGAAAGCATAACACCTTTTGGTCTTCCTGTTGTTCCAGAAGTATAAATAATTGTAGCTAAATCGTCTGTTTTGATGCTATCTTTTCTGGCTTCAACTTCACTTTGATTGCTGTCATCTTCGCCTAAAATCAATAAATCTGACCAATGTTTGCAACCATCAATTTCGTTAAAAGAATACACTTCTTTTAGTGAAGGCACGTTTGCTTTAATTGCATTTACCTTCTGTAAAACTTCTACATCAGAAACAAAGCAATAAATACTGCCGCTGTGGTTTAAAATATATTCGTAATCTTCTTCTGCAATAGTTGGATAAATTGGAACATTTTGCGCACCAGTCTGCAAGATACCAATATCCATTATATTCCACTCGGTACGGTTATTTGAACTAATTAAAGCAATTTTATCATCTTTCTGAACGCCCATACGCAATAATGCTCTCGAAATAGCATTTGCTTTTGCAATATATTCTTCACTGGATGTTTTTTCCCAGACTCCATTTTTTTTGGTTGCAAGAGCAACTGGAAGGTTGTAAGTTTCTTGTTGATAATAGGGAAAATCAAAAAGGCGTGTGATTGAAACCATGTTTAATATATTGAATTTTACTGCAAATTAAATAAAATTTAGGTATGTTTTTTTATTTAATGAAATTTTATGGGAAAATTTATAGAGACTATTAAAAATCAACGAAAACGTTTTCTTTTTCGCTGTGAAATTTCTAAAAAATCAAGAAAAATTTAATTTGAAGATGCTTTTTGAAAGTTATTGTACGTTATAATCTTCATAAGCTTTCACTCTTTCGCCCATTAAGAACATTTTTTTCTTGGCAAAATGAATAGAGAATTGAGAATAGTACCATTCTTCGCTATCATTTGGTCTATACCAAAAAGTATAAGAGGCACTGTTGAATCCTTCTTTGAATACAGGAACACCCTCTTCTGTGCATTCTATTCCCCAATTTATTTTTTGCTTGCTCAAATCTTCAGCCTGAATAAAACCTGTTCCGTCTGGATTTAAAACTGTAATAGGCTCTTTTAGGTTTAACGGAGCATAAGTGCCCGGAACTGGATATCCGATTGTAGTGGTGATATAACGTTCTTTAGAATTGTGGGTAATTTGGTCTACCTGAACTTGTGAATGCGATGGCGTAACAGCAAAGAATAAGCTGAAAACAAAAAGTAATTTTAAAAATTTCATTCTATGTAGGTTTAAATGTTTTTGGGATGAAAAAAATCGAGTGGTTGATTTTTTGCGGGGCGAATATAATCCATTTTTTTTATAGAATGGAAGCTTAAAAATACAAGAATGAAATTTTTATGTTTTATTTAATTTAGGTAAGTTTTTACTCCGTAGAAAACTGATTTTCGAGTAATTTTTCTTTAAAATCAGATCTGAAAGTATAAGCAAAAGTTACCATTAAAGCTCTAGTGTCCGATTTTGAAATTCTGCTATTTTTAAATAATAGGGTATTGTTTTTATAGCCGCTTTCTAAAGTGTTGAAAATATCGGTTACAACCAAACCTAATCGGGCATTTCTTTTTCCTAATTTTTGTTGGAATCCCATGTCAATATTATAAATCGGAATTCTTTTTCCTTGCGGAGTTGCTACGGCCGAATTGTAATTTCCAATTAATTGAAGTTTTCCGCCTTTCCAAGGAACAAAGTTATTGATTACTTTTCCATACCAACTGAATGCACTATTAACCACATCTTCTGCTCCTGGCAAATTGCTTCCGCTAATGTTTTGCTGAAAAGCAGTTAAACTGATATTGGCATCATAAAAAGAAAATGGCTTTAAGCTGAAAATAGTTTCAAGTCCGTATGTAACCATGTTTCCAATGTTTTGAGGCTGTAGCAATACAGACCCATCATCCTGAAGAATAGAATATTGTCTGATGGTATTATTGGCATTTCTGTAAAAAGCATTTCCAGACAGCGAGTATTTTTCCCATTCTTTATTATAGCTTAATTCGACAATATGAATGATTTCTGGTTTTAGATACGGATTTCCTCCATGCGGATTTAAAGCATCGGTAATATCAACAAACGGATTCAGATCATCTAAATCTGGACGGTTAATACGCTTGCTGTAGCCAAATTTTAAAAATTCATCTGAATGTAGATTTAATTGAATAGAAGCAGATGGGAAAAATTTTATATAGTTGTTAGAAAAATTATCACTTCCATTTTCTGTTTTTCCGCTGTTTGAAACTTGTTCTGCGCGTAGGCCAAGATTATATTTCCATTTCTGATCTTCTTTCGAGCCTGAGTATGAATTTAATAGAGCATAGAAAGCATTAATTTGTTCATTAAAATCAAAAATGTTACTCGTAAGGGGATTAATTACATATTCTCCATTGATCATGTCAGCGCTTTGAAAATCTGAATTAAAGAATCTAAATGTTCCTTTATAACCAGTTTCAATAAGTGATTTTGTTGAAATAGGGAAGGCGTAATTTAAAATGGCATTTGAGATGTTTTCTTTTGAATAGTTATGAGTTCGCTGTAAAAAAGGATTACCAATTAGATTTCCATTTTCGTCATATTGATTTGTGTCTATATCGGTATTTTCTCTTCCGAAGTTAAAAGAGGTTGTAATGCTGGTGTTTAAACTTTTTCTGTCATCAGAAAATTTTCGGTCATAATTGAAAGCCATCTCAGCTGCTTTAGCTTTTTGTATTTCCATTGAATGACGCTGATTGGCAGAGAAAAACTGATTAGAATTGTTGAAAACAGCTGTATTTAGGGTTTCGTCATTATCTTTGTTTTCAAGATTTCCCAAGACTTCAAATGAAAATATATTTCTTTCGTTTGGCGAAAAATCAAGATTAAATTTTAAATTCTGTAAACCTTCTGTTCGTTCATCGTGTCTTGTTTGATGAATGTAATGCTCGTCTTCGATAAAATAATTGGTTCTTTCGCCTTTTATACTTTTTGTTCTTCCTGCAAAACGATTGTCATAAGCAAGACCAACATTCCATTTGTCGTTTTTATAATTTAAAAGAGCAGAACTGCTTAATCTTCCTTTGGCTCCAAAACCAGCGCCTAAAACCGCCGCGCCATTTATTCCATTTAAATTGTTCTTTTTAAGTTTAATGTTGATAATTCCGCTTTCGGCATTGGCATCATATTTTGCGGTCGGACTTGTAATAATTTCAATACTTTCAATACTACTTGCCGGAATTTGATTCATATTGGTTATGGCGGAGTTTTTTCCATTAATTAAAATCAAAGGTATTTTGCCTCGTAGGGAAATGGCGTCGTCAGCATCAACCGAAACTGTTGGAATGTTTTTAAGTACATCAATTGCTGTTCCGCCAGATTGTGAAATGTTGGAAACAGCATTAAAAACAAATCCTTCATTGGTTTTCTGAATTTGCTTTTTCTGTGAGTTTACAACAACTGTATTAAGCTGGTTGGCATCTTCTTGCAAGGTAATTGTGCCAAGTGAAATGGCGGTGCCCGTATATTTTATTTTTTTAGAATTTGTTTTAAAACCGATTAATTTAAGTTGAAGCAGGTATTCTCCAGAAGTTACATTTTCTAAAGAGAAATTTCCAGAAGCATCTGTTATACTATAATTAGCTGTTTTTGTTGAATCTGCAGCGTTTTTCAAAATAACATCAACAAATTCTACAGGATTTTTTCCGTCAGTAACAGTTCCGTGTACAGAAGAAGCTTTTTGCCCAAATGAGAATTGGCTTATAATAAACAAGAGAATCGGTAGGTATATTTTTTGTGTCCTATTTTTCATGAGACAAAGATATTTATCCGAATGTTTGCGCTTGCTTAAGCTGTCTTAAGATACTATTAAATTAATCTTAGAATAGTTTTAAATAGTGTTTTTTGCCGCGATTTACACGATTTACACGAATTACACGAATGGTTTGCGGAATTGTTTTTTCTTGCCATAAGAAATTAGTGAAAATTTGTGTAATTCGTGGCAAAAAAAAAACGCCCGATAAATTCGGGCGCTTTTAGTAAAAATATATTTTTTAGATTTTCTCAATCCATTTTCTGGCGTTAACAAAAGCTTCATGCCAAGGCGTAACTTCGTCATTTCTATCTTTTGGATAATGAGCCCAGTTCCACTGGAAAGTCGAACGCTCAATATGAGGCATCATTACTAAATGTCTTCCAGTTTTATCACACATCATAGCAGTGTTGTAATCAGAACCGTTAGGGTTTGCAGGATAACCTTCGTATGCATATTTAGAAACGATGTTGTATTTATCTTCTGAATAAGGCAATTTAAATTTACCTTCTCCATGAGAAACCCAAACACCTAAAGTGCTTCCAGCTAAAGTAGATAACATTACAGAATTATTTTCTTGAACTGTTACAGAAGTAAAGATACTTTCGTGTTTCTGGCTTTCGTTATGGTGCATTTTTCCATGAACTTCGTGTTCTGGATTAATCACTTCTAATTCCATAAACAATTGGCATCCGTTACAGATTCCAACAGATAAAGTATCTTCTCTTTTAAAGAAATTATCTAAAGCTGTTTTTGCTTTTTCGTTGTATAAGAAAGCTCCAGCCCAACCTTTAGCAGAACCTAAAACGTCAGAGTTAGAGAATCCTCCAACTGCGCCAATAAACTGAATATCTTCAAGTGTTTCGCGACCAGAAATTAAATCGGTCATGTGAACGTCTTTTACATCAAATCCAGCTAAGTACATCGCATTTGCCATTTCACGCTCAGAATTACTT
>RCUK01000819.1_pt1 | contig 23133 bp, 9 predicted proteins | sample 2166381 | NCBI WGS metagenome assembly RCUK01 (sample SAMN09932809, study PRJNA488358) | compost metagenome | isolation source: compost soil in an enriched community | place: Germany: Experimental Botanical Garden | reverse complement strand
AGGAAATGCTGAAAGATTTTGCAAGCGCTAAAATTCCGACTACAAAAGAAGAATTGGCAAAAGATCCAAACCGTGTGCCGACGACTTTATTTAACGGAATGCTTTCACCAGTTATTGGTTACGGCATCAAAGGCTGTATTTGGTATCAGGGCGAATCAAATTACGAAAGAGCTGCTGAGTATAAAAATTTAATGAAAAAGATGGTAAGCAGTTGGAGAGCGTTATGGAAACAAGGTGATTTCCCTTTTTATTACGCTCAGATTGCGCCTTTTAATTATGCGTCATTTCATCCAAAAGATTATTTGGACAAATATAATTCGGCTTATTTGAGAGAAGCACAATTGAAAGCTGCAAAGGAAATTCCGAATTCGGCTATGGCAGTTTTAATGGATATTGGGGAAGAAAACAGCATTCATCCAATGGATAAGGAAAAAGGCGGAAGCCGTTTGGCTTATCAGGCTTTGGCAAGAACGTATGGCATTGAAGGTTTCGAATTTGAAAGCCCAAAATACAAATCAATGGAAATAAAAGATAATTCGGTAACCGTTTCTTTTGATGATGTTGCGAACGGAATTACGTCATATGAGAAAGAAGTAACCGGTTTTGAATTGTCCGGAGAAGACAAAATATTTTATCCTGCTAAAACGGTAGTTCGCAGAAAATCAGTAGTTTTAACTTCAGATAAAGTCACAAAGCCGGTAGCGGTTCGTTACTTATTTAAAGATTTTGTAAAAGCAGAATTGTTTAGTGCAGGAGGTTTGCCAGTATCCTCTTTTCGAACAGATGAGTGGTAGTCGATTAAACCTTTTCTAATTTATCTAGTCTAATCACTATCATTTAAGTTATTACTTGATTAGTTAAAAATTTGGATTAAACCTGATAGCTATTTTATAGCTGTCAGGTCTTTCCTTAAACAAAAAAATATTAGGATTATAAAAAACGTTAAATATAAAGAGAAGCTCCACTTTTAAATAATTTTACGTCTAAATAAATAAGTGTGAAAAATACAATAATATTATTTTTTCTTTTCACTACGCTTTTCATAAAGGCGCAAACTCCTGTGTTTCAAAATTATAATCCTGTTTGGAGTACGCAAAGTACTAATTCATCAGAATCTATGCCTTTAGGAGGCGGCGATATTGGTTTGAATGTTTGGGTTGAAAAAGGAGATTTATATTTCTACTTTTCGCGTAGCGGAACTTTCGACGAGCATAATACTTTATTAAAATTAGGTCGTGTAAAAGTTACTTTGGCTCCAAACCCGTTTAAAGATAATGAAGGTTTTCGTCAGGAACTGGTTTTAAAAGACGGCTATATTTCGATTGCTCAGAATAATACTAAAATCAAGCTTTGGGTCGATGTTTTTAAACCGGTAATTCATCTGGAGTTAGAAAGTAAAGCTCCATTGAAAATGACGGCTTCTTATGAAACCTGGCGTCATTTCAACCGTCCATCAAAAGGAAAAGCAAATAATGCCAATTCTTATAAATGGGCACCACAAGGTGAAATTTTTACCTTTAAAGATTCTGTTTCAGTTGGAAATAATGGTATTCAATTTTACCATAGAAATAGAGCACAAACCGTTTTTGATGTTGCGGTAAAGCAACAAAAAATGGAATCGGTAAAAGAGCAAATGATGAACCCTTTGGCGAATCTAACTTTTGGCGGATTCATGACGGGGACAAATTTAAAATCAGTCGGAACTTATTTAGGAAAATATCAGGATACTGATTTTAAAGGTTATGCACTTTCAAGTATAAAACCATCTAAAAAACAGGAACTTCAAATTCATTTATATACCAATCAATCTGCAGAACAATCTTTCTGGGAAAAGGGTTTGAAGAATCAAATTTCAGAATATAAAACGATTTCCAAAAAAGCAGAAAAAAATACGATCAACTGGTGGAATAATTTCTGGAATCGCAGTTTTATTTATACTCAAAAAAATAATACTGCTGAAAAAGACTCGGTTTACCAAATCGGAAAAAATTATCAATTGTTTCGATACATGTTGGGGTGCAATGCCTACGGAAAATATCCAACAAAATTCAACGGCGGATTATTTACAGTTGATCCGGTTTTTACTAATGCGGATTTAAATTTCACACCTGATTTCAGGAATTGGGGTGGAGGAACCATGACCGCTCAAAATCAGAGACTGGTTTATTTTCCGATGCTAAAAAGTGGTGATTTTGATATGATGAAATCGCAATTGGATTATTATCTGAGTTTGCAAAAAAATGCCGAGTTAAGAAGTAAAGTATATTGGAATCATAACGGAGCCGCTTTTACAGAGCAATTGGAAAACTTTGGCCTGCCAAATCCCGCCGAATACGAATGGAAACGTCCTGTAGATTATGATCCGGGAATGGAATATAACGCGTGGCTGGAATATGAATGGGACACCGTTTTTGAATTCTGCCAAATGATGTTACAGCAAAAGGAGTTTGCAAAAGAAGACATTCAGAAATACAATTCATTTATTATTAGCTGTCTTCGATTTTTCGATGAACATTATCAATATCTGGCGAAACAAAGAGGAAGAAAAGCATTGGATGGAAACGGAAAATTAATTTTATTTCCAGGTTCAGGTGCCGAAACGTATAAAATGGCCAATAATTCCAATAGCACAATTGCCGCTTTGCAGGTAGTTACAGAAAAGCTATTAAATCTTTCTTCGGAACAATTATCGAAAGAAGAATTGGAGTATTTAAAAGGTTTTCAAACGCGAATTCCACCTTTGAATTTTGGTACAATCGAAAATCATAAAGTATTGGTTCCGGCAAAATCGTGGGAAAGAGTTAATAATTCTGAAGTACCACAACTATATCCGGTTTATCCCTGGGGAATTTACGGACTAGGAAAACCTGATTTAGAAACGGCTTTGAATACCTGGAAATACGATGCTGATGCCATTAAATTCAGAAGTCATATTGGCTGGAAACAAGATAATATTTTCGCAGCAAGATTAGGTTTAACCGAAGAAGCTGCAAAATACAACCTATTAAAAATGAGTGATTCCGGAAGACGATTTCCGGCATTTTGGGGTCCTGGTTTTGACTGGGTTCCGGATCATAATTGGGGTGGCGCCGGTATGATTGGCATGCAGGAAATGTTGTTACAGGAAGCGAATGGGAAAATTTACCTTTTTCCGGCCTGGCCAAAAAACTGGAATGTTCATTTTAAATTACACGCAACTCAAAATACTATTATAGAAGCCGAGCTTCAAAACGGAATTACAAAAATTATTAAAGTGATTCCTCAGGAAAGAGAAAAAGACATTATAAATCTGTTAGGGATTTCAATAGAAGAAAAGAAAAAATTAGACTAACTAACTATTACCAATTACAATGATAAAGAAATTATTAAGCGCTGCTGTTTTGTCAATGCTGTTGACAACAAACGGACAGACACAATCAGCCGGAAAACAAATTGTGAAAGTCGATTTCGATTTTTCGGGAAGAAGAGTAGAAGAAGTAAGTGACCCGAATTATAGTTCATGGCCAATAACGGAACAAACTGAAGCAGAAAAATCTTTTAATAATGTAAAATTCAAATTAAAAGGAAATTTTTCATCGAAATGGTTTAAAGTCGGAATGAACGCACCATTTTACGGCCGATTAACAAGTGACGGTTTAGTAACCGATAAAAGTTTAGAACTTACTATAAGCGGATTAAAAGCAGGACAACATTCTTTGCTTACTTTTCATAACACTTTCGATAAAATCGAAGGAAAATCATTTGTTCCGATTAAAATATTTGTAAACAATAAATTGGTAGAAACGGTAACTTCTAGCAACAGAGCGACTTCGACAATTGAAGCTGCAACAGCTTATATTGTCTTTAATGCTCAGACCGGTAAAAATGTAGTAATCCGTTTTGAATTAGATTCTAAGGATGCCAATTTAATTCAACAATTGGTTATTAACGGATTTGAAATTGATACGCCAAATCTTAAAAAACAAGCACATACTCCAAAACCGGAAGATGCAGATGCACATGTTGTTCTTGGTGAAAAATTCATGTTGAACTGGCAAGCTTCAAAAGAGGCTGTTTCCCACAAATTGTATTTCGGAACAAATTTGAAAGCAGTTACAGACGCTACTGATAAAGCACCGGAGTTTAAAGGAAAACAAACAGACACTAAATTTGCTGTTGCTGATTTATATAGTATGACAACCTATTACTGGCGTGTTGATGAAGTCGATGCAAAAGGAAATACAACTTTAGGAACAGTTTGGTCATTCAAACCGGCACAATTGGCTTTCCCTGGTGCTGAAGGCTACGGACGTTTTGCCGTAGGAGGAAGAGGAGGAAGAGTAGTAGAGGTTACTAATTTAGATGATAGCGGTCCCGGAAGTTTTCGCGCTGCTGTAAACGAAGGAACTGGCCCAAAAACTATTGTATTTAATGTTTCTGGAAATATAAAATTAACAGATCGTTTAGTGGTAAATAATCCGTATATTTCAATTGCAGGACAAACTGCTCCGGGTGAGGGAATTACGATTAGTAAAGCTCCGGTTGGATTAACCGGAAATGATGGAGTGATCCGATTTTTGAAAGTTAGAATTGGAAGCGGAAAAACATATGATGGAATGGGATTAACTGGTGCCAATCATAGTATTATTGATCACTGTTCTATCAGCTGGACCATCGATGAATCTTTCAGTTCACGTGGTGCACACAATATTACTTTGCAACGTACTTTAATTTCTGAAGCATTGAATGTGGCAGGACATGATAAATATGAAGTAGGTAAAATGCACGGATTTGCTGCAACTATTGGCGGAGATGTAGGTAGTTTTCACCATAATTTATTGGCCCATAATTACGGAAGAAACTGGAGTATTGGTGGAGGTTTGAACGGAGACGGATATTATACAGGAAGACTGGACATCAGAAATAATGTCGTTTACAACTGGGGTCAAAGAACTACTGACGGAGGTGCAAATGAAGTTAACTTTGTAAATAATTACTACAAACCAGGAGCTTCAACTAAATATTTCTTTGCTTTGAATGCACAACATGAAGGTGTTGGAAAAGGCATGCAACGTTATTATTTTGATGGAAATATCATGCAGGGTTATTTTGATGAGAAAACCCAGGAGAAAGGCAGAACATCTACAATTTCGCATAATGAAATTGTGAAGTATGAAACTTTTGTTGATAAACCATTCTTTGAATCTTATGTAAAAACAGAAAGTGCAGTAGGTGCTTATAAAAATGTCCTTTCGGATGTGGGAGCGAGCGAACCATTTTTTGACAAACATGATAACCGAATTATCGATGAAACCTTAAAAGGAACTTTTACTTATAAAGGAAGTAAAAGCGGTTTGGGCGGAATGATTGATTCTGAAAAAGATTTAGGAGATTTAGGTGAATATGCAAGTGAAAAACGTGCTGCAGATTGGGATACAGATCATGACGGATTACCAAATTGGTGGGAAGCTGCAAAAGGTTTAAATGAAAATTCAAAAGCGGGAGATTTTGCTGATACGAATCTAGATGCAGATAACGATGGTTTCACACAATTAGATGAATATTTAGACTGGATGGCACAACCGCATTTCTTCATTAATTCAGGTGAAACGAAAGAACTTTCGGCAGCTGCTTATTTTAAAGGATATGAGAAAACGCCGGTTTATACTTTCTCAGATCTTAAAAATGGAAAAGTAGTTTTAAAAGGAAAAGACATTCAGTTTACAGCTATCGAAAAAGGATTTGCATCTGTAGTAATCACAGTTAAAGATGCTGACGGAGATTCAATGAGCCGTACCATAAATTTCTTTGTAAAATAAAAAAAATTTGCCACGAATTACACGAATTTTTACTAATTAATTTTTTTTTATTGTTTTAATTATCAAAAAAATTAGTGAAAATTCGTGTAATTCGTGGCAAAAAAATATCACAATATTAAGAACGAATCAAAATGAAAAAGAATATCATTTTATTGTCATCTATACTCTTTTCAACAGCAATCATGGCTCAGAATAAAGGGTTAGTGGCAAATTCAAACAGCCCCTATTCTAAATTGCAAAGTGTGAGTTTAGAAGATGTGAAATGGACAAATGGCTTTTGGAAAGAGCAATTTGATGTTGAAACCAAAAGTACATTGCCTTATATGTGGGATTTGTATCATAATGATTCTATTTCGCATGCTTATAAAAATTTTGAAATTGCAGCCGGAGAAAGTAAAGGAACTTTTAAAGGGCCTTCGTTTCATGATGGTGATTTTTATAAAATTTTTGAAGGAATGGCGGCAACTTACGCCGTTACAAAAGACAAAAAGTTAGATGCCGAAATGGATCAGGCTATTACGTTATTTGCAAAAGTGCAACGCAAAGACGGTTACATTCATACGCCGGTTTTAATTGATGAACGCTGGGGAACTTTAGGCCCGGAAGAAGTTAAAAAGCAACTAGGTTTTGAAAAATACAACATGGGGCATTTGATGACCGCTGCCTGTATACATTATCGCGCCACCGGAAAAACCAATTTTCTGGATATTGCAAAAGGAGTAGCCGATTATTTATATGATTTCTACAAAAAAGCTTCACCCGAATTAGCCCGAAATGCAATTTGTCCTTCTCATTATATGGGAATTGTGGAGATGTATCGCACCACTAAAAATCCGAAATATTTAGAATTGGCCAATAATCTTATTGATATCAGAGGAACGACAAATGATGGAACCGATGATAATCAGGATAGAATTCCGTTTAGACAGCAAACCACTGCAATGGGTCATGCTGTAAGAGCAAATTATCTATATGCAGGTGTAGCCGATTTATATGCAGAAACCGGAGAAAAGAAATTATTAGACAATCTGGAATCGATTTGGGATGATGTGACTTACAGAAAAATGTACATTACGGGAGCGTGTGGTTCATTGTACGATGGAGTTTCTCCAGACGGAACTTCTTATAATCCGACAGATGTACAGAAAATTCATCAGGCATACGGAAGACCTTTTCAGTTGCCAAATGCAACGGCTCACACAGAAACCTGCGCGAATATTGGAAATGTTTTATGGAACTGGCGAATGCTGCAAATAACTGGCGATGCCAAATATGCTGATATTGTCGAGTTAGCACTTTATAACAGCGTTTTATCAGGAATGAGTTTAGAAGGAACAAAATTCTGCTACAATAATCCTTTGAATGTTTCTAAAGATTTGCCTTTTAAGCAAAGATGGAGCAAACAGCGTGAAGGTTATATTGCGTTGTCAAATTGTTGTGCTCCGAATGTAACGCGTACGATCGCTGAGGTTAATAATTATGCCTATAGTATTTCAAAAGATGGTTTGTATGTTAATTTATACGGAAGCAACACTTTAAAAACTATCCTGTCAAACGGCGAAAAAATCGAAATTGAACAGCAAACCAATTATCCGTGGGATGGAAAAATTATACTGAAAATTGTAAAAGCGCCAAAAGAAGCACAATCTTTCTTACTGCGAATTCCCGGATGGAGTCAGGATGCTGTAATTTCCATTAATGGAAAAAAATCAGATGCTGCAGTCACTTCAGGAACCTATTCAAAAGTAAATCAGAAATGGAAAAAAGGTGATCTTATCGAATTGAATCTCCCGATGCCGGTAGAATTAATGCAGGCAAATCCATTAGTAGAAGAAGTTAAAAATCAGGTTGCGGTAAAAAGAGGACCAATTGTTTATTGTTTAGAATCGGATCAGCTTCCAGCAAATACTAGTATTAATGAAGTTGTTTTGAATTCAAATTCGGTATTTACAACCAATTTTATTGAAGTAAATAATAGACAATTACTAACTATAAACGCAACTTCTCTAATTGATCAGGATAGTTCGTGGAATAAAAAGCTTTATCAACCGGTGTCTGCTAAGAAAAGTGCAGTATATAACCTAAAATTAATCCCCTATTTTGCCTGGGGAAACCATGGTGCAGCAGAAATGACGGTTTGGATGCCGCATTAAACTTCTTGTAGACCCTGGCTGGATATTATTTTTGTAGGATTTAACTTCGATTGGTCTGAAAAAGTGTTAAATTTTTAAGCGAATTTAACAGGTATCCAGAAAAAATATTCAATTTTATTCTGTAAGTTTTTTATTCGGATAAATGCCGTTTTATAATTTTTACAGGAATTATATTTGTAAAAAAGAACGCTAAATACTTCAATAACAGATCTAACTCGTGATTCATTTTGCGAATTAATCACGTTATAAAAGTTTTTATTAGATAATTTTCGGATTTTCCATTAAAATGGGTTTGGATATTCCTGAATATTCAAACCTTTTTCTTAATTTTTGGTTTCTGTATATTTTTTCTTTCATTTTTTTGTAGATATGGTTTTTTTTAAAAGCTTTTTTTGGAATAATAAAATTAAAGCAGGATAGCACAGGACGGTTGAACTTCGCAATCGTTATATTTTTGAGGCAAATAAATAAATGTGATTTTAACATTTAAACATATGAGATGTTAATTTAAATTTAGAATGCATTTTTTTATAAAAACAAAAACTAACTAACTAATAATGACTAACCAAAACAAAACATTTATGAAACAAACGCTTATAAAGAGATGTAGTTTTCTATTGTTTATGCTGATGAGTATTTTGGCTTCAGCTCAAAACTCAAGTGATGTAACAATTACAGGAACTATTACAGATGATTTAGGAGGCCTGCTTCCTGGAGTTAACGTAACTGAAAAATCATCAAAGAATACTGTTACAACAGGATTTGATGGACAGTATAAAATTAAAGTGAAAGCTGGCGCAACATTAGTTTTCTCTTACATCGGTATGAAGAAAGCCGAAGTTGCTTTGGCTGGTCGTACTAAGGTCGATTTTAAAATGCAGGGAGACTCTAATCAATTAGAGGACATTGTAGTTGTGGCTTATGGTAGCCAGAAAAAGAATAATGTTACGGGAGCGATTGTTGCTTTAAAACCAGATGATTTTCAGGATTTACCTGTTTCAAATTTATCAGAAGCATTAAGAGGTTTGACTCCAGGTGTAAATGTATCAGGAGGCTCGGGTCGTCCAAGTGAAGCTGCAACTCTTCAGATTCGTCAAACTTTTGGGTTTTCAAAGGATGGTAATTCAAATATTCCGTTGGTAGTGATTGATGATATGGTGCAAATTGATCCTCAAAACGGAAAACCGACTTTGGATACATTTAACCAATTGGATCCTTCAGAAATTGAAAGTATTACAATCTTAAAAGATGGTTCTGCCGCGATTTACGGATCGAGAGCATCACAAGGAGCTGTTATCGTAAAGACCAAAAGAGGAAAATCGGGAAAAACACAGTTTACCTACTATAGTCAGTATTCATTTAATGATGCAGTAAGTCATAGTAAAACAATGGATGCTTATGAGCATGGAGTTTGGAAAAATAGATTTTTGAATTCAAATTTAGATCAGAATACTGCTAATTATTTTTCTCCGGCTGAGCTTGAGCAAATGAAAGGTTTGGATTATGATTGGCTTAAAAAAGCATGGAAACCTGCTTCGCAACAAAGACAGTCTCTTTCTGCAAGTGGAGGTACCGAAAAAGCGACTTATTTTGCAGGTATTACGTACTTTGATCAAGGACCTAACTTAGGAGAACAAGATTATAAAAAATGGAATTTCAGAACAGGAACTACAATAAAAATTTCTCAGGATTTAACGTTTTCTGCTTCCGTTTCTGCTATTACGACAGATGCAACTAAATCATACTCTAAGGCTTCAGCAAACCTAAACGATAGCAGTTTTGGTTCGCTTGCCGGAGGAGAACAGGCAGATTATGCTTACTTATTACACATGCCTAAATATATTCCATGGGAAACTACTTTAAATGGTAATACCTATTGGATGTCTCCTTTTCCACGTACAGATCGTAACTTAGGAAGTGCAAACTCTAATACGACTATTGCAGGATGGAACTATTTTGCAGGTTTGGATGCCGGAAAACAAATAGAAGAGCAGTTTTCATATAATGTGAATTTGTCTCTTGAATATAAATTACCATTTGTAAAAGGTTTAAGTGTAAAAGGAAGCTTTGCCAGAAGTCAATCTAGTAGTTACACAGAGCAGTATCAATTACCTTATGATTTACTTAGAATTTCCAATCATAATGCACAGGATAATCATCTATTAAATCCAAATTCAATTTTTGCAAATAATGGAGTTCCAGAAACTAATATCCGTGGTTCCAGAGCTTATTATACAACAGATTTGGATAAATTAATACAAAGTAACTTTTTTGCAACATATGCCAGAACGTTTGGAAATCATACTGTGTCAGCTATGGTTGGTTATGAGCAATCAGAAGCATGGAACAAAAATGTTCGTTTAGCTTATGAGGGAACTTCAAAAGACTTTTTAGGGAATAGCACTACTGCAGGACCGATAAGTACAAACTCACAAGCTATAAAAGTAGAGTCAGGAACACAGTCTTACTTAGGACGTGTGAACTATAGCTTTAAAGACAGATATCTTTTCGAGTTTATATTTAGAACTGATGCTTCTACAAAATTTGCTCCAAAAAATTACTGGGGTTCCTTTCCAGGTGCTCAGGTAGGTTGGGTTGTATCTAAAGAAGATTGGTTTACAGATAATGTTTCCTGGATAGATAATTTGAAATTACGTTATTCAATTGGAAAAACAGGTAAAGATAATATTGATTACTGGAGATGGTTACAGTTTTATGAACCATTACCAGACAAAGGAGCTCAATTTGGATCTAATGGTGGTCTTTTAGGAGGTGGAATTACACCACGTCCAAATCCAAATGAAGATGTACATTGGGATACAACTATCAAAAACAATATTGGTATAGATCTTGCTTTTCTTAAAAACAGATTACAAGTTTCAGCAGATTACTATCATGATAAAACAACAGATGCCTTAATTGGATTGGCTGGTGAAGCGGGTACTCCAATTACAGTTGGAGGTGGTTTTGCAGAGGTAAACTATGCAGCTATTAATGCTTGGGGAACTGAATTTAGTTTAAATTGGAATGATAAAATAAAAGATTTTAGTTATAATGTAGGGGTAAACTTCGCGTTTAGCGATAACGAAGTTAAGCAATACCCTACACTTGCAAGAACAGATGCAAATACTAATATAACAGAGGTTGGTTCTTCTACTTTTTTCCCAACATGGGGATTCAAAACATGGAAAGAAACTTCAACGGGTGATGGTATTTTAAGAACTGACCAGGATGTAACTAACTATTGGAATTATTTAACAGAGAGAGCTACAGCTGCGGGAGTGCTTCCTACTTATATGGGTATCAATAACGTAACAGCTATGCGCAAAGGAATGTTAGCATACGAAGATACGGCAGGCGTTTATAATGCATCAGAAGGAACTCAGGCAGGAGCTGATGGTAGAATTATGAGAAATGAAGATTATGTTAAATTAGCAAAGAACAACAGAACTTACGGTTTTACAAGTAATTTAGGATTTAAATATAAAACTTTTTATTTTAGAACGCAGATTCAAACTTCCTGGGGAGGTTACAGAGCTATTGATTTAGTAAAACAAGGTACTGCTTCTGCTCATAATGATTGGGCTCACGAATCTTTCTGGACAGACATGTATGATGCTACTGATAATCCTAATGGTAAGTATCCTAATATGGGACAACAGGATTATATTTTTGCTCCATCTGATTTTTGGCAATTAGACACTTTTAGATGTGTAATTAGAAATATGACTGTTGGATTTGAACTTCCAAGAGAAGCAATGAAGCAGCTGAATATTCAAAAAGCTACTTTAGGAGTTACAGGTAACAACCTTTGGGACTTATATAACCCTTATCCGGATCATTATAGAAATATGTATGATGATTCAGCTTCCAAATATCCAACTCTTAGAACCTGGTCAATTAATCTGAATGTATCATTCTAATTTTAAGTAAAAAACAATTATGAAAGCAAAATTTTGTAGATATATAGCGATGATTCTTTTAATGGTATTAGGAGTTTCATGCAGTGATGACTTTTTAGAAGATAAAAAGCAATACAAGTATTACGATGAAGAATTCTTTAAAAGTGAAGAACGTGTTAATTGGTACGTAAACAATTTATATTACGACTTTTTTGACGGATATAAAACACCAACTGCGGTAGTTGTTGGATCTTTTACAACTACTCAAACTTCTTATACAGAAGAAATAGGGGGTATTTCGGATTTGATTAATCCAAATAAAACTTTGGAAAACGCGTCGGATGGATCGGGTTATTTCGGAAAAACATTAGTTGAAAACCCTTCTAATGATCCATATAACAGAATTAGAGATTGCAATGTGATGTTGGAAAGAATTGATGTAGATGGAGCTACTTTGAGTCAGACGTTCCGTGACCAGATTAAAGGGCAAATGTATTATTTACGTGCTATTCAATATTTTGATTTAATGCGTACTTACGGTGGTGTTCCGATAATAACAACTGTTCAGACTCCCTCTAAAGATGATCCTTCGATAAAAATACCGAGAGCAACGGTAACTGAAGTAGTTAAACAAATTATCGCTGATCTTGATTTAGCTTCAGGTTTATTACCACGTACATGGCCAGCAAGTGATTACGGTCGTTTTACTAAAGGTGCAGCGATGGCTCAAAAATCACGTGTTTTATTAACGTATGCCAGCCCATTATTCAATAAAAATTGGGATTCAGCACCAGATCGTTGGGATGCTGCTTTAGCAGCAGGATTAGCAGCAGAAGCAGAATTAACTGCAGCGGGACTTGGTTTATATGGGTCAACAGCAAAAGATTGGGAAAGAATGTTTTATGTTAATGATAATGCATTTATTTCAGAAGCTATAGCAGTTAAACTTTTAGCAAGCAGTACTACAGTTACTACTTCTTTACAGTCTAACAACTCTTGGGAAAGATCAATTCGTTTGGCTAGCCAGGGAGGACAAGGAAGTGGAGGAGTTGATGCTCCACAAAGCATGATTGATTTATTTCCTATGGTTAATGGAAAAAGACCTACTGCTGCGAATAATTATGATCCATTCTTATTTTTTAAAGATCGTGATCCACGTTTTTACAGAACATTTGGTTTTTCAGGAAGTTACTGGCCTTACAATAATAGTTTGACGACTGCTGCAGCACCTACTGTTTGGGCATATCGTTGGTCAACAAATGCCACTACAGGTGTAGCATACAGTATGGGTAATGATGTGGCGAGTCCGGCTTTTATTCGTAAAATGTCTAGTCCTACAGTAAGTAATGCATCTAACTTCCAACTTTCAGGAACAGATATTATAGAGTATCGTTTTGCTGAGTTAGTATTGAACATTGCAGAATGTTATGCTGCTAAAGGTGATATCGGTAATACTATTACTTATTTAGGAAGAATTCGTAAACGCGTTGGAATTCCTGCTACAGATAATTACGGAATAGGTACATTAGGAGGCAAATATGCGGCTCTTGAAGCTTGTTTATACGAACGTAGAGTGGAGTTGGCTTATGAAGGAAAACGTTTTTGGGATACTCAAAGATGGATGCTTTATAGTGACGATGCTTCAATTAATGACCAAACAAATAGCAAACTTGGCATTCCGGTAATAAACGGTACTCAGCGTATTGGAAATTATTTACATTATAAAAATGGAACCAGTGCGGCAGGTACAGATCCTTTAGCTGCTGCCCGTGCTTCTATTTCTGTTGATCCGGATGCAGCAAACTTTCAGGCACAAATTACTGCTTTAGCAACTTTTTATACTAATAATTTTGTATTACGTTCTCCTCCAACACCGATGGATAACGTTAGTGGTGTAGCCACTCCTATTTTATGGCGACCAAATTATTATGTAAATGGACTTAATCAGAGTGCTTTGGTTGGTAATCCATGGTTAACACAAACTATTGGATGGAAAGACGGAAATGGTGCTCCAGGTACTTACAACTATCAAGAATAATTTTTGCCCCAAAAAAAGTTATTTAAAAACATAAAAACACTCACCTGTATTCTAAAAAATACAGGTGATTTGTTTAAAAAGATTACCATAATAAAAAATTAGTATGAAAAATTTCACTTTATCGGCTGCTTTCCTATTGTTTTTAGGAAGTTTCCAATGTTTTGCCCAGTATCCCAAAATCACTCCTGAAGTTCAGGCACAATCCAAAGTTATTATGGATGAAGCTGAAAAACGTTCAGACGAAGCTTGGGAAAAAGCGCTTGTAATTATTGAGGAAGAAGCCAAACATGGCAAGCCTTACATTCCGTGGGCATCAAGACCAAACGATTTACCTCAGGCAGAAATTCCTTCTTTCCCTGGTGCAGAAGGTGGAGGAATGTACACTTTTGGCGGACGTGGTGGAAATATTTACACCGTTACAAGTTTAGAAGACAGCGGACCTGGAACTTTAAGAGAAGCTTGCGAAAAAGGTGGAGCCAGAATTATTGTTTTCAATGTTTCCGGAATTATCAAAATTAAAAGTCCATTGATTATTCGTGCACCTTACATCACTATTGCAGGACAAACTGCTCCTGGAGATGGTATTTGTGTGGCAGGAGAATCTGTTTGGATTAACACGCATGACGTAATTATTAGACATATGCGTTTCCGCAGAGGAGAAACTTTCGTAGGTCGTCGTGACGATGCTATTGGAGGAAATCCTGTTGGAAATATTATGATCGACCACGTTTCTGCAACCTGGGGATTAGATGAAAACATGTCAATGTACAGACATATTTACAGTCCGGGTCCGGGTTATCCAGATGTAAAAGTGGGTACAGTAAATATTACAATCCAAAACAGTTTATTCGGAGAAGCATTAGATACCTACAATCATGCTTTCGGAAGTACTTTAGGTGGAGAAAATTGCGCGTTTATCAGAAATATGTGGGCAAATAATGCCGGAAGAAATCCTTCAATTGGATGGAACGGTATTTTTAACTTTGCAAACAATGTGGTTTTCAACTGGTACAACAGATCTACAGATGGTGGTGATTACACTGCTATTTACAACATTATGAACAACTATTACAAACCAGGGCCGGTAACGGATTTGACTCAGCCAATTAGTTACAGAATTTTAAAACCAGAATCTGGAAGAAGCAAATTGCCTTATATGGTTTTTGGTAGAGCCTTTGTAAGCGGAAATATAGTTGCTGGTAACGATAAAGTTTCAAAAGACAACTGGGACGGCGGTGTTCAGATCGAAAATAAAAAAGGCGAATTAATGAGCTTTGACGAGGCTAAAGGTTATTTCGACAAAATGAGATCTGACAAACCATATCCAATGCCATGGTTTCATCCATTCATGAAAGCGGATGAAGCTTATGAGTTTGTGTTGAAAAATGTTGGAGCAACTTTACCAATTAGAGATAAAGTAGACGAAAGAATCGTTAGAACGGTTAAAACCGGAGTTCCTGAATATGCAAAAGGATGAGAGAAAAAAGAATTCTTTCAGTTTGAGCACAGACGTTTACCGATGGATTCTTATAAAAAAGGTATCATTACTGATGTTTCTCAAGTAGGTGGATATCCGGAATACAAAGGAAAACCTTATGTAGATACAGACAAAGATGGTATCCCGGACAAATGGGAGAAAAAACATGGTTTAAATCCTAATGATCCGGCTGATGCTAAATTAGATTCAAACAATGACGGTTATACCAACATCGAAGATTATATCAACGGTATCGACCCAACTAAAAAAGTAGACTGGAAAGATTTAAGTAACAACCAGGAGACTTTAACAAAACCTTTACAAGAATAGTTTTAAATGACATTCTTATTTCATGATGAAAACCATGAAATAAGAATGTTTTTTTCAGACAGAAATTTCAAAATTAAAAATCATGTCAAAAAGTAAATTAAATATAAGTGTTTTGATGTTGTTACTAGTATTCTTCAACGGGATGGCACAACAACATTTAGATCCGGAATACATCAAAGTAACCAACGAAAGAGCTTCTAAAATTGTCGCAAAACTAGAGTTGGCAAATCCGGCAAAAGAAAAAGCAGTAACTGATATTGTTGCGCAACAATTTAGAGATTTAAGCGAAATTCAGGATGGAAGAGACGCTGAAATCAAAAAAATAAAAGAAGACACTAGTTTAGCGAAAGAAAAACAAAACGAGAAAATTGATAAGTTAAAATCAAAAGCCGATACAGCTATTGAAAAATTGCATAAAGCCTATTTGAAAAAATTAGGAACTCAATTATCTGAAGATAAAATTACTGAAGTAAAAGACGGAATGACATATGGCGTTTTGCCAATTACCTATGCAGGATATCAGGATATGTTGCCAGCTTTAACGGCAGAACAAAAAGATTACATTTATAAAGCTTTGGTAGAAGCAAGAGAACATGCAATGGACGGTGGATCCTCTAAAGAAAAACACGCGTGGTTTGGTAAATACAAAGGAAGAATCAATAACTATTTATCAAAACAAGGTTACGATTTAAACAAAGAAAGTGCTGACTGGCACAAACGTGTTGAAGAAAGAGAGAAGAGTAAAAAGAAGGAGTAGTAAATAATTTTTTAATAAGTGTAATTTTAACATTTTTAAATTAAACCTTTTATGAATTATAGTGTCAAACTACTCTAACTATAAATTTCAGACTAACTCTCATGAAAAACAATTTCCAAAAGACCACCCTGAAAAGAACAATGATGATCGTGTCATTTTGTTCTTTCTTCTCTGCAGCGTATGCACAATACCCAGAAATTCCAAAACCTCTTCAGGATAAAACCGATGCGATTTTAGCCGATGAAGAAAAAAGATTAGCCGAAATCTGGAATGCCAATTCTAGTGTAATTCAGGCTGAAGCCAAATTAGGCCGCCCGTATTTGCCTTGGGCTTCTTATCCTAAAGATTTTGTTCATGCCGATATTCCTGCTTTTCCGGGAGCTGAAGGTGGTGGAGCTTTTACACCCGGAGGAAGAGGCGGAAAAATATTCGTTGTAACCAGTTTGGAAGACAGCGGAAAAGGAACTTTCAGAGAAGCTTGTGAAGCTGTTGGAGCAAGAACAATCGTATTCAATGTTTCCGGAATCATCCGATTAAAAAAACGTATCAGCATGCGTGCGCCTTACGTTACAATTGCGGGACAAACTGCTCCTGGCGACGGAATTTGTATTGCCGGAGAAACGTTGGAAATCGATACACATGACGTGATCATCAGACACATGCGTTTCCGCAGAGGTGAAACGGATGTTACCCGCAGAGATGATGCACTTGGAGGAAACCCAATTGGGAATATTATTGTAGATCACTGTTCTGTAAGCTGGGGATTAGACGAAAACATCTCTTTATACAGACACCAGTTTCAGGCAAACGATAAATCAAAACTGGAAAAATTGCCTGCTTGTAACATTACAATTCAAAATACAATCTCTTCAGAAGGCTTAGATACTTACAATCATGCATTTGGAAGTACAATTGGTGGTTTAAATAGCACATTTATGCGTAACTTATGGGCCGATAACATTTCAAGAAATGCTTCTATCGGAATGTATGGTGATTTTAATTTTGTGAATAATGTGATTTTTAACTGGTGGAATCGTTCTTTGGATGGAGGTGATTATCGTTCGATGTTCAACATCATCAATAATTATTTCAAGCCGGGACCAATCACACCAACAGATCAGCCAATTCGTTACAGAATTTTAAAACCGGAATCTGGATATATGAAACCTAAAACATACGGAAGAGCTTATGTTGCCGGAAATTATATTGATGGTTCTCCTGAAGTTACAGCAGATAACTGGAATGGTGGTGTGCAATTGGAAGATCTTTCAGCTGCAGAAACAAAAGGTTATTTGGAAAGTATCAAACAGCCAAAAGCATTCTCAATGCCACAGATAACAATTATGAAGGCTGAAGAAGCATATGAATTTGTATTGAAAAATGTTGGAGCGACTTTACCAAAAAGAGATGCTGTTGATGAAAGAGTAATCAAACAAGTTCGCACAGGAAAAATTGAGGTAAAAGACGGTTTAGAAAATGCAATAGGTAAGGAATTTATTAAAAGAAGATTACCTGCTGATTCGTATAAAAAAGGAATTATTACCAATCCAAATCAGGTTGGCGGATATCCGGAATACAAAGGAAAAGCCTATAAAGATTCTGATAATGACGGAATCCCGGATGCATGGGAAAAGAAATTTGGTCTGAATCCAAATGACGCTTCTGATGCTACTAAAGATTCAAACGGTGATGGTTATACCAATCTTGAAAAATATTTTAACGGAATCGATCCGACTAAAAAAGTAGACTGGACAAAATTTGAAAATAATACGGATACATTATCGAAAGTATTATTGCAGTAAATTTAGAAGGTAGAATATAGAGAATAGAATATAGAGTAAAGAGCCAAGAGAAAAGATTCTCAAAAATGGGAAACTAGCTTCAAAATAATCTAAAATCTAAACTCAGAAATCTAAATAAGCTCACAGTTTGTCATTTCGACGAAGGAGAAATCCCCGCGAGAAGCTCGACAAAGATTGGAATTTTGTTGCGGAGTTACTTACGAGGATTTCTCCTTCGTCGAAATGACAAGATTGTGGGAATTAGGAATGAAATGATAAGCCTGAAAAGCATAGAACTGATAAGGTGTAATTTTAAAGTCTAAAAAAAATAAAATTAAGGTGAATTTTACTCAACTGAAAAATATAATCCCTCTTCAAAAAAACAAAATGTTTGTGTTCTGTTTCGCTTTGCTTTTAAATATAAACAACGGAACAGCACAAGCCACTTTCCCTGATATCGTAAAAACAAAAGAAGGAAAACTTTCTTTTACTGCAGATGCTAAGGGAAATCAAATTCCTGATTTTTCATATGCGGGATATATGGCTTCCGAAAAAGCAATTCCGAATGTAGAGAATAAAATTTTTGTTCCGAAACAAGAAGAAGATGCAACCCAAAAAATTCAGGCAGCGATTGATTATGCGAGTAATCTTAAACCCAATAAATCAGGTTTTCGTGGTGCCGTTCTTTTAGATAAAGGTACGTTTAAAATCAGCGGGACTTTATTTATTAGAAAATCAGGAGTGGTTTTACGCGGAAGCGGAAACAATGAAAACGGAACCATCCTTTTAGGAACCGGATTAAAAAGAGAAGCTGTAATCAGAATTTTAGGAGTTGATGATAAAAAAATAGGGGATGCTTTTGAATTCAATACCACTTACACACCACTTGGAACAACAAAAATCCAATTAAAAAATACTGCTAAACTAAAGCCTTCTGACGAAATTATCATCAGCAAACCTTTAACCGATAATTGGATTAAAGAGTTAAAAATGGATGATTTTGGAGCAGAAACCGGTTGGGTTGGTTGGAAAAAAAATGATTGGAGCATCAATTGGAATAGAGTCGTAACCAATATCAATGGAAACGAAGTGACACTAAATGCGCCGTTGACCATGACTCTGGATGATGTGTACGGATCGGCAAAAGCAACAGTATATACGTGGACAGGAAGAATTGAACAAATCGGAATTGAAAATATTTTGATGAAATCAACTTATGATCAGTCAAAACCAAAAGATGAAGAACACAGATGGTTAGGAATTAGCATCGAAAACACGAAAAATGCCTGGGTGAAACAAGTGAATTTCAAACATTTTTCTGGTGGTGCAATAGCTTTATTAAAATCGGCTCAACAAATTACGGTTGAAGATTGTATCGCAACCGAACCCGTTTCTGAAATCGGTGGTTTTAGACGACATACTTTTTATACCGAAGGTCAACAAACCTTGTTTCAACGTTGTTACTCAGAATACGGTTATCACGATTTTGCTGTAGGCGGATTTGGAACAACGGGCCCAAATGTGTTTATACAATGCGAATCGTATTTACCTTTCAATAATAGCGGAGCGATTGGCAGCTGGGCAACCGGAATATTATTTGATGTTACTTATGTAGACGGACACGCTCTAAGTTATAACAACAGAGAACAAAACGGCAGAGGTGCAGGATGGACTGCTGCGAACAGTGTAATCTGGGAAACTTCGGCATCTAAAATAGAATGTTATAATCCACCAACGGCACAAAACTGGGCTTTTGGAACCTGGGGTGGAATCATGGCTGGTGATGGGCATTGGAAAGAGGTAAACGGTCATATCAGTCCGAGAAGTTTATTTTATGCGCAGTTAGAAACTCGTTTAGGGCAACTTCCTGTTAAACCCTTTATTTATGATTTAGGTTCAGAACCTTCATCAAGTCCAGAGGTTAAAGTCGCACAAGAATTAACTAAAAATTCTGTGGCTCCAAAAGAGAGTTTATTAGAATGGATTGCTGAAGTTTCAAAAGCAAATCTAATTGATATCAATGCTTCAGGGCTTAAAAATGCGAATGATTTAAAAATTAATTCAGCACAAAATAATAGTTCCAATACTAAAGTAGTAACACAAAACGGTTGGCTCACTTATGACGGAAAAGTAATTGCCGGAAACAGATTAAGTGTTCCATGGTGGAGAGGAAGTTTGAGAGATAGCGATATTTCCAAATCATTGCCAGATGTTACAAGATTTGTTCCAGGAAGAACGGGAACCGGATTTACAGATAACATCAACGATGTTTCAGATTATTTAAGCACCAATAATATGGTCGCTTTAGAACATAATTACGGATTATGGTACGAGCGCAGAATGGACGACCACGAAAGAGTTCGTCGTTTTGATGCTGATGTTTGGCCTCCGTTTTATGAGCAGCCATTTGCCAGAAGTGGACAGGATTTAGCCTGGGATCAATTAAGCAAATACGATTTAACAAAATTCAATGACTGGTATTGGGACCGTTTATCACTTTTTGCTGATTTGGCAGAAACCAAAGGACAGTTGTTAGTCAATCAACAATATTTTCAACATAATATTATAGAGGCTGGGGCGCACTGGTCAAGTTCTCCATGGCGTTCGGCAAATAATATAAACAGCACCGGTTTTCCGGAACCGCCGCCTTATGCGGGTGACAAACGTATTTTCATGGCAGAACAATTTTACGATGTTAATAATCCTGCGAGAAGAAAATTGCATCAGGGATTTATTCGTAAATCATTGGAAAATTTTCAGGACAACAGCAACGTAATTCAGTTGACAAGTGCCGAATATACAGGACCGCTTCATTTTATGCAATTTTGGATTGATGAAGTTCAAAAATGGAAAGACGAAACTGGTAAAAAAGGAATTATTGGTTTAAGTGCTACAAAAGATGTTCAGGATGCTATTTTGAATGATGCCCAAAGAGCGAAAACAGTTGATGCGATTGACATTCGGTATTGGTATTACAAAGAAGACGGAACTGCGTATGCGCCACAAGGCGGTTTAAATTTAGCACCAAGACAACACGCCAGAAAAATAAAAACCGGAAAAGAAACAGACGATCAGGTGTATCGCGCTGTTCGTGAATACCGTGAAAAATATCCTGAAAAAGTAATTTTATATTCAACAGATGGTTCATCAAGATTTGGATGGCCAGCGTTAATGGGAGGAGCTTCATTACCTAATATTCCAAAAATCGCACTTCCGGAATTTTATTCGGCTTTAAGCCAAATGAAATTAGTTGCAGGAAATACATTTTCAGACAACATTTGGACATTAGAAAATAAAGGAAACAGTTATCTTTTTTACATCAAAAACGAAAAAGAAGTAGCTATTGATCTATCAGCTTACAAAGGAGATTTCGAAGTATACGCGATAAACGCTGCAACAGGAACTTTTACCAAAAAAGCAAACATCAAAGGAGGAAAAAGTATCTCAATTCCGGCGTCTGAAATCAAAGAAAAAGTATTATTCATAATTAGAAAATAATTAGAAAAGTTCGCCACGAATTGCACGAATTTTCACGAATTAATTAAAAATTAGAATCTGCTAAATCTGCAGGATCTGCGAGAAACAATAATCTCAAACAGATTAAAAATTCGAGAAAATTAGTGCAATTCGTGGCAAACCAAAAAACACAATTAAAATAAAACCAAAATGAATCTGAAAATTAAATATCTATACACCCTCGGTCTAAGCTTAGTGTTAGCGGCACAAAGCGGATATTCTCAATCTGCAGAAAAAGGCGCTTTGCCAAAAATTAAAGTTTCAAAAAACCAGCATTATTTTGTAACCGAAAATGAAAAGCCATTTTTCTGGTTAGGCGATACCGGTTGGTTAACTTTCGGAAAATTAGACAGAGCAGGAGTAGATAAATATTTTAAAGACAGAAAAGCAAAAGGATTCAACGTCGTTCAGGTAATGGTTTTGCATAACCTGAATGCGGTGAATGTTTATGGAAGCGCTGCTTTGATTAACGAAGATGTTTCTAAACCTTTCATTACGGCTGGAAATAATTTCAATAGCAAAAAAGAATACGATTATTGGGATCACGTAGATTATACATTAGAAGTAGCTCGCAAAAACGGAATTTACCTTGCAATGGTACCAGTTTGGGGAACCAATGTTTCAAAAGGAAATAAAGTAAGCAAAGAACAGGCAATTGAATATGCAACGTTTTTAGCCAATCGTTATAAAAACAAAACCAATGTAATCTGGTTAAATGGAGGCGACACGCACGGAAATGAATTTAAAGATATCTGGAATGCTATCGGAAGCACATTAAAAACAAATAATCCGGAACAATTGGTAACATTCCACCCTTTCGGGAGAACCGATTCTTCAGATGATTACCATACTGCAACCTGGTTAGATTTCAATATGTTTCAGTCAGGTCATAGAAGATACGATCAGGATTCAGTGAAAACGAATTTTAAAGAAGACAATTACAAATTCGTCCTAAGAGATTTCGAATTAAAGCCAACAAAACCTACACTTGACGGAGAACCATCTTACGAAGGAATTCCACATGGTCTGCACGATACTTTACAACCAAAATGGACAGCAAGTGACGTACGCCGTTATGGATATTGGTCGGTTCTTTCAGGTGCTGCAGGTTATACTTACGGTCATAATGCTGTAATGCAAATGTTCAGAAAAGGCGATAAACCAGCTTACGGGAACAAAGAATTATGGACATCAGCAATTAATGCGGAAGGTGCCGGACAGATGGTTTACATTAAGAAATTAATGGAAGAAGTTCCGTTTTTAGAAGGAGTTCCAGATGTCTCTTTAGTTGTTAATCAAGGAGAAAAATACGATTATATTCCGGCAATAAGAGGAGAAAAATATGCTTTGCTATACACCTACAACGGAAGAATAATAGAAG
>RCUK01000817.1_pt1 | contig 23179 bp, 21 predicted proteins | sample 2166381 | NCBI WGS metagenome assembly RCUK01 (sample SAMN09932809, study PRJNA488358) | compost metagenome | isolation source: compost soil in an enriched community | place: Germany: Experimental Botanical Garden | reverse complement strand
TCAGCGAAACGGACAGGTTTTCTTTATCAATAACCGAATTGAAAATATAAAAGAAATAGCTGGAATGATTCAGCGATTGGTGCCCAATGCCAGAGTGGGGATTGGTCATGGCCAAATGGAAGGCGCTAAATTAGAAGAATTGATGCTTGCTTTCATGAATGGTGAATTTGACGTTTTGGTGGCAACGACTATTATCGAAAGTGGATTGGATGTTCCGAATGCGAATACCATTTTTATCAATAATGCCAATAATTTCGGTTTGTCCGATTTGCATCAAATGCGAGGCAGGGTTGGACGTAGCAACAAAAAAGCGTTTTGCTATTTCATCTGTCCGCCGTATTCCGCAATGACCGATGATGCCAGAAAACGTATTCAGGCTTTAGAACAATTCAGTGAACTCGGAAGTGGTTTTAATATTGCCATGAAGGATTTGGAGATTCGTGGAGCAGGAGATTTGTTGGGAGGTGAGCAAAGTGGTTTTATCAATGAGATCGGTTTTGATACCTATCAGAAAATCATGAATGAGGCGATCGAGGAGTTGAAAGAAAATGAATTCAAGGATTTATACCCTGAAGAAAATAATATCGAAACCAAGGAATACGTTAAAGACCTGCAAATCGACACCGATTTTGAGTTGTTGTTTTCAGACGAATATATTAATAATGTTACGGAACGTTTGAGTTTGTACAACGAGTTGGCCGACGTGAAAAACGAAGAAGAACTGGTTGTTTTCCAAAATAAATTAATAGACCGTTTTGGTCCAATGCCACCAAGAGCCCTTGCCTTAATGAACAGCATTCGCATCAAATGGATTGCCACGAGTGCGGGAATTGAAAAACTGGTGATGAAAAAAGGAAAGATGATCGGCTATTTTGTCTCCGATCAGCAATCCGATTATTATCATTCCAAACGTTTTCATAAAGTGATTCAGTTTGTGCAAACCCACAGCAATATTTGCCAAATGAAAGAAAAGCAAACCCCAAATGGTTTACGACTGTTATTGACTTTTGATAATGTGAAGTCGACCAGAAGGGCTTTGGAATTGATGGAGTTGTTGGGAAATAAATAAAACAAGAACGCTTCGTGTTTTAATCACTATATTTGATTTTTACAAATTCATTTCCAATGAAATCAAAATCAATAGAGGAGTTCTATCAAGATATTTCTGGAGACTCCGGTATGGAACCAAATTCATTATTGCCCAAGGATATCCAAAAAGAAATTGGACATTTCAATGTTTTCAATATTAAAGAACTTTTTGAAAAGATGAGGCAAAAACCTGTCATGCCTTATAATCGAAGGGCTTACTTTAAGATAAGTTTGATTCGGGGGAAAAACAGAGTGGAGTATGCTGATCGGGTAATTGAAATTAAAGAGCATGCACTTTTATTTGCCACACCAAAAATTCCTTATAACTATGTACCGCAGGACACTCAACAATCGGGTCATTTTTGTGTTTTTACTGGTGAGTTTCTGACCAAGGACAAAAGCGGAATCGACTTGGATAAACTGCCTATTTTTCAAACGGATGGTTATCCTGTTTTTCAGTTGACAGAAGAAGATACTATTGCCGTTGATTTGATTTTCAAAAAGATACATCAAGAAATCAATTCGGATTATGTCTATAAATATGACTTGATTCGGAATTATGTGGCGGAGCTGATTCATTTTGGACAAAAGCTGCAGCCAGTAACAGCCTTGTACTCTAAGCACAATTCTGCTGCGAGAGTTTCTTCTTTATTTGCAGAATTGCTGGAAAGACAATTCCCAATTGAATCGCCGAGCCAAAGATTAGAATTGAAATCTGCGAAAGACTTTGCAGCGCGTTTGGCTATTCACGTTAATCATCTCAACAAAGTTTTAAAAGAGAGTACAGGAAAAACCACCACCGAATTAATCAGCGACCGATTGATTCATGAAGCCAAGATTTTATTGAAGGAAACCGACTGGAATATTTCAGAAATTGCTTATTCCCTTGGTTTTGAAGAGTTGGCACATTTCTCTAATTTTTTCAAAAAACAAACCGCATTGACACCTATAGCGTTTCGAGTTTAAGTAAATTAAACAAACCCATCGGGTGCAATTGATTTTTTACCACATAGAGTCATAGAAATCATAGTATTTAAGAAGAGTTTGATAGATGTTTTACTTTTCACATTGTCAGCTATGCGAAAAATAGTGCTATTTTCTATTATTTCTTTAATTAGAAGTTTCATTTCTATGCCTCTATGTGGTAAAAGAATGGTTTTATCAGTCAGTGTGTTTTTATATTGCTGATCAAGTGATTTGAATTTTGCAAACTCTCGATTGATATTTGCAATGGTTACTCTTTACATCTGGACTAATTTTGTCTTATCAATTTAAAACAAAATTAAAGATGGAAATCAGAAACAATAAAATAGCATTGGTTACCGGAGGAAGTCGCGGATTAGGAAAAGACATGGCACTTAATCTTGCCAAAAAAGGGCTTGGTGTAATCCTGACTTACAACAGCAAAAAAGATGAAGCTGATGATGTTGTAACCGAAATCGAAAAACTGGGGCAAAAAGCAGCAGCCCTTCAATTGAATGTTGGGGAAGTAAGTAGTTTTGATTTGTTTTTTCAAAAGCTTACAATCTCTTTGAAAGACACTTTTGGTGTTGAAAAAATCGATTTTTTAATCAACAACGCGGGTGTGGGGCTTCACGAAAGTTTTTCGACAACTACCACTACTCAATTTGATGATTTGGTTAATATTCAATTCAAAGGGCCTTTTTTTCTCACTCAAAAAGCTTTGGAGGTAATGAATGATGGTGGTGGAATTGTAAATATTTCGTCAGGTCTGACCCGTTTCTCATTTCCGGGCTATTCAACCTATGCAAGCATGAAAGGAGCGATGGAGACACTAACTAAATTTCAGGCAAAAGAATTGGGAGAAAGAAAAATCAGAGTCAATGTTGTGGCTCCTGGAGCTATTGAAACTGATTTTGGTGGTGGAGCGGTTCGAGATAACGAGCAGCTGAACCAATTGATTGCTTCGTTAACCGCATTAGGAAGAGTAGGTTTACCCGATGATATTGGAAGCGTAGTTGCCTTTTTGTGCACAGATGATGCTAAATGGGTGAACGGACAGCGCATCGAAGTTTCGGGAGGGACGAATTTGTAGTTTTAAACGATTTTTTTTGTGCGGTAGAAGCGTTTTTAACGAAAAAAGCTTCCAGTCTAAAAAAGGCTGGAAGCTTTAAAAATTTATGACAAGAAGTATTAATTCTTCAAATCTTTAATTACTTTAAAAGCAACGTCTACTTCATCCTCGCTCACCAAAATTGTAAACTCATTTGAAGTCGAAATTACCTCATTGATGATGATTCCTTCCCATGCCAAACGTTGGAAAATAAAATAGTAAATCCCTGGAACCACAATATTCTCTTTTGGTAGTTTTACGGTAATGGAAGCCAGGTTTTCTAATTTTTGTATCAGTTTTTCGCTGGCGAAATGTTTGTCAACCAAATGATTCACGCTATTACTTACTACAATATTGGTTTCGTTTACGCCTCTTGATGAGGTATAAAAAATATCTGAAAAAGTGTTGATGTCGGTAATTAAATCGGCTTGTTTGTTTAAAACAGTATCCGATGCAGCAAAAGTGTAGTCTGTCAATTCAGAACGAACAGTAATTTCACCTATGTTTTTTATTACTTTATTAATTTTATGATTGAGTTTGAAATCCAATTCTTCGGTTAGTCTTTTTAAGGACATAACCACAGCGCCTTGTTTTACTTCTTTGCCAAATTCACTTTCCAATTCGGTCATGATATTTCGGGATAAAGAAGTCAGGTTGATGATTCCAAGAGATAATGCATTCAATAAAAATGGTTTTGTTTTGATGTAATTTTCTACAATTGAAGAAACAGTTTTCATAGTTGTAAGAGTTTAGTTTTTTTGGTAAATAGTTGAGTTTGGTAGGTAGTTGTGTTAAAAACTTCTGCAAATATAAATAAAAAACAATTTGTTACAAATATAACATTAATATTTTTTTGTTAAAAATGAAAAAATGCATCTATAAGGTGCTCAATTACAAAAGATTTGCCCTCTTTATTGATAGCGATGATGTCAAAACGGACTTCAATGTCTAAATCTTTTTCAAGTACAAAAGCATTTACGGCTTTTACAAGAAGTTGTATTTTTTTTGGTTTTACGAAATCTTGAGGAAGACCAAATTCCAATGAGGAACGGGTTTTGACTTCTACAACGGCGAGTGTATTTTCTTTTTGGGCGAGAATATCGATTTCTGCTTTTTCGAAAGTCCAATTGGTTTCCAGAATGGTATAACCGTCTTTTTGTAGGTAGTCAACAGCCATTTCTTCTCCCAGTTTCCCGAGTTCGTTGTGTTCAGCCATAGTTGGGGTTTGGAGTATAGTTTTTAGTGTCTCCGTTGTTAGACATCAGAAATCTGACATCGTTAATCTTCAATCAAAAATCAAAATGTTTTGTAATGCAAATTGATGTAATCACCATTGAATAATCAAAGGCTGAATTTTATTCAAATACAACGGTACTGCAAGTATCAGTCACATCTATAGTTACTTTACTGCCCAAGATCAAAGCGCGGTTATCTTGAATATGTCCTGCCGGGAAATTATAAATAATGGGAATATCATATTTTTTAGTGACATCCTGGATGATTTCCAAAGCATTTTTTCCCCATGGAATGTCGTTGTCTTTCATTTTGGTCATGGCGCCTACAATAATTCCTTTGATATTATCGAGACAGCCATTTCGTTTTAAATTCATCATCATACGGTCAATATGATACAAGTATTCGTCAAGATCCTCAAGGAATAGTATTTTATCTGTACACTCAATGGCTGATTGGGAGCCCAAAACACTATATAAAATTGACAAATTCCCACCTACTACTTCTCCAGAGGCTCTTCCGGGTCTGTTCATTGGATTGCCGTCAATTTCATATTTCAAGGGTGCGCCAAACAAAGCAAGTCGCAAGGATTCAATGGCTTCTGCAGAAGCTTTAGCAACACTGATTGGCATAATCCCATGAATCGACTTGAAGCCCATCGTGTTTAAATGATTATGTAAAACGGTCACATCACTAAAACCGACAATCCATTTTGGATTTTGCTTAAATTTGGTAAAATCCAACAGGTCAATCATTCGCACGGTACCATAGCCTCCGCGAACGCACCAAATCGCTTTGATGTTTGGATTGTCTAATTGCTCCTGAAAATCGGCTGCGCGCTGTTCATCAGTTCCTGCAAGTTGGTTGTCATCCAAACCAATACTTTTCCCGATAACAACTTCTAAACCCCAACTTTTTAATAAGTCTATCGACGGTTGCAGGTTGTCATCTATGTTTTTTCTGGCTGTTGCCAAAATAGCTATTGTGTCTCCTTTTTGTAAAATAGGTGGTGTAATCATTGCGGTATCTGCTTGCATGTTGTAGGATTGTAAAACAAAAATAAGAAATAGGATTTTATAGGAAACAAAATAGTGCTTTATAAAAATAAATTGTGGAGCATTCATGTTTTCTTTTCTTAATAAAAATGGAAGTCTTTAATTAGACTAAAACAAAGATAGTCAATATTGCAAATATTTTCAAGGGAAATCAAAATATGTAGTATTTTTACTTCAAAAATAAAACATGATTACAAAGAATTTAAGATGCAACATCAGCGTAATTCATTTGGTTCTTTTATTCGTTCCATTATTTTCGATAACAAAAGCAATCGCACAACAAAAGAAATATCTGGTTCATACGGTCGCGTTCTATAATTTCGAAAATCTTTTTGACACGATCAACGATCCCAATACCAATGATGAAGAATGGACACCAGCCGGGATGCAACGATGGACTTTCGATAAATACCAACATAAACTGGCAAACCTGGCCAAAGTTTTATCCGAAATAGGTTCAGCTGAAAATCCTGATTCACCCATTTTTATTGGTGGTTGCGAAATTGAAAACAGGAATGTTCTGGAAGATTTGGTTAAACAGCCCAAACTTTTGGATAAAAATTATGGCATCATCCATTTTGACTCTCCGGATAAACGAGGAATTGATGTGGCTTTGTTGTATCAGAAAAAACATTTTCAACCTACGACTTATACGAATATCCCTTTATATGTTTATAAAAAAAGCAATAAGGTAAAAGAAAATTTAAAAACAGATGCCGAGGAAAAAACAGATGATGTACTGCAAATGAGCAGTAAGAATTATCGAGTCTACACACGAGACCAACTTTTAGTAACTGGATTTCTTGATGGGGAAGAGATGAGTATTATAGTCAATCACTGGCCGTCACGTTCAGGTGGTGAAAAAAAATCAAGTCCGTTTCGTGAAGCCGCGGGCGCTTTAAATAAAAAAATTATTGATTCTCTGCAGCAATTAAATCCAGATGCAAAAGTGATCATACTTGGTGATTTGAATGACGGACCGTATAACAAAAGTGTCAAAGTTGCGCTTGGGGCAAAAGCTATTAAGGCTGATGTTGCTCCTTTTGGGATATACAATCCGTTTGAAGAAATGGCCAAAAAAGGTTTTGGAACAATAGCCCATCGTGATGCTTGGGATATTTTTGACCAAATAATGGTTAGCGGCTCCTTACTCAAGACTGATTATTCCTCTTTTCGCTATTGGAAAGCCGGAATTTATAATAAATCTTTTTTAATACAGACTTCAGGTCAATACAAAGGTTATCCATTGCGGCATTCTTCAACCGAAGTGGGATTTAGTGACCACTTTCCCGTCTACATTTATTTGATTAAAGAAGTAAGACGCTGAGTTGAGTGCCGTGTAAAATTTGTATGTTCTATAATTCAAAATCTTAGTACCTTAGTACCTTATAAACTTAGAACTTCAGAAAAGATGGCAATAGCAAAACCTTTCAACCTCAATAAATGGATTGACGAAAATCGTCACCTGCTTAAACCGCCCGTTGGGAACAAAAATTTATACGCCGAGTCCGGTGATTACATCGTCATGATTGTGGCGGGGCCTAATGCCCGTAAAGATTACCATTACAATGAAACCGAAGAATTGTTTTACCAACTCGAAGGCAGTATCAAGGTCATTATTCAGGAAGAGGGTGAACGAAAAGAGATGGAACTGAATGCCGGGGATATGTATTTGCATCCTGCAAAAGTGCCACATTCTCCTGTTCGTTCCGAGGGTTCCATCGGTTTAGTCATCGAACGAAAACGTGCTGGTCAAGGATTTACGGATGGTTTGCTTTGGTTTTGTGATAACTGTAATCATCCATTGCACGAAGTTTACTTTGAATTGCACAATATCGAAAAGGATTTTTTGCCACATTTTGAACATTTTTATAATTCAGAACGATTGAGAACTTGTACCAATTGCGGAACTGTAATGGAAGCTGATCCAAGATTCATTGCCAAAAAATAATTCAATGCTGAATTTATTTCAGTATCAGAAGCTAAATCGCTATCAGTTCTATATTTTGTGTCTAAAAGAAAGCCACAAAATGCTTCCCGAGCCTTCGGGCTATCGGGGCTAAAATACACTCAAGGTAAATTACAGCTGCTTTTTTGTACGTATTTATTTTTAAAACTCCTCAAAACAACAAAAATTAATACCCAATGTTTATTATTTCATGGTAAAACAATATATTTGTAAAAAAATATAACAATTTTTAATAAAAAAGTTACAATGATAACAATTGCAGATCAATTCGGAATACAATCAGCTCTGAAACAATTAGGGATTGAAGAGGTAAATGAAGGAACATCAACCGGAGCAGATAATTTCGCCAACGGAAAAATCATTGAAAGCTACTCACCGGCAGATGGGGCTTTAATTGCAAAAGTAAAAACGTCTTCAAAAGAAGATTATGAGAAAGCGATGCAAAAAGCTTCTGAGGCATTTTTGAAATGGCGTATGGTTCCGGCTCCTAAAAGAGGTGATATCGTTCGTCAAATGGGTGATGAATTAAGAAAATTTAAAGAGCCTTTAGGAAAACTGGTTTCTTATGAAATGGGGAAAAGTCTTCAGGAAGGTTATGGCGAAGTTCAGGAAATGATTGACATTTGTGATTTCGCAGTAGGTTTGTCCCGTCAATTATACGGTTTAACAATGCATTCTGAAAGACCAATGCACAGAATGTATGAGCAATATCATCCAATAGGAACTGTAGGGATTATTTCTGCTTTTAATTTCCCAGTGGCAGTTTGGAGTTGGAATGCCATGATTGCTTGGATTTGTGGAGATGTTGCTATTTGGAAACCAAGCTCAAAAACACCTTTGTGTGGAGTTGCTTGTCAAAATATCATCAAAACAGTTTTAGAAAGAAACAATGTTCCGGAAGGAGTTAGCTGTTTAGTAACAGGAAACGAATCTGGCGATTTAATCAACAATGATCATAGAATACCATTAGTGTCTTTTACGGGATCAACAAGAATTGGCCGTCACGTTTCAAAAACTGTTGCAGAACGTTTTGGAAACACCATTCTTGAATTAGGAGGAAACAATGCCATTATCGTTTCAGAACATGCAGACATCAGTATGGTATTGGTGGGAGCTGTTTTCGGAGCTGTTGGAACTGCAGGTCAACGTTGTACTTCTACCAGACGTTTAATCGTTCACGAAAGCGTATACGACAAAACGATTAGCGTATTGAAAAACGCGTATGGTCAATTGCAAATCGGAAATCCATTAGACGAAAATAACCATGTTGGACCGCTTATTGACAAATGGGCTGTTCAGGATTATTTAAATGCAATTGAAAAAGCCAAACAAGAGGGTGGAAAAATTATTGTCGAAGGTGGATTGGTTGAAGGTGAAGGATACGAAAGTGGTTGTTATGTAAAACCATGTATCATTGAAGCCGAAAATCATTTCGATATCGTTCAGACAGAAACTTTCGCTCCAATTTTATACGTAATGAAATACAGTACTATCGAGGAAGCGATTGCATTACAAAATGGAGTTCCACAAGGACTTTCTTCTTCTATTTTTACCAATAACATGAGAGAAATGGAATTGTTCCTTTCTCAATCCGGTTCTGACTGTGGTATTGCCAACGTTAATATTGGTACTTCGGGAGCAGAAATTGGTGGTGCTTTTGGTGGTGAAAAAGAAACGGGAGGAGGACGTGAGTCTGGTTCTGATGCCTGGAAAGCCTACATGAGAAGACAAACGAATACTATTAATTACGGTACGCAATTACCATTGGCGCAAGGAATTAAATTTGATTTGTAGACTAACTAACCAATTATAACCTAAAAAAGACAATTTGAAGCGAATTTCAAATTGTCTTTTTTTATTTAATAAAATAGCTATTTTTTATCAGGTCTTACATGTTGAATGAAGCACCAATATTAAAAGTAAATTGGTTATTCAAATGGTCAAAACCGGTGATGTCCTGGTCGTATTTTGCTATTGGGAAACCTGCTTCAGTATAAAGACCAAATCCTTCTGTGAAGAAATAGCGCATACCTACGTGACCTCCAAAGTTTTTAAGACCTAAATTTAAACCTGGATAAAGGTCAAATTTTTCATCAATATTTATTACACTTCCTAAATTGGCATTGATTCTGAATTTAGCATCAAATCGGTCTTCGAATTCTGGTTTTTCACCTAAAAATTCATCCACCCCTAATAAATAAGAAGCAACAAATCCATAGGATAAGTTTTCGCCAATCCCAAAATCTGCTGAGGCCTGAATCCCTGATCCGCCATCCTGGATGTTTGCTCCAACATTAAATTTAGCATCTCCCTTTCCTTCAAAAGCTTGTTGTGCATTTATCAATCCAAATGATAAAAGTAACGCTAGCGTAATAATTCTTTTCATAATTGTAAACGGTTAAAAATTTTTGCAAAAATAGTTTAATATATTCTAATTCCTACCTTTTTCATTTGGGTATAAAAAATCTAAAGGTTCACTTTGCCAAAATTCTTTCGTGTCTACATCCATAATGGTTAACGGTCCTTTAAAAGCTGCTCCGGTATCTATGTTCCAGATATTGGCCATTTGCACAGGGATGGTTTTTCCTATTCTGGAAACGGGGGTGTGCCCGATGTATATTTCATTATAAAGTTTAAACCGCTTTGGATATAATAAATCAGTGGTTTTCATATTCTTGTCTAATGCCAAAGCAGTTTCCCATAAGGTTCTGTCCCAATAAAAAAGCTTCGGAAAATATTCGAAATCTATGCCGTTCATGTTGGTAAAACCTGCATGAATAAACAAGCGGTTTTTGTCGTCCAGAAAATGATCTTCCAGTGATTGAAGAAATTCAATATGTCTTTTTTTGTTTTCCTCCTTTACGTTGTCGTAAGCCAGTACGGTTGCTTCGCCTCCATGTTGGTACCAAGTAACATTATCTTTACTGTCTTTTAGCCAATGGAGTAATAACTCATCATGGTTACCTCTGATGAAATGACAATTGTTTGTCTTATTTAATTCAATTAAATAATCGATAACTTGTGGTGACTGACTCCAACCATCCACATAATCCCCCAGGAAAATCAGGGTATCTTTTTTGGTTACCTTAGCTCTTTCCATAATTTGGTGCATTGCTCGTAATCCACCATGTATGTCGCCTATGACAAGTGTTCTCATTTCTTATTGTCTCAATTTTTTCTCCCACAAAAATAAGCGAAAAGCAGTTCTTTTGTATGTTTTTTAAGTTCAAATTCGCATAATGAGAAGCAAAAAATGCGATCTTTCTTAAAAATATTTTTGGAATTCCTTTGGCATTTCGTGAATTGGTTTTATCATCACCTCTTTGTAGTATACTTCTCCTGCTTCGCTTTGCAATTGTATTTTTCCTTCAATTAACGGATTGTATTTTGTGTCATCCCAATAACGGGAATTTTGCAGTACCATAACTACATGTCCATTAACAATATGAAGACTTTTTCCCTCAAAACACACCAATTCTATTTCGGTCCAATCGCCCATTGCACTTTCGTGATTGTCTTTGCGGGTGCAATAACCAGTTCTTTCGGTATTGGTGCCAAAGGGTAAAAAAGATTGGTTTTCATCAGCAATAGAAGTCATGACGCCTTCTGAAGCAAATGCTTTTATATCGATAGCAGCTTTCCCAATGTTCCAATAATCACCAAAATGACCTTCCATAAATTGAAATTCCTGCGACAGCATCCAAGCTCTCCAATAATCAACTCCAGCTTCACCTTGCGAATGATACAATACACCGGCATCTAGAAGTTTGTCGGTCCTTGGTTCCCATTTTTTAGTTCCCCATTTTACTTTAAGTTTTAAGCGGTAATTTTTATAGCTGTTTTTTGTGAAAACACAGCCATAATATTCACCTGATACTTTTAAAACAGGCACTTTGTCTTCTTGGATAACGGTAAAAACACCCGCTTCATTTTTATTATATCCAATGGGAGCAATAGCTTTTCCTTCACTGTCTAGAGGAACTTGTCCGTTGTAATTGTCTTTGTGTTTGTAGCTCAGATACATATCCCACTGACTGAGATTTGAATCCAGTAGATTGGTCCAGCCATTGTTTTTTGAAGTTTGTGCAATTAATTGGAAGCTGGATAAGGAAAGTAAAATAGAGTATAGAAACAGTCTTAGAATGGTTTTCATTTTATAGTTATTTTCTGGTTATATTGTAGTATTCTGATTAATAATATATTGAATCCAAAAGTATTGTTTTTAGTAATAGGAAAATAGTTTTGGTTTTCTTCTAATACAGAAGCATTGAAAAAAAATCAGCGATAAAAAAAGATAAATTGGAATTTATTTTGTTGAATTTCAAAATATTAACAAAAACTTAAGAATCATAATTATTATTTTAGCATTGCAAAAAATCACTATTTTTGGTGATAGTTTGACAAAATATTTTAGGTTATTTTTACGGAAATTTTAAAAAAGCTATATCATGAATGCAGTTCTCGCTTTGTTGTTTCTATTGACTAGTTTTGTTTGTGAGGTAATAAATGAAATGGTAGGCTGGTTAACGGCATTATTGTCCTAAAATAGTATTGACCGCGATCGACAGTTTTTAAAACAGTCTTTTACAGTTTCTTACTGTACATCGTACTTCATTTTTCTCAAAATCCGCAACGCTTCCTTAAACGATAAATATACCTGCGTGTGAGGCTTCAGCAACGGTTTGGCATCAATCAGTTTTTGTTTGGCTTCTTCAAAACCATTAAGGTAACAAATCATGAAAGTTGAGGGTAAATTTTCTAAGTCTTTACGCTCTCTTTCGTTTAATAAAAGTCCTTTTTTTAGTTTGTTCAGTAAAGCGATATTGGCATTGTAAATGTGAAATAACATTTTCTTATTGAATTCAGGTGGCTGAAAAAGCATTTCTCTTTCAATTTTATAATAGCCATTGTCATGAAAATGAATGGTTTGTTTTTCCAGAGGATAGTAACTTGTTTTGTCATTTAAGCCTAAGGGGACATATTCAATAATGGTAAAAGTATCTTCGTTAAAAGTAATTTCAACCACATCCTGAGCGGAGTAAAATAATTTGATTTGCTCGTTGATCAGTTCAATATCAACTCGGGATAAATAGGTTTTGTCACGTGATCTTTTAGCAATTCCTGCCCAACAAATCACAAATAATTCCTTGAACACTTTGTATTTTGGGGACATGTCTTTATGCCTGAAATTCATAAAATCAATTACGTTGTCCAGGGTGTATCCGATGCTGTTTCGGGAATTATTTTCAATACCGATGACGGTTTCGATATTTTGGTAGTTCTTTTCAATTTCTCCTTCAACTGGCATTGTATTGCTGCCCCGTCTTATAAAAATACTGTTGGCCGGAATGGTATGAATTCCTTTTTTGAAATAAGAAGTTTTACTGTTTGGCTTTATGGTTACGAGTCCGATGACTTTATCTTTAGGCAAATTAGGAAAAGGCACATTTTCGTATTGAATTTTAGGAGGGTTTTCTAAAAAGGCATTTACTAAATTCTGAATTCGGCTGTCATCAAAAAAATCGTCACCCACAATGACATTGTCTTGGTCTTCAACACCTACCACGATGTAAGAGTTGTTTGTGGGATTCGAATTGGACAGTGCGCAAATGTGTTTGAGGAATTTTGCTTTTCCTTCACGGGTGTGTAAATTCAACTGACGCTTTTTGTCATAAAAACTGCTTTCGTCATTATGGGCAAGAAGGTTTTTTATGAGAAGGCGTTTGTTGATCATATGATTAGATTCTTAGATTTCTTAGACTAGTGGATTCTTAGACTGTATAAATAATCTAAAAATCCAACAATCTAAAAATCAATTTTAAATATCTCTTTTTAAAATTGTCGCCGAAGCCTGCGCGGTTGGATATACAATCAAATCGGCAATGTTGACATGATACGGTCTGGAGATTACAAAGTGTATAATGTCTGCAATGTCTTCGGCTTGCAAAGCTTTAACCCCTTTATAAACATTGGAAGCTCTTTCTGTATCCCCTTTAAAACGGACTTCGCTGAATTCGGTTTCGACCATACCGGGATGAATGGCGCCAACCCTGATTCCGTATGAATTCAAGTCCATTCGCATACTGTTGTTCAAAGCATCGACTGCATGTTTGGAAGCGCAATATACATTTCCGTTTGGGTACACTTCTTTTCCGGCTATAGAGCCAATGTTAATGATGTGACCGGATTTTTGTTCAATCATTTTTGGGATTATAGCTTTCGACACATATAAAAGTCCTTTTACATTAATGTCAATCATGGCATCCCAATCATCTAAATCGCCATTTTGTATCGGGTCTAAACCATGGGCATTTCCAGCATTATTAATTAGAATGTCTATTTTTGAAAACGCTTCGGGTAACGAACTGATGTTTTCAAAAACGGCTTTTTTGTCCCGAACATCAAATTCTAAAGTGTGAACTTCGGTAAATTCTGAAAGTTCTTTTTTTAGTTCAGTTAATCGCTCTGCCCGTCTTCCGCAGATGATTATATTGTAGTTTTTTCCTGCTAATATTCTTGCTGTAGCTTTACCTATTCCACTGGTTGCTCCAGTTATTAAAACTGTTTTGTTCATGGTTTAAATTTTATTCCTGCAAATCGTTATTTAATTTTTTAATTATTTGTAATAAAGCATTTTAGATAAAAAAATGTGACAGATTTTTGCTAATTTTAAAGGCTGTTTTTGTTGTAAAACAGCGCTCTTTATTAGGAGATAAAACAGCTCTTTATCAAAAAAGTACCTATTAAGCGTTGTGTTAAAAATAGTCTTAAAAATACTAAAGAGTTTTTTGTTCACGTTATGAAAGTACTAATTTAAAAAATAAAAGCATGAAAAAAGTAAAATTTAATTTAGCACATTTTTTCGTAATTGTTTTGATGTCTTTGTTCTTTGTAAGTTGTGATGATAATGACGACAGCATGCAAACCTCAAGAGTTACCGTTAGAATGACAGATGCACCGGGAGATTATGATGAAGTGAACGTAGATGTATTGGATGTTTTGACTAAAGACAATTCAAACACGGATGACCAGGGATGGATAAGTATGGGGAATACTAATCCAGGGATATATGATTTATTGGGTTTAACCGGAGGGATTAGCGTTACCTTAGCAGACAGTACCATGCCTTCGGGCTACTTAGGACAAATTAGGTTATTACTTGGTGACAGAAACACTGTTGTTGTAGATGGTGTTGAATATCCTTTAAATACTCCAAGCGCACAACAATCAGGGTTGAAACTGCAAATTAATCAAACACTGGTTGAGGGAGTTACTTATGATTTTTTACTGGATTTTGATGTGGAACATTCTGTTGTCAAAGCTGGAGGATCCGGTAATTACAATCTGCATCCGGTAATTAGGGTGTCAACAACGGCCACTTCAGGCGTTATTAAAGGTGTTATTAGTCCAAATTTAGTTGGATACCAAGTTTTGGCTTCTGTTCCGGTGGGCGATACGACCATTTCGGCCTATGCTGATGAGGTCGGAGAATTTCAACTAAACGGAGTTCCTGCGGGGACCTATACAGTTACTTTAACTCCAGATGTGGCTTCGGGTGCGGCTGTAAAAACAATTGCAGATGTGGTTGTGGTCAATGGACAAGCTACAGATATGGGTAACATATCGCTATAAGTCAAAATTAATGTTATAAAAAAAAACAGCTAAATCAAATTAGCTGTTTTTTTATGATTTTTAGTCAATAGTTTATGGGACTTCATTTCCCATACTTTCGGTCCAAATAGCAAACCAGTCTTCTTTGTCCAATTTCAATTCAGTGGCTTTCATTAAGGATTGAATTCGTGCTACATTCACAGTTCCAGCAATAGGAATGACTTTTGCCGGATGTTGTAAAATCCAGGAAAGTAAGATTGTGTCGGATCCCAATTCATATTTTGGCACTAAGGTCGCCAATAATTTTTTTAGTCGGTGGGTCTGAGGGATATCTTCTCTAAAAACGCATCCCAAAGGATTCCATGACATGGGACGGATATTATGCATTTGCATATAATCAAAACTTCCATCCACCATAGGCTCAAAATTCGTCGCCGAAAATTGCACCTGGTTGTAGCTGATTTCCGTTTTCTGACGAATCAGTTCAGTTTGTGAGGAAGTGAAATTAGAAAGTCCAAAATCAATAATTTTCCCCTCTGTTTTAAGCTTAAGAACGGCTTCTGCAATTTCATCAGCCTGCATTAATGGACTTGGTCTATGAAGCAAAAGAACATCCAAATAATCCGTATGTAAATTTTTTAAGGAATTCTCAACAGACCAGATGATGTAGTCTTTGGAATATTCATAATGTTTAACAGTGTTTTTTCTGTTTTCTGCCACCATTTGAATACCACATTTGGAAATAAGTTGTATTTTATCTCGTGCAATTTTGCTGGAAGCAAATGCTTTTCCAAAATCAGCTTCGGTTGTGTATGCGCCATAAATATCTGCATGGTCAAAAGTGGTGATTTTGTTTTCCAGACAGAGAAGAATCATGTTTTTCATTTCTTTGGTATTGAGATTTTTATCCCAAACTCCCCAATTCATAGCCCCAGCAATTATAGGTGATAATGTTGTTTTACCCATGGTTTTTATTTTTTATTCAAATTCTTATTTCTGTGATTTTAAAGTGTATTTTCCAAAGTTCTTAAAAATAGGTAAATTCTATCATAATTCGTCCTTAAAATTCTCCTGTTAGTCGAAGTTTTAACCATTTTTTAACATCTTTCTTATAAAAAAAAATTCAATTTGCACTCTCAAAGACTAGGCATTAAACATTAGGTTTTAAAAATATTAATATGGAAGAAAATACAACGACTTTAGACATTAGAGCGATAAATGAAAAAATTGAGAGAGAGAGTGCTTTTATTGACCTCCTCACTATGGAAATGAACAAAGTTATTGTGGGCCAGAAACACATGGTGGAGCGTTTGTTAATCGGACTTTTAGGTCAGGGACATATTTTGTTGGAAGGTGTTCCCGGATTAGCCAAAACATTAGCGATAAATACCCTGTCGCAAGCTGTTCACGGTTCTTTCAGCAGAATCCAGTTTACTCCGGATTTATTACCGGCCGATGTCGTTGGAACCATGATTTACAACATTAAGCAAAATGAATTTTCAATCAAAAAAGGTCCAATTTTCGCCAACTTTGTTTTAGCGGATGAGATTAACCGTGCGCCGGCCAAAGTGCAATCAGCTTTATTGGAGGCGATGCAGGAAAAGCAGGTGACTATCGGGGATACCACTTTTAAATTAGACCGACCATTTTTGGTTCTTGCTACTCAAAACCCGATCGAACAAGAAGGTACCTATCAACTTCCTGAGGCCCAAGTCGATCGTTTCATGTTAAAAACCGTAATTGATTATCCAAAAATGGATGAAGAGCGTTTGGTAATTCGTCAGAATTTGAAAGGAAGTTATGACAAAGTAAACCAAGTGGTATCTGTAGATCAGATTTTACGTGCACAAGAGGCTGTTCGTGAGGTGTACATGGATGAGAAAATTGAAAAATACATTCTTGATATCATCTTTGCTACGCGTTATCCTGAAAAATATAAATTGGGAGATTTGAAGCCGCTGATTAGTTTTGGAGCTTCTCCCCGTGGAAGTATTAACCTTGCTAATGCCGCCAAGTGTTATGCTTTCATCAAACGTCGTGGTTATGTAATTCCAGAAGATGTACGTGCTGTGGTGCATGATGTATTGCGTCACAGAGTTGGAATTACTTACGAAGCTGAAGCTGAAAATATTACTTCTGTAGACATCATCAATAAGATCATCAACGAGATTGAAGTACCTTAAAAGTTGATAGTTGATAGTTTTTGGTTAATGGTTAAAAACCAATAGCCAACAACCAACAGCCGTAAACCAAAACAAAAATGGATACAAAAGAGCTTTTAAAAAAAGTACGAAAAATTGAAATCAAAACCAGAAGATTGAGTGATCATATCTTTTCGGGAGAATACCATACCTCGTTCAAAGGGCGTGGGATGACTTTTAGCGAAGTGCGTCAATACCAATATGGTGATGATATTCGTGCCATTGATTGGAACGTAACCGCACGTTACAATGAAGCACATGTAAAAGTTTTCGAAGAGGAACGCGAATTAACAATGATGTTGATGGTTGATATTTCCGGTTCGGAAAGTTTTGGCTCCAAGAATCAATTTAAAAAAGACATCGTAACGGAAATTGCGGCTACAATGGCTTTTTCCGCAACGCAAAACAATGATAAAATAGGGTTGATTTTGTTTTCGGATGAAATCGAATTATATATTCCGCCAAAAAAAGGAAGATCACATGTATTGCGTATCATCCGGGAGCTAATCGAATTTGAACCTAAAAGTCATAAAACAGATATAGCACAAGCCTTAAAATTTTTATCGGGAACCCAGAAAAAGAAAGCAATTGTTTTTGTTATTTCTGATTTTATGTCTCAGGATTACGAGCAAACCTTAAAAATTGCATCCAAAAAACACGACATTACAGGAATTCGGGTTTATGATATTCGTGAAGAGAAAATGCCGGATTTAGGAATGGTTTCGATGCTTGACGCCGAAACAGGTGAAACAAAATTGATAAACACCGGATCGAAATCAGTTCGAATGAATTATGAAAAATACTATCATGATAAGGTGAATTATTTCAAGGAAACCTTTAGTAAATCAGGTTCAGGTGTTGTGAATACAAGAGTTGACGAAAGTTATGTGACAAAATTATTGAGCTATTTTAAATCGAGATAAAAATTATTTATTTGAGATTGAAGATTATCAATCAGCTGCTCCATCGAAAATTAAAAAATGAAAAAACATTTATACCTACTACTAGTTCTGCTATTTTCTTCGGCTGTTTTTGCACAACAAAAGCAACTAGTGACAAGTATTGACACGATTAAGAATAAAATTGGTGCCGAGTTCAAATTAAGCCTGAAGACTTCGGTTGATACCAGTGCTAAAGTCGTTTTTCCTAATCTGAAAAATATTGGCGCATTAGAGGTAATCATGTCTTATCCTATAGATACCATCAAACAAGACGGTCGTTACGAATTAATCAAGAAGTACGGCTTAACCCAATTTGATTCGGGAAAATATAAAATTCCAAGCGTAAAGATTTTAATCAACGATAAACCGTTTTTATCGGATTCTCTTTTAGTGGAGGTTGCTAATGTTCAAGTAGATACTTTACAGCAAAAAATGTACGATATTAAGGATATTGTTCCTGCTGAAAACCAAATGGGTGATTGGTGGAAGTATCTTTTAATTCTGATTTTGATAATTGGTATTGGAGGTTTGGTGTATTGGTATCTCAGAAAATATCAAAAGAAGAAAATTGAAGAGGAAATTTTTAAAACTCCGATAGAAAAAGCAACCAGTTTACTTCAGACATTAGAAACTAAGGAACTCTGGCAAAAGGGGGAAATTAAAGCTTATTACAGTGAGTTAACAGATATAACAAGAAATTATATCGAGGAAGCTATTGAGATTCCGGCTATGGAAAGCACTACTTCTGAGCTTATTCAGGGGCTTCGAGCAGCTTCTGTTAAAAAGAAAATGACGCTTTCACAGGAAACCATAGAAAATCTGGAACGTGTTTTAAAACAGGCGGATTTAGTAAAGTTTGCCAAATCAAAGCCGTTGGATTACGAAATCACAGAAGATAGAAATAAGATTCAAAAGGCCATTCTTACTTTGGATAACTCCATACCGGTTGAAGTTCCGGTAGAAGAAGAGATGGTGTTGAATGAAGTTCAAAGACAAAATCAGATACGAATTCAGCTAAAGAAAAAGAGAAACAAACGTATTCTTATTTCTGTTTTGGCCGTAGTTTTTTTACTGGTGATAACGACCACTTTTTTCATTGTAATCAAGGGATTTGATTATGTTAAAGACAATATTATCGGTCACCCGACAAAAGAATTATTAGAAGGTGAATGGGTGAAAAGTGAATATGGAAACCCCGCTGTTTTAATTGAAACACCTAAGGTTCTCAAAAGAATGGATGCTCTAAAAACGCTGCCAAAAGAAACTACGGCGTTGATTAAGGAGATGCAGCTTTTTCAATATGGAAGCATGATGGATAATTTTTACATAGTGGTTTCAACAAGTAAATTCAAAAATCCGGTAGATATAGATTTACCTAAAGCATTAGAAGGATCCTTAAAAGTGATAGAAGCTCAAGGAGGGCAAAATATCATTGTAAAACAAGAAGATTTCCAGACAGGAAATGGGATAGAAGGCTTAAAAGGATATGGAACGATGACTATTCTTAATCCGCTGAGTAAAACAAGCGAGAAAGCATATTATGAAATTTTATATTTCAAACAAGAACAAGGCTTGCAGCAAATCATGATTTTGCATGCTGAAGGCGATAAATATGCTAACGAAATTACAGACCGCATCTTGAATTCTGTTGAACTAAAACAAATGGGTAAATAATGGAAAAATTAACTTTTTTAAACCCAGAGTTTTTTTGGTTGTTTCTTTTGATTCCAATGGCGGCTGTATGGCTGTTTTTGAAGAGAAACCAGCAGTCGGCAACTTTAAAGATAAGTTCTGTCGAAGGATTCAAGGGGTCGGATTCATTATTGGCAAAGTTAAAACCGTATTTAAGCGTGTTACGATTATTGGCTCTAAGCTCACTGATAGTGGCAATGGCAAGGCCCAGAACAGTTGATATCAGTAATAAAACAAAAACGACCAAAGGGATTGATATTGTTATGGCTGTCGATGTTTCAGGAAGTATGTTGGCCAAAGACTTGAAGCCTAACAGAATGGAAGCGCTAAAAAGAGTGGCTGCCGATTTTGTTAACGAAAGACCGAACGATAGAATCGGACTTGTGGTGTATGCTTCTGAGGCGTATACGAAAACACCTGTAACCAGCGATAAGGCGATTATATTGGAGGCGATTAAAAGTATAAAATACGACAATGTTTTGCAGGACGGAACAGGAATCGGAATGGGATTGGCCACCGCTGTAAACCGACTAAAAGACAGTAAGGCCAAAAGTAAGGTGGTTATTCTTTTGACAGACGGTGTGAATAATTCCGGTTTTATTGAACCCGAAACGGCTTCGGATATTGCTAAACAATTTGGAATTAAGGTGTATACGATTGCAATTGGAACTAACGGAATGGCTATGTCTCCATATAATGTCACTGCCAGTGGTCAGTTTTTGTATCGAATGATGCCAGTTGAGATTGATGAACAATTGATGAAAAGCATTGCCAGAAAAACGGATGGAAAATATTTCAGAGCAACCAGTAATAGTAGGTTGGCCGAAATTTATGCCTCAATCAACAAATTGGAAACTACAGAAATCGAAGAATTGAAATTCTATGATTATGATGAGAAGTTCAGACCTTTTGTGTGGTTAGCCGGGTTTTTGGTGCTGTTAGAAATTGGATTACGAAATACGGTTTACAGATCATTTATATAGAAAATGGAATTAGACGAAAAAAAATATTTATACCTGTTGTTTATACTGCCCGTTATCGTGTTGGTTTTTCTATTTAATTTATATTGGAAAAGAAAGAAACAGCGCGAATTTGGGGATTTGGATTTGGTAAAAAAATTAAGCCCGGAGAGTTCCTATTTTAAGCCTATTTTGAAATTGGTGGTTTTACTTCTGGCCTTAACGGGATTGATTTTAGGATTGGTAAATCCGAAAATTGGTACTAAAATGGAAACGGTAAAACGAGAAGGGATCGATATTGTTTTTGCTATAGATGTTTCTAAAAGTATGCTTGCCGAAGATGTGGCTCCAAGTCGTCTGGATAAAAGCAAGCAAATAGTTTCTCAGATTATCAACCAATTGGGCAGTGACCGGATAGGTATTGTGGCGTATGCAGGAAATTCGTTTCCAGTGTTGCCTATCACAACAGATTATAGTGTCGCAAAGATGTTTCTGCAAAGTATGAATACCGATATGGTATCCTCTGTAGGGACTTCATTAGATGAGGCTATTAAGCTTTCATCCACTTATTTTGATGATAAAAAGACAAGTAAGTTGTTAATCATGGTTTCTGATGGGGAAGATCACTCTGATGGTGCTGAGACTGCTGCAGAAGAAGCTAATAAATTGGGTATAAAAATTATTACCATTGGTGTCGGAACTGAAAAAGGAGGGCCGATTCCGTTGAAAAGAAATGGTGTTGTTGAAAGTTTTAAAAGAGACAGCAATAACGAAGTAGTAATTACAAAGCTGAATCAGGAAAGCCTTATTGCAATTGCGAAAGCTACCAAAGGAGGTTATGTAAACGGATCTAATACCAAGGAAGTATTGGAATATGTAAAAAATGCTTTAAATAATATTGAAAAAACAGAATTTGAAGCCACACAAATGGCTGATTTTCAATCCCAGTTCCAATGGTTTTTGGGAATTGCTTTTGTCTTGTTGTTATTGGATGTTTTTCTTTTAGAGAGAAAAACAAAATGGGTTAAAAAGTTGAATTTGTTTAATGACAAAGAATAAATATCCCCATGATTTTTCAAGATCTTATGGGTATGTAAATCAAAGACGATAATGAAAAATTTATTTCTATATGTTTTGCTCTCTATTTCTTTGGCTGTGTCAGCACAGGAGAAAGACAAAAATTTGCCTAAAGCAAATGAAGAGTATGCGCAAAATAATTTTGTTGAATCGGAAGCGAGTTATCGAATTTCACAGTCAAAATTCCCTAACAGAGCTGTTGCTCCCTATAATTTAGGTAATTCAATTTACAAGCAAAATCAGCCTTCAGAGGCCAAGTATGCGTATGCAAAATCTATTGCCAGCACAAAATCTAGAGCGCAAAAACACAAGGCGTTCCATAATTTAGGGAATGTTTTTATGAAGGAGAAAGATTATTCGCAAGCGGTAGAGGCGTATAAAAATGCATTGCGAAATAATCCGGCAGACGAGGAAACCCGATATAATTATGCTTTGGCAAAAAAGATGCTGAAAGAAAATCCGCCTAAAGACGATAAGAATAAGGATAAAAACAAAGACAAGGATAAGGATAAGAAAGACGATAAGAAAGACGGGGAAAAGGATAAGAATAAAGATAAAGATAAAAACGACGACAAAGGAGATAAAGATAAGTCAGACAAAAACGGGAAGAACGACGATAAGAAGGATCAGGGTGAAAAACCAAAGCCCACTCCAGGAGGAATATCTCAGGACCGATTGCAAAATCTTTTAGACGCAGTGAACAATGAGGAAAAGAAAGTGCAAAATAAAGTGAACGCTCAAAAGGTAAAAGGCAAACCAGTAAAAACAGAGAAAGACTGGTAGGTTGTGGTTGTATTGTACTATTAAAAAGCTTCTGATTAAACAGTAAAACAATCAAACGATTAAAAATAGATTAAGCAAGTAATGAAAAAATATATAATCCTATTGCTACTATGTTTTCAAGGACTTTGGGCTCAAGTACAATTTGAGGCTAAAGTAAGCAAAACTACGCTTGGGCTAAATGAAAGATTGCGTGTTGACTTTATCATGAATGTGGATGGGGATAATTTCAATGAACCCTCTTTTGATGGATTTAGAATTATTGCAGGTCCGAGCCAGCAGGTAAGTCAGTCTTGGGTAAACGGCAGAAGTTCATTTGAGAAAATTTATTCTTATTTTCTTTTACCAAACCAAAAAGGAACATTAGTAATCAGACAGGCTGCGATAGAGTTCAACGGTCAGATCTATAAAACATCGCCTATAAAAATTAATGTCACAGCGGCAACAGAACAACCTAGGGATCCTAATGATACCCAAATATCAGCAGATGACAATCTT
>RCUK01000816.1_pt1 | contig 23217 bp, 20 predicted proteins | sample 2166381 | NCBI WGS metagenome assembly RCUK01 (sample SAMN09932809, study PRJNA488358) | compost metagenome | isolation source: compost soil in an enriched community | place: Germany: Experimental Botanical Garden | reverse complement strand
ATAAAAATCTGACGATTCACACCACACCATCAAGACATTTTTCTGGCAGAAGTTTCAAAAGATGCAACACACTTTGGACTTCTTTTGTTTTGGAAACTAAAGATTTTAAGATGTATTTGGGTGGCGACAGCGGTTACGATTCTCATTTTGCTGCAATTGGCAAAAAATATGGACCTTTTGACATCGCTTTACTTGATAACGGTCAATATAATGAGAAATGGAAATATATTCACAATATGCCCGAAGATGTGATAAAAGCCATGAAAGATTTGAATGCAAAAAGAGTATTTCCGGTGCATTCTTCTAAGTTTTCGCTATCGCTTCATGCTTGGGACGAACCTTTGAAAAAAGTTACAGAATTGAATAGTTTGTCTGAAAATCCTATTCCTTTAATTACTCCAATGATTGGTGAAGCTGTTGAATTGAAAAATGACAAACAAGAATTTAAACAATGGTGGGAAGGGGTTAAATAATTGTGAATTGTGAATTATGAATTGTGAATTGTAATGTCACCCTGAGCGAAGTCGAAGGGCGTTCCAATTGGCAATAGGGCTTCGACTTCGCTCAGCCTGACAACGAACACAGCACTTAAAACTTAAAACTTGAAACCTGAAACAAAAAAATGAAACAAAAAAATGAAACAAAAAATATACTATTTCGCAATTGTATTTTTACTAGCAATAAACTTGTTTTCTCAAAATACTTATGTCTTTTTAGGATCTTACAATCGAGATAAAACGGCAGAAGCTATTCAGGTTTATCAATTGGATACTTTGAGTGGGAAATTGACCAAATTTACTTCGGTTAAAAATGTTGTCAATCCCTCCTATTTAACGGTTTCACCAAACGGAAAATATATTTATGCATGCACCGATACCAAAACACCAAATGCAGGAAGCGTGAGCAGTTTTGAATTCAATGCATCAGCAAAAACATTGACTTTTTTGAATAGTCAGCGAAGTGGCGGCGAAAATCCGGTTTATGTTTCTGTTCATAAAAACGGAAAATGGCTTGCCAATGCCAATTATACAGAAGGAAGTGTTTCGGTTTATCCAATTTTAGAAAATGGAAAAATCGATTCGATTGCCCAGAATTTCCAATACATGGACGGAAGTACACATAAAGAACGACAAAACAGATCTCACGTACATTCTGCCGTATTTTCTCCTCAGTGCGATTATTTGTTTTTACCCGATTTAGGCGCCGATAAAATTCGCTGTTATGCATTTGATGAAAATCTGAAAAAGCCTTTAGTGGAAACTAAAAATCCATTTACAAAAACCGATTTAGAAGCTGGACCGAGACATTTTACTTTTCATCCAAATCAAAAATGGGGATATTGTATAGAAGAAATGGCGGGACAAATCAGCGTTTACAATTTTGAAAATGGTGTTTTGAATAAAATTCAACGTGTTGCAACACATCCAGATAAAATAAAAGAAGGTTTTGAAAGCTCGGATATTCATATTTCTCCTGACGGAAAATTCCTTTACGCTACCAATCGCGGAAAAGAAAACAATATTGCCATTTTCTCTATTGCTGAAAATGGATTTCTGAAAAACATTGGCTATCAATCTACTTTAGGAAAACATCCGAGGATTTTTGCTCTTGATGAAAGCGGAAAATTTTTAGTAGCATCAAATGTATTGACCAGTAATGTTGTTGTTTTTAAAAGAGATTCTAAAACTGGATTATTAAAGAAAATAGGAAAAGAGATTAAAATGGAAAACGTTTCTTGTGTTCAGATTAAACAGATTTGATTTTTATATTTCACCCAGATTCAGCAGATTCAGCAGATTCTATTCCTTACCTAATTTCATATATTCTATGGAATTTAGGCAAAAACTAATCATAAAAAACCAAAAAATGCAAACATCAAACTTCAATTTACAGCCTGATTTCTTAGAAAATGAAATCACAAAACTAATTCCCTTAGAAGAAAAACATTTTGAAGCATTATTTGAAGCTGCTTCAGATCCGTTAATTTGGGAACAAAATCCGGCCAAAGATCGATACAAAAGAGATGTTTTTAGAGCTTATTTTGACATAATACTCACAAAAAGTCCGTTCTTAATTCTCGATATACAAACCAACGAAATTATGGGAACAACAAGTTTTTATGATTACAATCCAGAAAAATCGAATGTTGGAATCGGGTATACTTTTATTACAAGAAAATATTGGGGCGGTCCGTACAATAAAGCAAACAAAAAATTAATGATCGATTACGCATTTCAGCACGTTAATTCGGTACTTTTTCATGTCGGAGCCGAAAATTTCCGTTCGCAAAAAGCCGTTTTGAAACTTGGAGCAGAAAAAATCAATGAGCTGGCATTTACTGTTAATGGTCTCGAAGTGCCGTATTTTGAATATGAATTGAAGAAAAAATGAGACTTGATCTGAAAGAAGCTAGAAGCAAGAGGAAAGATGTTGAACATTATAAATCTTCTTGTCTCTTGTATCTTTCTACTCTAAAAAAAATAAAGAATAATGAAAAGAATAACTGTGTTCTGTGCTTCAAGTTTTGGTACAGAAAAAATTTACGAAGAACAAGCTATTTTAGTTGGAAAAACTTTAGCAGAACAAAATATAGAATTAGTTTACGGCGGTGCAAATGTAGGTTTAATGGGCGCTGTTGCAGACGGAGCTTTAAATGCTGGCGGGAAAGTGATTGGCGTGCTTCCTAATTTTTTAAGATCTAAGGAAATTGCTCATTTAGGCTTAACCGAATTAATTTTGGTTGAAAGCATGCACGAAAGAAAGACAAAAATGAATGAATTATGCGATGGTGTAATTGCACTTCCTGGAGGTTTTGGAACTCTCGAAGAACTTTTTGAAATGCTTACTTGGGCTCAACTAGGATTACATAAAAAACCAATTGCCATTTTGAACGTAAACGGTTTTTATGATGCTTTGATAACTTTACTGCAAACCATGACAGAAAAAGGACTGCTGAAAGAAGTCAATCGAGAAATGCTTTTAGTTAGCGATAATATAGATGATCTGCTGGAGCAAATGAAGAATTATGTTGCGCCAAGTGTTGGAAAATGGATTGATAAAAAGAAGCTTTAATTACAATAGTTAAAGCTAATTACATATATTCGCCCATCAAAATTAACCAGCCAATTACTAAATGAAAAAAATTACTCTACTCCTTTTTACAATTACTTTAATCACATTCAAAACAACTGCACAAGATTCAAAATTTAAATTTGGAGTGCAAGCAGGTTTAACCTACTCAAGTTTTAGAGGCTACGAATCTTTTATAGATGAAGACCCTGGCTTTTCTTATTTATTTGGAGTTTCATTGCAATACAAACTGAATGAAAGTCTATCCTTAAAAACAGATTTGGATTACGACAGAAAAACACAAGTTTCAAAAGGAGAAGGTGCTTATATTTCGGATATATCATATAACCGTTATAGTATTAAAACAACTAACTATTTGAATTACATCACACTTCCGATTATGTTAAAATTCAGTTTTACCCGTAATAAGAGTTTTTATATTAATGGAGGGCCTTATTTAGGTTATTTGCTTAAGTCTGGGTGGAAATATAAAACTTCTGGCATACAAAATTCAGATGAGAATTTAGAAGATACAAAATATAGAAAATCAATGGATTTTGGAATTTCAGCTGGATGCGGAAAAGAATTTAAACTAAATGACAATCATAATATTTATATTGAATTACGAGAAAATTTAGGTTTAACAGACATTGCTAAACCTTCTATGCCAACTGATGAATCAATGAAAACAAATTCTGTTAATTTAATTGCTGGATTTACATTTTAATTAAATTTTGGCACATATTAATATCTGAATTCCTAAATTAGAAGTTCAAAAGTAAATCAACTTAAAATTCACTTTTAAACTTCTAAAAAACAACTTCTAACCCAAAAAAAATGAAAACAGAAAATAACAAATTCGCAAGAGCCGAAATGCTGATTCGAAAGCCTGTTTCAGAAGTTTTTCAGGCTTTTATTGATCCGCAGATTACAAGTAAATTTTGGTTTACAAAAGGATCGGGAAAATTAGAAGAAAATCAAAAAACCGAATGGACTTGGGAAATGTATGGTTTTTCGCTTTCGGTTACCACGCTTGTTTTACAGGAAAATAAAAAGGTTGTAATCGAATGGGGAAATCCTGACGAAATTACGTTGGTAGAATGGATTTTTAGTCCGTTAAACGAAAATGAAACTTTTGTGAGTATTACTAATTCTGGTTTTCACGGAGATTCAGATAAAATAATTGATCAGGTTCGAAATTCAACTGAAGGTTTTACTTTGGTTTTGGCTGGAGCAAAAGCTTATTTAGAGCATAATTTACGATTGAATTTGGTTCTGGATCGCTTTCCAAAGGGATTAGCTTAAGTGTGATTTAACTGCAAAGTGTGCGTATTTATTTTTACCGCAAAGTTCACAAAGGTTTTACGCAAAGTGCGCAGAGTTTTTTTGAGAATCATTAAAATGAAAAGTTCACAAAGATTTGTCTAGACAAAGTTTTTATAGATAAAGCTTTGCGAACTTAAAATATAGACTCCGATTAGTCTAGAAATAAAAAAACTTAGCGCACTTTGCGGTAAAATTTAAACGCAAAGTTCTCAAAGGTTTTACGCAAAGAACACAAAGTTTTTTTGAGAATCATTAAAATGAAAAGTTCGCAAAGCTTTGTCTAGACAAAGTTTTTTATAGATAAAGATTTGCGAACTTAAAATACAGATTCTGTTTAGAACTCGTAGTATAAAATCCTAGCCTTCTTTTCGGTAAAAATTTAAACGCAAAGAGCGCAAAGTTTTACGCAAAGTGCACAGAGTTTTTTTGAGAATCATTAAAATGAAAAGTTCACAAAGCTTTGTCTAGACAAAGTTTTTTATAGATAAAGCTTTGCGAACTTAAAATATAGACTCCGATTCGTCTAGAAATAAAAAACCTTAGCGCACTTTGCGTTAAAAAAAATCGAAACCTGAAACAAAAAATATCATGGAAGTAAAGAAACCCCAAAACATAGACGAATATATCGGAGCATTTCCTAATGATGTTCAGGAGATTTTGGAAAAAGTTCGAATGACAATTCAGAAAGCGGCACCCGACGCTAAAGAAAAAATCAGTTATTCGATGCCAGCTTTTGAGCAAAATGGCATTGTGGTTTATTTTGCCGCGTTTAAAAACCATATTGGACTTTATGCTTTACCAAGCGGACACGAAGCTTTTGCAGAAAAACTTTGTAAATATAAATCTGGAAAAGGCTCTGTTCAATTTCCATTAAAAGACCCAGTGCCTTATGATTTGATTACTGAAATTGTCAAATTTAGAGTAAAAGAGAATCTTGAAAAAGTGAAAAAGAAATAATTTCAAATCCTATTTTCTTATCAATTACAAAAACTTATTTAATGAAAAAACTAAATCTTCTTTTTTTACTTTTTACCTTTTTTATAAGTCATTGGGCTATTGCTCAGGAAGAAGCTGCAATTGAAAAAGAAATTTTAGAACTTCACAAACCCACAAAAAAAGTTCGTGATTCAATCATAAAACTACAAAAAGAAGTGTATTCAAAAATTGAAGTTGAAAAAGACTCCATTATTAAAAATCAATTAAACCTCCGTTTAGATGAATTAGAAAATGCGAAGGATCAAAATGATATTGAAGAATTAAAACTTGATTTTGTTTTTGCTAAAAACCATCCTAATTCGTACCGTGCTTTACAACTTATACGAGTTCATGTTACTCGTTTTATTGGAATGAACTTTTATGACACCTTTGTAGAAGTTTTTCAAAATTTTACGCCAGAAATAAAGAATTCTGAAAAAGGACAAGAAATGTCCGAAAAACTGAAATACTTTAAACAAAGCAAAGTTGGAAGTATAGCACCCGATTTTAATTTGAAAGATATTAGTAACAATGCCATTTCACTTTCCGATTTTAAAAATAAGGAATACGTTTTAATTGATTTCTGGGCTAGCTGGTGTGCCCCTTGCCGTGAAGAATTACCATATATTAGAGAATTGTACAAAAATTATAAATCGCTTGGTTTTGAAATTATAAGCATTACAAAAGATGAAAAATCTGATGCTTGGAAAAAGGCTATTGTCAAAGATAAAATCGAATCTTGGAAACACATTTCGATTTTAGAAAATAATAGTTCTATAGACAAAGATTATTTCGTTAGCGGAATCCCTCACAAAGTTCTTATTGATAAAAACGGCATTATTATTGGGAAATGGAAAGGCAGTGGAGAAAACAATAAACATGATTTACAAAAGCTTTTAAAATCGATTTTTGAAACAGAATAACTTACAAAGATGAATTTAACTGAACACTATAACCAACTTTATAAAACTTCTTCTGAAATCATTTCGGCAGGCAAATATTCTATCGATTCTGAGCTCAAAAACGAATTAGATTCCCGTTTTGGAATTACATTGCTTATTCGTCCAAATGATGAAATTAAAGCTAATATTCAAACTTTCATTAGTGAATTAAAAAAGGTAGAGCCAGAACAGTATTTTTATACAGATTCAGATATTCATGTTACAGTAATGTCGATTATTTCTTGTTCGGAAAATTTCTCATTAAATCAAATTTCACCAAACGAATATATCGAAGTTATTTGCAGAAGTTTAGTTGATGTTGATAAAATAAACCTTCATTTTAAAGGAATAACTGCTTCTCCTTCTGCAATTATGATTCAGGGATTTCCAAGTGATGAAACGTTGAATAATTTACGAAACAGACTTCGTGAAAATTTCAAAAAATCCGAATTACAGCAATCTATAGACAGTCGGTATGAAATTTCTACCGCACATTCTACCATAATGCGCTTTCAGGAAAAACTTCAAAATCCGAAAAAATTAATAGAAACAGTAGAAAAATTCCGTGATTATGATTTTGGTGAATTTGATGTCAAAAATTTAGAATTGGTGCATAATGACTGGTATCAGCGTAAAAACACCACGAAAGTTTTAGGAGATTTTGGATTGAGGTAATTTGTTTTCTTGCCACTAATTTCACGAATTCCCACTAATTATTATTGAATTAGAAAGTAAAATAAATTCGTGTAAAACGTGTCAAAATACTGCTTATTTAAATTTCCCAAAATGCCATAAAACGCCAGCTGGATCGTGCAAAAAACATTCGCTTCCCCAATCCAAATATTTTATTGGAGTCAATTTTACTCCTTCGTATTTTTCGGGAAGTTTTAAAGCTGAAAGTTCGCTATAATAACGTTCAACATCATCAACTTCGACAAAAATCATGGTATTTTCGATCCAATTTTTATCATAATAATCTTGAAGATAAAAAGCGATTTCTCCCGTTTTAAATACAGCCATTTTTGCATCTAAAACCGTTTCTTCAAATCCTAAATCGCGATAAAAGTTTCTTGATATTTTAAAGTTTTTAGAACCAATAAAAGGTCTAATTGATTTGATTTTGCGATTCATACAATTAAATTTAGTTTACGAAAACCATTCAACTCCATTATCAAGCCTAACGAGAAAATCAGTAAATGAATTTCCTATTTCAACATGATATTTTACATTTAAATCAATAAAAGGAGAAAGAATAATTTTTACGGAACCGTCATCATCGAATTCAATTCCAATAAATTCCCCACTCCCATTTGTACCAATAGCTAATGTTTGTGGTAATTTTTCAAAAATATGATACTCTAAATTAGCATCAATAATTTCTTCCAAACTCCAAAGTTTTATAAATTCACTTCCAATAAACTGATCTATTCCAAGATAATTTTCAGCATAAAAAACATAATCTTCAGGAAGATCGAATTTTAAATGGACTTGAATATCTTCAATTTCCACTGAAGATTCTATATCTCTTTTAGGAAAATCATACTTTCTTAAAATCTCATGTAAAACCTCCATTTACTACAAATTTATGTCGTTATAATAAATTAAAAACCATTTGTTTTTGATCAGTTTAAATTGTCTTTCTACTTCAAAACCGCTGTTCGGAATCCAAAATTTTTCTGTTACTAAAGTATCGGTTTTTAATAATGAATGCTGATACTCTCCTATTTCAGTTTTTTCGGCAACCGGAATTGCTTGAAACTGCCAGTTTTTTCGTGTCCAATTGTATTGCTCAAAACCAGAAACGTGCTTTCCTTCAATAGGAAAATCAACTCTTGAAACTTGAAAAAGAGAATCTGAATGAAATTTTTTATTGAATTCTTCAAAATTTTCAGGCTGTTCTTCTTTTGCAAATTTTACGACGCTATCACTCTTATGATAATTTAAATCTGATTCTTGTTTTACTTTACTTGTACAGCTCAAAAAAACAGAAGTAAAAGCAAAAAAGAATATTGTGCCCGAAACTTTCATAAAAATGAAATTTAATTCTTCTTCAAAATACTTCCAATACCTCGTCCAATCTGCTCTATGGCTTCGATTCCTTTTGTTAAAGGCGATGATGTAAAATCTTCGTATGCATCCATTGAACTTTCTTTTCTATCGTCTTGCGGATAAACCAAAATCACATTGTTATCGTTGAAATGTTTTTCAAACTTCTGTGGCAGTTTATCAAAAATGGATTGATACGAAACAGAACCTTTTCTTGAAAGATTGAAAACTACCAAATCGGTTGTTTTTATTTCGTCTGAAATATTTTCAAAATCTTCCCAATCCGAGACATTTTTGAATCCTAATTTGGCGTTCAATTTCAAATTATTAGCAATCTGCTGAATGGTTTCGTGAGTTTTGTATTCGGCATAAACCGCAATTGGAATACTCAATTCTTGTGATAAACGGCATATTTTCTGAAGCAATAAATGAAATCCAACACCTCTCTCAGAAAATGGAGGGCAAATAAAAACCAGTCTTTTTTCTTCGATAAAGTTCTTCTGAAATCTGCAGATAAACAGATTCTTATCAACATTATTAATTATTGAATCTACGTTTTCTCCAAAAATTTTATCAATAAATCCTGTTTTTCTCGGCCATCCGACAATTACAATATCAGACATAATTTCTTTTGAAGTTCTCGCAATTCCGCTCGCAGGATTATGATCAATTCTGGCAATAGTATTGATCTTAACTTCTGAAGCTGACCCTTGAATAACAAATTTATCAGCTGCTTTTCTGTATTTTAAAATATTCTTTTCTGCTTGATTATTGTTAGGAACAATGGTCAATAAAGTAATTGGGTTAGATGATTTTTTATCTTTTATCAGAAGTGCAAAATCCAACAGACTGGCTGCTGCAGAAGTTTTGGCCAACGGAATCAAAATATGTTCATCTAAAATTTGATCTCTTCCGGTATCTTCAGGTGAAAACTCTTCTTCACAGATTGCGATTTTCTTCGCTGCTTTTTCGGTTGCAAACGAAGCAACAATGCATGTAATCAGAATCAGAATAATGGTACCGTTTAAGATATTTTCATCTAAAATTTTAGCTTTATAACCAACCAAAATTACCGCCAAAGTTGCCGCTGCGTGCGCACTGCTCAACCCGAAAATAAGCTGTCTTTCGGTTCTAGTATATTTAAAAACAATTTGAGTAAAAAATGCCGCAATCCATTTACCAAATATTGCCACAACACTTAAAGTTCCCGCTACAATTAATGCTGTTGGTCCGCTCAAAATAACACTTACATCCACTAGCATTCCCACAGAAATCAAGAAAAATGGAATAAATAATGAATTCCCGATAAACTCAATCCTATTCATCAAAGCTGAAGAATGTGGAATCAGCGGATTTAAAGCTAAACCTGCAACGAATGCCCCAATAATCGGCTCTACTCCAGCAACTTCTGCCAAAAAGGCTGCAAAGAAAACCACTGAAAGCACAAAAATATAATGGGCGTGTTTTTCGCTTTCCAGTTTCTTAAAAAACCATTTTGCAATACGTGGAATAATCATAAACATTATGGCAGAGAAAATAGCTAAAGAAACGATCAGTTTAACCCAAAATGCTTGATTTAAATTTCCCTGACTACTTCCCATAATTACCGCCAGAATAATTAAAACTGCTGTATCGGTCAAAATAGTTCCGCCGACTGTAATAGCAACCGCCTGATTTTTTGCAATTCCTAATTTGCTCACAATTGGATAAGCCACCAAGGTATGCGTTGCAAACATACTTGCTGTTAAGAAACTAGCATTAAAATCGTATTGAAGCAAATAAAAGCAAACTGGAAATCCTATCGAGAGTGGCAGAATAAAAGTAAAAAGGCCAAAGAGCAAACTCTTATTTCTATTGGCTTTAAACTCATTCATGTCCAATTCTAGTCCTGCAATAAACATGATATACAAAAGCCCAATTGTCGAAAACAAATCCACTGCTGAGTTTTTTGCTAAAATATTTAATCCATGTGGCCCAATAATAACACCCGAAATAATAAGTCCGATAATTCCCGGAATATTAATCTTTTTAAGTAAAATCGGCGAAAGCAGAATTATAAAAAGTATTAACGAAAAAATCAATACGGGGTTGCTTAAAGGTAATTCAAATTCTTGTAATAGATGTCTGAAAAATTCTATCATATGGTAACTTTATCTTCTTGTGGCATTGTAATTTGTAAAAAGACGTTTTTCAGAATTAAAACAAAATCCATGAAGTATTAATAAAAGAGAATCTAGCAATGTTGCTCGTTCTTCTACAAAAATACCGAAAAAAGACGAACTTTTTACGGAAACCGCATATTAAGGTTTTAAATTTATTTCGTTGCCGAATTATTAAATTTTAATATTTTTTTTAACAAATACGCAAGATTAACATTAAAAAATAAATCATCGTTGCATTATTCGATTATCTTTGTCTTAACAAAAATTGAACAATGGAAGAATGTATCTCTGTTTTTGATATGCTTAAAATTGGCGTTGGCCCTTCAAGCTCACATACTTTAGGTCCTTGGCGAGCTGCCGAACGTTTTCTTGAAGAGCTCAAAGACGAAGCAATTTTAGACGACATTACTAGAGTAAAAGTCGACTTATATGGCTCACTTTCTTTAACTGGAAAAGGCCACGCAACAGATCTTGCTGTTATGCTCGGATTGAGCGGACAAGATCCTGAATATATTCCTGTGGAAGATATTGCTGGAATTATTAAAAAGATAGAAATAACAAACGAGATCAATTTGGGGAACCAAAAAGTGATTCCGTTCTTTTTTCTTCAAGACATAGTTTTCAATAAAGACTTTCTTCCATTTCACGCAAACGGACTAAAATTTACGGCTTACAAATCTGACGATTCTGAATATGAATCTACTTTTTATTCTATCGGAGGCGGATTTGTGGTTAAAGAAGAACGTACAAATGCCAAAGAAAAGAAAGCTATAAAATGTTCATTTCCTTATCCGATTCAAAACGCAGCGGAATTATTGAATTATACCGTTACTGAAAACAAATCGATTTCTGAGATTGTATATCAAAATGAAATTTCAATGCGTCCAGAAGCCGAAGTACATTCGGAACTAATGCGTATTTGGAATACAATGCTGGAATGCATGTACATTGGATGCCACTCAGAAGGAATTCTTCCTGGCGGACTTCATGTTCGTAGAAGAGCTTTTGATATGCATCAAAACTTAATCGGATTATCTAATTATACCGATCCACAGAGCTGGCTGGAAGAAATCAGAAAAACCGAAGTTAAATTTCGTCAGATTTTAAAATGGGTTAGCTGTTTTGCACTTGCCGTGAACGAAGTAAATGCGTCTTTAGGACGTGTTGTAACTGCTCCAACTAACGGAAGTTCTGGTGTAATCCCAGCCGTTTTAATGTATTATATGGTCATTGAAAACCATAATGCAGGCGAAAAAGAAATTAAACAATTTTTGATGGTTGCAGGCGAAATTGGAAGTATCTTCAAGAAAGGATCTACTATTTCTGCAGCAATGGGTGGATGTCAGGCCGAAATTGGCGTTTCGTCTTCTATGGCGGCGGCGGCACTTTGCGAATTAATGGGAGGAACTCCTGCTCAAGTCCTTATGGCAGCTGAAATCGCAATGGAACATCATTTAGGTTTAACCTGCGATCCAATTGGCGGTTTGGTTCAAATTCCTTGTATAGAAAGAAATACAATGGGTGCTATTAAAGCAATAAATGCTGCTGAATTGGCTTTAGAAACAGATTCAAAAAATGCTAAAGTTCCTCTAGACAAAGTAATTAACACAATGTGGGAAACAGCAAAAGACATGAATTCAAAATATAAAGAAACTTCTGAAGGAGGTCTTGCAGTTGCCGTAAATATGGCTGATTGCTAAACATATTTTTTTAGCCATTCCCGATAGCTATCGGGAATGGTTAAAAAAAATCAAGGAGAAATTATTAAAGTTTTCATCAATGAAAACAACAAATTTATCATAAACTCAAACGCTGTTTTAGATCATACGCTGTCTGAAAAAGCTTTCATTGAAAAATATGGAACTTATATCTAAGCTTCTCTAAAACCACCTCACCATTACTCTATCATAATGGAAGACAGCCATTTCTGGTTAGAATTTAAAGACGGAAAACTATTTCTTGCCGAAATATTCTATTATTGCTGATTCCCATTCTACAATTATTCAATACTTTTACATTATCAAAAAAACAATAAAATGTCAGTAGCAAAAAAAGATTATAAAAGAATCACAACAAAGTCATTAATTGAAATGAAAAGCAATGGAGAAAAAATCTCTATGCTGACGGCGTACGATTATACAATGGCTAAAATTGTTGACACTGCAGGTGTTGATGTAATTTTAGTTGGTGATTCGGCATCAAACGTAATGGCTGGTCACGAAACAACGTTGCCAATTACTTTAGATCAAATGATTTATCATGCTTCTTCTGTAGTTCGCGCTGTAGAAAGAGGTTTGGTTGTAGTTGACTTGCCTTTTGGAAGTTATCAATCAGATTCAAAAGAAGCTTTGCGTTCTTCTATCAGAATCATGAAAGAAAGTGGTGCACATGCTGTGAAACTTGAAGGCGGAAAAGAAATTAAAGAGTCTATCAAAAAAATATTAAATGCTGGAATTCCAGTTATGGGGCATTTAGGACTAACTCCTCAATCTATCTATAAATTTGGTACTTATTCTGTTCGCGCTAAAGAAGAAGAAGAAGCTGAGAAGTTAATCGAAGATGCCCAAATGCTTGAAAAAGTAGGATGTTTTGCTGTTGTTTTGGAAAAAATTCCTGCTGCTCTTGCTAAAAAAGTAGCCGAAAGCATTTCGATTCCTGTTATCGGAATTGGTGCCGGAGGTGGTGTTGATGGTCAAGTTTTAGTAATTCACGATATGCTAGGAATGAACAACGAATTCAGTCCGCGCTTTTTACGCCGTTATTTAAATCTTTATGAAGAAATGACAAAAGCAATCGGACAATATGCGGCAGATGTTAAATCGAGCGATTTTCCTAACGAAAAGGAACAATATTAATGTTTTTAAGATACTAAGGTTCTAAGTTGCTAAGATTCTAAGGTTTCTTTTTTTAAGGTTCAAAGATGCAAAGCAACAAAGGTTCAAGGGTTTTATAAATTGCCTCCAGCTTTAGCTGGAGGTATCTTTTTTTTAGATCTCTAAAAGGCTTTAGCCAAATCTTTCCATATAATTCGAAATTCTCATTATGAAAATTATTTCTACTAAAGACAATTTACAAGTTTTACACGAAGACAATCACATTATCGTGGTCAATAAACGTGTAGGAGATATTGTGCAGGGAGATAAAACAGGCGACAAACCTTTGTCTGATGTTGTGAAAGAATACATTAAGGCAAAATACAACAAACCTGGAGATGTTTTTTTGGGTGTCATACATCGTTTAGATCGTCCAACAACGGGAATTGTGGTTTTTGCTAGAACCAGTAAAGCTTTATCACGAATGAATGAATTATTCAGTAATCGTGAAACACAAAAAACATATTGGGCAGTTGTAAAAAACAAACCAAAAGAAGCTTCTGCTCAATTGGTTCATTTTCTGAAAAGAAACGAAAAAAACAATACTTCAAAAGCACATTTAAAAGAAGTTCCTGACAGTAAAAAAGCAAGTTTACATTATACAATTATAAAAGAACTCCAGAATTATACGGCTCTCGAAATCAATTTACATACGGGACGTCATCATCAAATTCGTGCGCAGTTATCTGCAATTGGTTCACCAATTAAAGGCGATCTTAAATACGGTGCAGACCGAAGTAATCCCGATGGCGGAATTCATCTTCATGCCAGAAAACTAACTTTTGTACATCCTGTTTCAAAAGAGAATATCATAATTATTGCTCCTACTCCAGATGATTCGATTTGGAATGCTGTATGATTTTTATGATTTAATTGTTAAATTTTTAAATTTTATCGATTACCTTGCATAGAGAAAAATCAAGCTAATCGGAAAATGGATTATAAAAGTAACATCGGATATCGAAAGGAAACTCTAAAAAAGTTATTGTACAATATTCAGAAAAGTGAAGATTTAATTGTAAAAGCTTTGTACGATGACTTTAAAAAACCGGAGTTTGAGGCCGTTTTGACCGAAACCAATTATGTTATCTCAGAACTTAAAGATGTTATAAAAAATATCAGTAAATGGGCAAAACCCAAACGTGTTTTTCCATCACTCCTTAACTTTCCTTCTAGCGATTATATTTACAAAGAACCTTACGGAGATGTATTAATTATTGCTCCTTGGAATTATCCTTTTCAGCTTGCTTTGTGCCCACTAGTTGCTGCAGTTGCCGCAGGAAACAGAGTCGTTTTAAAACCTTCTGAACTTACACCTCATACATCTGCCGTAATTGCCAAAATTATAGAAAAAACATTTCACGTTAATCATGTCGAAGTTTTTGAAGGCGGTATCGATGTTTCTAATAAATTACTCGCACAGCGATGGGATTATATCTTTTTTACAGGAAGTGTCGCTGTCGGCAAAATTGTTGCTAAAGCTGCAGCAGAAAATTTAACTCCAATCACTCTCGAATTAGGCGGAAAAAATCCTTGCATTATTGATGAAACGGCCAATTTAAAACTCGCTGCCAAACGCATTGTTTGGGGTAAATTTATCAACGCAGGACAAACCTGCATTGCACCCGATTATATCCTAATTCAGAAAAACATGAAGGTCAATTTCATTTCCTATATGATTGAAGAAATCATAAAAGCGTACGGAAAGAAAATTGACAAATCTCCTGATTTTGCTAGAATAATAAATACCAAAAACTGGTACCGACTAACTAATATGATTCAAAACGAACATGTTTTATTTGGAGGAGAAAGCGATGCCAACAAACTTTATATTGCCCCTACTCTTCTTGAAGAACCAGATTTGGACAGCCCGGTTATGAAAGAAGAAATTTTTGGTCCTATTCTGCCGATTCTAATTTACGAAAACGAAAATGACATCGAAAAGGTTGTCAGTCGATATGAGAAACCTCTTTCATTTTATATTTTTAGTGAAAATAATTCATTTACAAAGAAATTAATTTCAAAATATTCCTTTGGAGGCGGTTGCATCAACGATACCGTTGTTCATTTTTCTAATAACAGACTGCCTTTTGGCGGTGTTGGACACAGCGGAATTGGAGCCTATCATGGCAAACTAAGCTTCGATACATTTTCTCATCACAAAGCAATTGTAAAAAAAGGAAACTGGCTCGATTTGCCTATGCGCTATGCCCCTTACAAAGATAAATTGGCTTCCATAAAACGAATTTTAGACTGGTTATAAATCAGTTAAAAACATTTCGGAATGTTTTGTAGATTTTTATACGGAATTGATTAAAAATATTATATTTACGTCAAGATACCTTTCAAATATTACAAGTCTATAAAACAATCTTACATAAAAATGAAATCTACACTTGACCAAATTGAGGACATCAAAAAAAATGGCTATTCCCTTGATTTTGCTTCGGTTTTTAATCACGCTTTCGAAAACTATAAAAAAATAGCTCTTTACTCTGGGCTTATTATTTTGGTCTTTTCAATTATTGCTGCTATAGCTTGTATGGGTATAATGATTGCCTACTTTGGAGCTGAGGCGCTGACGAAAGATTTCATTCAAAACTTCGAAAACCAACAATTCACTGATATTCAGCTTGTAATACAAACCGTTGTCGTTTCTGTAGTTGCAGGAATTACGGCTCCTTTTGGTGCTGGTTTTTTAAAAATGGCCGATTCTGCAGACAAAGATGTCGAATTTAATGTTTCAACAATTTTCAGCTACTACAAAGCGCCATATTTTGGACAAATTTTTGCAGCAGCTTTTATTCCTGCTCTAATAGGAACAGCTCTTGCTACTTTAGTAGAAAGCTCGGGAATTTTATTTGTCGGAAACCTTATTTCATTCACCGTTTCTTTCTTCATGTATCTTTCAATCCCATTAATTGTCTTTGGAAATATTAAAGCAATTGATGCCATAAAATCAAGTTTTATAATCGTTACTAAAAATCCGCTTAACATATTTGCTTTTTTTATTATAGGTTTTCTTGGCTCAATGGTTGGTTTTATAGGCTGTTGCGTCGGAATCATATTTACAGTTGCTTTTAACAGTTCGATGATTTATGCGACTTATTTTGCCATTTTTGGAACACAATCTGAAGAAGAAGATTCAATTGATTCAATTGGAAAATACAATGTAGATTAAATCGAAAATTCTTATTTACGGAGAACCTAACCAATTCTCTTTAAGTATTTTCAAAACGCTATTTACTAAACCAACATACCCCAAATTCTATGGCCGCAAACTGTAGTTTTTTAAATTCGGTTATTTCTGGAATTTCCACTATTGGAAGTGCCTTGGAATCAATTATGACCGGATGGTATGTATTTAATTCCGATATCATTTTCTACAACAATCATAAACTTATTGTTTTAGGATTATCGCTCTTTGCTTTTCTATCCCTTTTGGTTTATCAATTTTTCAAAATCAAAACCAAAATTGGATATTTCATAGAAAAAAAGAAAGAACAAGATACGATTAGTAGAGAGTACCAGCTTTATATTCTATTTTTTGGTATTGCGGTAATTGTTATCGAAATTATAAATGAAATCTTCAAAATTAGACCCAAAAGTCTATTGGTAGTTAATGTTCTAATTGGCGTTTTTGTTCTTTTAATTTATACTGTGACAAATAGAATCAAATGGGTAAGAGACCAAATCCAGCAGATTTTCATTTCTTGCTTCTTTGTTTATATCAGTTATGTAGCTTACAACATTATTACTTTAAAAAATGATGTTGTACCGATTATTGTTTTCCTTATTTCTTTTTTCTTTTCATACAATATACTCAAGCCTATAAAAATCTACTGGACTTTTGTTGCTTTAACGTTTACCTTTCTAATTATAACATTATCATTTCAACTTATTCCAATAAAATCCTCTATACTACTGCTTAATTTCTGCATTCTAATTTTCATTATAAATCAAGTAAAGTATGCAGTTTTATTAAACAACCGTGATAATTTTAGGTTTACAAATGAGATTGTTCACAAAGGAAATTCGCTCACCATAGCCTCCAATCAAAAAGGAGAAATACTCTTTTGCAGCGAAACTATAACTCCTATTTTAGGATATCTGCCTGATGAAGTTATGGGTTTAAAATTCTGGGAACTACCCCAAGATTCAGAATCAGAAGAAAAATTGGATTCTGTTAGAAATCAAGAAAACAAACTTTATATTAGAAAATTAAAAACCCGAAACGGTGAATACAAATACATTCAATGGAAAGATAAAAATTTCTCAGATGATTTGATTATCAGCATTGGGCAAGACGTTACAGAACAGGTTATTGTTCAGGATCAATATAAAAATCTAATCCAGACAGCAACTGATATTATTTTTGAAATTGATGCTGAAGGTTATTTTACTTTTATAAATGAATTTGGAATTTCAACTCTTGGTTACACTGAAAACGAAATAATTAAAAAGCACTACTCTAATTTCATCCATGAAAATTATATCAATAGCGCTGTAGATTTTTACGAAAATTTAGTACTTAACGAAAATAATTACCCAATTATTGAAATCCCTATTTTAAAGAAAAGTGGAGAAGAAATATGGATGTCACAAAAAATTATTGTCCGTAAGAATGATTTAGGATTAACAACTGGATTTTCTGGAATTGCGCGAGATGTCACGGAGAAAAAAAATATCGAAAACGAGAAAAAAAAACGTCTTAAAAAAATTGAAGCCTATAATAATTCGACCAAAAAACTATCAACTACAGACTTTAGCAAATACGATGAATTAGATACTGTTATTAATTTAATATTAAAAGAAGCAGCTTCGATAAGCAATGCCAATCGCGTAAGTTTCTGGAAGTATGACAATGATTTGATTACTTGCAAAAATCTTTTCAGTCTTGATAATCAGAGTTTAAACGACAAAAACATTTTAAATAAAGAATCGTATCCTATCTATTTTGAAACGCTAAACAATAAAGCAATTATTAATGCGCCAGACGTATTCAACAAGTTGGAAACATCTGAATTTCAAAAGCTTTATTTTACAAAAAACAACATCAAATCAATGCTTGATGTGCCTATTTTCTTAACGGGCCAATTGGCAGGTGTTGCTTGTTTTGAAAGTACTGAGCATAAACGAGAATGGGATAATGAGGACATCAATTATGCAAAAACCATATCAGATGTTATTTCGCTTGCCATTTCTTCTCAAATGCGTTTAGAAGCAGAAAGAAAATTAGAGCTAAAAAGTCAGCTTTTATCTGCACTTTCATTATGTACCGAAAAGTTCCTGCTAAGCAAAACCACTCACCAAATGTTTGAGGAAACTTACAACATTATTGGAAAAGCAGCCAAGGTAGATCATATGTATTACTACGAAAAAGATCCTATCTACAATACAGTTAGCCAAAAATACAAATGGTCGCGTGAAGGCGTTACGCATCAGATCACGCCACTACGGTCGATGACCGAAGAAAATCTGCGAGAAATCTATGATGCGGCATCGCAGAGAAAAATTCTAAATACATTAACCCAAAATCTTGATGACGGTTTCTTCAAAAAACTTCTGATTGACAATGAAATTCAATCTATCCTAATTTTACCCATCTACATTAACGATATTTTTACCGGTTTTATTGGCTTTGACGACTGCACAACTGAAAGAAAATGGTCTGAAGATGAAATTAATATCTTTCAGGTATTAGCAAATAACATTTCTTCTGCACTAGAAAGAAACCGAAACGAAACTAAAATTATCGAAAGTGAGGAAAAATTCAAATTGATTGCAAACAATATTCCTGGAACAGTTTACTTATCAAAATTTGATGCTTTTTCGACCAAAATATTCTTAAACGACGAAGTTTTAAATCTAACGGGCTATTCAAAATCCGAATTTATTGAAAATAATTTATCCTTTCTGTCGTTAATTCATCCTGACGATAAAGATGAAGTAATCAACAATCAAATCGATAATCTGCAAAACGGAAAGCCTTTGCATAATGTGTATCGCATTCAGCGCAAGAGCGGCGAGTTTATTTGGATAGAAGAATTTGGAGATGTAATTAAACGAGATGATGAAATTGAATTTGTTGGCGGTATTTATTTTGACATTACAAGCAAAAAAGAAATTGAAGATGCTATAAAAGCGAAACAATTGGCCGAAGCCGCAAGCAAATCTAAATCTGACTTTTTGGCTAATATGTCTCACGAAATCAGGACTCCATTAAATGGAATTATTGGTTTTACACACTTATTAATGAAAACAGAATTGGAGGAAATTCAAGAAAAATACATGACCACGATTAACCAATCGGCTCATTCTCTTCTTGAAATTATTAATGATATTTTGGATTTCTCAAAAATTGAAGCTGGAAAACTAGAACTTTTTATTGACTTATATGATATAAAAAAAATCTTAGGACAAGTTTTTGATTTAATTATTTACGAATCTAACAAAAAGAATCTGAAACTTGAATTGAACATTGATCCTGATGTACCTAAATATATTTGGACCGATATTGTTCGAATCAAACAAATTTTGATCAACTTGCTTTCAAATGCAGTTAAATTTACAACTAAAGGTTCCATCAAATTAAATGTTTCGGTTTTAGAAAAGAGCCATAACAATAACTGCTTTATTCGCTTTGCGGTAATCGATACTGGAATTGGTATTCTCGAAAAAAATCAGAAGAAAATTTTTAAAGCTTTTTTACAAGAAGACAGCTCTACAACCAGAAAATTTGGAGGTACTGGATTAGGTTTAACCATATCCAACCAATTGCTTGCATTAATGGAAAGCCGTTTACAGCTAGAAAGCAAAATTGACGAAGGAAGCACTTTTTTCTTTGATTTAAACCTAAAAACAAGCAATCAAAGCATTAACAACAAATATAATGCTGAGCTCAAAAGTTTAAACATCGATCTGGATTCTGACGAAATAGAAACAAACGCCAGCAATATTACTTTTTTAATTGTCGAAGATAACAAAGTAAATATGCTTCTTCTAAAAACAATTATAAAAAACCTGTACAATAACGCTTTTATTTTTGAATGTGAAAACGGATATGAAGCCATTCAGCAATTTGAAGAAATCAATCCGACCATTATTTTTATGGATATTCAGATGCCTATAATGAACGGTTATGAAACTGCCAAAGCAATAAGAAATACTAAAAAAGGACGCGATGTTCCTATAATCGCTGTAACCGCAGGAGCAGAAAAAGAAGAACGCAATAAATGTATTTCTGCTGGAATGGACGATTATATTTCTAAACCAATTATGAAAGGAAGCGTTGAAGAAGCTTTAATTAAATGGTTGGGATAAATTTTAGTTTTTAGCTGCAGGCCGTTGCTGAGACAGAAAACTAAACATAAACGTTTCAATTGTAAAATTTATCATAAAAAATCTATAAATTCGTACAACGTTTCAAACAAAAAAATAAAAAACAATTCAATATGAAATGGCAAGGCAGAAGACAAAGTGATAATGTCGAAGACAGAAGATCAATTTCCGGCGGAGGTAAAGCAATAATTGGCGGTGGAGTTATTGGAATCATTGTTTTGCTTCTGAATGTTTTTGGTGGAGAAACCGGTCAGCAAATAGCGCCAATTCTCGAACAAATGCAAGGCGGACAAGGCCAACAAACCGAAGCTGCAGCTCCATTAAGCAAGGAAGACGAAGAAATGGGAAATTTTGTGAGAGTTGTCTTGGCTGATAATGAAGATATCTGGAGTAAAATTTTTGCCGAAAATGGCATGACATACGAAAAACCTAAGTTGGTCCTTTTTAAAGGCGGTGTACAAACTGCCTGCGGAGGTGCATCATCTGCTTCTGGTCCATTTTATTGTCCTGGAGACAGAAAAGTATACATGGATTTAGGTTTCTTTGAGGAGCTAAAAAGTAAATTTGGCGCAAAAGGCGGCGATTTTGCCATTGCTTATGTTATCGCACATGAAATCGGTCACCATATACAAACTTTACTCGGTACGTCTGCAAAAATGCGTCAGGAACAGCAAGGGAAAAGTGAAGCCGAAGCTAATAAATTATCTGTAGCATTAGAATTACAAGCTGACTTCTACGCTGGAGTTTGGGCTCATTACAATCAGAAAAATTTAGATGCTGGCGACATTGAGGAAGCATTAAGTGCCGCAAATGCGGTTGGAGACGATGCCATTCAGAGTAAAATGCAAGGACATGTAGTTCCCGATTCTTTTACTCACGGGTCTTCAGAGCAAAGAATGTACTGGTTTAATAAAGGTTACAAAAGTGGCGATATTAAACAAGGCACTACATTTGAAGAAATTCGATAATACATAAACCAAATACAATAACCACTAGAAAAGCCCAACTTTGCAGTTGGGCTTTTTTTTATGAAAATTCCAATAAAAAATTTCCAAATTCCAATCTATAATTTCAGTGAAGAATTAGTAATTACAAAAATGATTTCATATTCCCCTTTAATTATCAACCAACATATAAAAACATAGCCAGCGGTTTCAACCGCTGGAACACAACGTTATCACAACGCAAATACCAATCTTCCACGCGGTTGAAACCGCGGGCTATATTTGAGATGCAAATGTTTTTGAATTTTCACTTTTAAAACATAATACTAAGCAAGTTTAATCTAAAAAAAGAGTTTAAACGCCTTATGGTTCAGAAAATTAAACGCACAAAAAAAGCCTTGAATTTCTTCAAGGCTTTCTATCTGGGTGGCTGACCGGGTTCGAACCGGCGACCCGCGGCACCACAAACCGCTACTCTAACCAGCTGAGCTACAACCACCATTTTTCTGCTTAGCGAGTGCAAATATAGAACAAAGGTTGAGTTCTACAAAGAAAAAAATGAAAAATTTTTATAAAAATTACATCAAATTTTCTAAACTATTGACAGCCAAACATCTTTCAACTGTAAAACCTTCAGCAAAATCTTTACCAACTAGTCTTCCTAAGTCTTTTGCACGATAGTTTAAGCTTTCAAAGAAGTTTTTGCTTGTAATTGGTGTTGCAGGTTCATTTGAATTCGGGTCATAAAACTGCGTTTTATACGCCATAATTGCTTCTACTTTCTTTTCTTCAAATCCAGTAATATCCACAACGAAATCTGGAGTGATGTTTTTCCATTGAATGTAATGGTAAACTACTTTTGGTCTCCAAGCTTCTTGCTTTTCTCCGTCAACAGTAGTTTCGATTTTCATTAAACCAGATAAAAAGCAAGCATCAGAAACAAGTTGACTTCCTTTTCCATGATCTATATGCCGATCATCAATTGCATTACACAATACAATTGCTGGTTTGTATTTACGAATCATTTTAATGACTTCTAATTGATGTTTTTCATCATTAACAAAAAATCCGTCTCGCATTGCTAAATTTTCACGCACAACAACTCCTAAAATCTTAGCCGCATCTTTTGCTTCCTGATCTCTAATTTCCGCCGTTCCACGCGTTCCTAATTCACCGCGCGTTAAATCTACAATACCTACTTTTTTCCCAAGGGAAACTTCTTTTAAAATGGTTCCAGCGCAACCCAATTCAACATCGTCTGGATGCGCCCCGAAGGCTAATATGTCTAGTTTCATAATTTTTAATATCAATGTCAAAAATCAATTTCAATTACAATTCTGAAAAGGAAAATTGATCTTTTGTCTATTTTCTTTACTCTATTCTCTTTTTTCTTTTTTCAAAACCCTCTTCATCGTCATCGATTTATTGACGCTTTCTTCCCATTCTCTTTCAGGAACACTTTCTTTAGTAATGCCGCAACCCATATATAAAATCGCTTTTTCGTTCTGAATCTGCATGCATCGTAAATTTACAAATAAAT
>RCUK01000815.1_pt1 | contig 23235 bp, 23 predicted proteins | sample 2166381 | NCBI WGS metagenome assembly RCUK01 (sample SAMN09932809, study PRJNA488358) | compost metagenome | isolation source: compost soil in an enriched community | place: Germany: Experimental Botanical Garden | reverse complement strand
TTTTCATCATGAGCAAATGTTCTTCCGTCATTTCTCGCTCACGTTGTTGGTATGCCTCTTTTAGTTGAGCCGCCGCTTCCTCGCTGTCAACACCACTTAGATCATTGGTATAGTCGTTGGCTAGCTTAGTTTTGTTTTCATCAAAGATGCTTTCACCAGTTGGGGGATATTCCAAAAGTGGCCACCTTTTTTTTCTACAAAGTGGCCACATATTACGCGCTAAAGTATGCACCTAATTCCGCTTAAAAGTGACCATTTGACTGATTTTAAAGGGTTTTAAGCGTTGAAATTGTTGTTCTGGATTTGATGGTGACCACTATGTTTTACATGCTTTACAACTTCTTAAACTTGCGTAAAATCGAAAGATTGCTGGCTGCTCTGATATAGTTGGATTATCATTCAGAATTTTGCTTATAAACGGAGGAGATGTAGCCTTTTGCGTAGCAAAGAGGTTTGGAAAGAGTAGCTACTTGAAATTCCCTGGATCCCAGATTATGAATATCGTCTTATATGCGGGATGGGTTTGAAAAAGCCGAACAATGGGCTGAGTGGCCAGTTTGGAACGAAAGGTGGTGGATACTTTTGACGAAATCTACAGGCAGGGTTTTCTTAGTTAACTGGAAGAAGCACTTTTTATATGGAATTTTCATAATTGCTCTTTCTTATTTTGTGTACAAAAAAGTTATTGTAACGAAAGAAAATTTATTACCAGACTTCTCGAATATTGCAAACGAACTATGGATTATTATCTTGGTTTTTATATATACATTAATTAACAATGTGCCAGCATCAAATTCTGGTGCGGAAGCAAGAAAATTTGAATATGTTAAATCAATGTTCAACTTCATCGAAAAAAAATATTTAAAAATTATTAATCCTGCAGTGAATGGTAATATCAGATTAAAGCAAATTATTTATGCAATTATCATTCACGAAAACTTTAATCGTCCTAAAGCATATAGGCTAATTGAATATTTAAGCCGATTATTTACATCCAAAGAAAAAACTTACGGAATTATGTAAGTCCTTTCAAAGAAAGCAATCTCAGACACTCATAGTGTCGAAATTGGAACAAAAATAATTTTGGAAAATTTTAACAAACTAATTCCTGAATATAAGTCCAAAATTCAAAACAAGGAGGATAATGAAAATTATTATAATTCAATCGAATACATAGATAATGAACTCCAAAATCTGCTAGTAAGAAACTATAATCATTGCGATGACTACACTTATGAAATAATTCAACTTGCAGATTACATGAACGAAAAATTCTACAAGGGTCAGGAAAAAATAAATTACTATTTGCCAGCGTATAACAACAAATTTGTTCAAAAATGGCTGACGGTGGTTTACGTTAATCATCAGTTATTTACTTAATTTGGTGCGGTACGATAATGGCTTTGCAAGCAATTCCATTGTTGCACAAATTTTCAAACCGTTATAACTCATTTTTCTAGAACCCTGACCGTGGAAAACTACCCAAACATAACTAAGCAACAATTCACTGTTCAATTCCTAGACAGAAATACAGGTATTGTTTTAAATCTGGACTTTAAGTACGACCGTTCAAATATGAAGCTGAATGTTTACTCAATTCACAACACTCTTAAAAAGGCTTTGGAATATGCAAAAGATAGAATTGCAACCCTCCCTCAAGGAAACAATAGTGTGGGTTATTTTATCCGCGACAATGATGAAAAAGTTATTATTCATACAGACAATCTTACCAAAGATTACATAGGTGAAAGAAAAACAATAATATTAGACGGCAATAACTTCTCAGATACAAATGGTTTTTATAATGAGATAGACAAAATAATGACCTCAGAACTTAAATGGGACACCGGTCATAATTTAAATGCTCTAAATGACATTTTATATGGGGGATTTGGATCTTATGAATATAAAGAACCTTTACAAATAGTTTGGTACAATTCAGCCAAAAGCAAAACAGACCTTGCGGAATTATTTGATGGAAAAACCTTATATCAAGCCATAAGGGAAATTATAAATGAGCAGAAACATATTGAATTTATTGAAAATTAATATCGGAAATCTATGAAACTGGGAAACACAACGAGTTATAACAGCAGGTTTAAGTTAAGCCTAGGACGAAATGCAAACACGAAAAATTGAAACCATTTATTTACTTTAGTGCTGTAGGTAATTTGTGCAAGTAAATTTAGACTCAACTTAAACCTGCCAACCGTTATAGGAAATTTTAGGATGACATCCGAGTGAGAGAAAAACTAACCAAAATAATATTACCGTTCATCTTTATATCGACAGGTTTCTTGTTGACATATTCTTCTTTTTATTGGTTGTTTTTTATTCGACTAAAACTCGTTGACCTTAATGACAATATTTTTGGTTTTTTTGTTCCAATTAGTATTTCTGCTATTCTAATCTGGTTTTATTTCAGAAAAAAACTTCGACTGCTGGAGACCACAGACAAGCATAAAGAGTTTACACTTTTTATATCTTGGGTTTTATTGACTGCACCGGTTTTGACTTTTCAATTTTATCTTGAAAGAGAGACAGGGGAATTAACACAATTAAATAATGTTGAAGAAATTTTGACTAATAAACCGACAATGTATTATTCAATCAAAAATTCAACTCAACATAAAAACAAAAGTGGTTTATATGTAACAAAAGCATCGGTTGACAGAGGAAATGAAATTGGAGTTGGGTGTTATTTTGCTTGTCCCTTGACTAACACTGAAGACACTACTTACAGCAAGTCTATTTGGATAGGAACAATGTTTGGCAAGAAATTTAGCAACAGGGTATTCGACGACAAAGAGAAACAAGCGAAACAAATATCAAAATTTATAGATTCATCAATAACACTTTACAATAATTATAGATATAGAACGATCTTCCTAAAGCGACTTTCAAATTCTGACGAAAGAGATGATTATATGAAATCAATTAAACAAGCTGATATACCTTATAACAAAGAGAATTTAATAATTCTAAAAGAAGAAACTGAAAATTATCAATTAAGAACAGGTACAAGTTTGTGGTGGACAATATTTACATTTATAACATCGAACATAACTTGGACGCTTTTGACAATATTCACTAAACTTAAACACAGTGGAAAGAAAAACACCCTATAACAAAGTATGAGCATTTGTATAAAGTTCAACAGCAGTAATTCAATTGAATTTTTGTGCTTCGATTGTCCTACAATCGCAAAGTCCCGAACTGCTAAAGAAAGGTTATTTCCCCTTCAATATCTCCACTTTCTCACGCTCACTTGCCAACAATCTTTCATACAGCTCTTTGTTAGCTTCTAAAGCTTGAATAAGTTTATCCAATGGATTGAAACTAGGTTGGTAGTTAAATAAAGCTCCATTATCATGATTGGTAACCGTATTGCCAATTATGTTAAACACTGCTTCTTCACTGAAATTCTTTATAGATGCGGTTGTCAATCCCAAAACCTTCGCTACTTTCTCCAAAGTACTCTCCTCAATTTCTTCGCTTTGCTCTAATTTGCTTACTGCTTGTTGGCTAATGCCCAGTTCTGCCGCTAGGGCATCCTGTTTCATGCCACGCAGTTCGCGTATACGGCTAATCTTTCTTCCTAAATGAGTGCGGGTAGTTTTAGTAGCGTTTTCCATATCCAAATATATAAGAAATAAAGGTAGGTAAAAAACAATTGCGCTATGGTTTTTTACAACCTCTTTGGGTTCGATACGTCTCTAGGCCAAGGTAATTTAGTGTTCAACATTAAAACCTAAATCTTATGGAAACATTAAATCATTTCAGTAAAGGCAAAAAGCCAGCGCATTTTATGGCATTTTTAGAACAGCTAGTTGCACAGTTTGAACCGCTGCAAGTTTATCAATATGCGCAATTGGGGCAGCAGTGTAAAGTAGATAGTAGCTTTTGTACTACCCAACAGCAAGAAGAAGAAATTTTTTACCTACTGGTGATTACCGAGGGGAGTACACGTATAGAAAATGGCATTCAAGATTTTGCCAACCAGCATTATACGTTGGGTAAAATAGTGGTACATGCGCATGGCGTAGCGGCACTGGAGCAAAACATTGCACAAAGCAATTATTACTTTGCTACGGTGCTTAATGAGGGACATTTACTTTACAGTACCAATGGTGTGCTTTGCTTGGAAGAAGTGTCTACGCCTAAGCCAGATAAAAGGTTGGCACAAGCTAAACTGCATTGGAAGCATCGAGGGAAAATGGCCAATGGTTTTTTATTAGCAGCAGATAGGGCTTTGGAAGAAGATCACGAAACGGTTTGTTTGTTTTTATTGCACCAAGTGATAGAGCAGGCATGTATTGGGTTGATTTGGGTATTTATGGGCTATAAATCGGACATGCATAATTTGAGGCGCTTGCTTTATGTATGTGCCTGTTTTTCAAAAAAGCCAATGCAGCATTTCATGGGCACACCCGAAAACGAAATCATGCTAAGTATTATCATGAAAAGCTATAGCGAAGCCCGTTATCGAGAAAGCTTTTCTTTAGAAAATAGGTCGGCCTACAATTTTTTAGAATTGGTAGAGCGCTTTATGGAATTGGCCGAAGCACTATGTAAGGAGAAATTTGAAGCTATGGAAGGAGTTTTACCTGTGGAGGCGAAGAAAGTAGAGGAGTAGATAGGTAATTAATGGTCTATGAGCAATTACAAAAAGCACAATAATCAATAACCAATTATCAAAATATTGAAGCGCATGACTAAACTCGTTTATCTCTAGAAAATGGTTACCTATTGCCTTTCGAGAAAGGCACATGTAAACTGAGCACTGTATTTAGGTCTGTAGATTTGGATTTTAGAAGGATTTAAGTGATCTATTGAAAGACCTAAACCAGATTGGGTTATGAATTAAGTTAAATTCATAACCATTTAATTTACATATATTTATTCATCAAAATTTAGATATGCGTTTGTTAAATCAAGGTATTGCTTTTCTTCTGTTATCATTATTTTGCTTTTCGGCATATAGCCAAGATAAAGTATCCAAAGAGACATTTCCGGCTATTGCACTCACCAATAGCATTGAATTTGTGGATCCGAAATACGACCAGCCGAGATTTAGTTGCGGTTTTTTAATTAAACATAAGGGAGAAGAATTTGCAGTAACAGCTAAACATCTGCTAAAAATTATTAAACCTGATAAAATGAAAAAACTGGTTTTTGAAAATGATATCAAGTACTGGATTTTATATCCTTTGGATAAAAGGGAACAGCTGGTAATTACAGATAAACTTCTAAATGAGAACAAGTTGGAGGCTCTTAATGACCAAGCTACCTATAATGAAGATTGGTTGTTGTTTTCCGTAAAAACGAATAAGTCGAATGTAAAGCCGTTGGAAATACGTACAAGCCCATTAACGATAGGTGAAAAGTTATACGTAATTGGCTGGACTAGGAAAATGGAAGAGGGGAGTCAACGAGTTTACGAATTCGAATACTATAAAACCGTTGGGAACCGCCTTTTGTTAAAAAATATAATTGTACCAGAACAATTTGGGGGATTAAGTGGAGCACCGGTGGTAGATAAGCAGGGTTTGGTAGTTGGCATCGTATCTGGAGGAACTACCGATCCCGACACAAACGAAAAATATTTCTCTCCTTGCGCCATTGAAGGCTTGGCAAAGTTCATCGAAAGTTTAGCAAAAAAATAAAATAGCTATTAATGGGCTACGAATTGGGCAGTTGCCTGTAAACGATTCGATGCACCCGTAGTGGATGAAATGGCTAGGGTTGGTGCAGTTTGGTTGACAGTAAAGGTCAGTGGGGTTGGTCAGCAGTTGGTTGTAGAAAAATAGGTAACAACAATTAAACTGGTTTTTTGCGTTCAACAGCGGTTGGCTTGTCCTAGCACTTGATGAACTTGAACCAAAGGCTGCTGTAAATAACAAAGAAATGGAGATGCAACCTAAGCCACATCCCCATCATCTAAATTAACGCTCTCAAGACAAAGGTAACCAATATGATGATACTAGCAATGGGGTGTCGGTAATTTGGCTTAATGTGTCGACGGATGGCGGGCGAAACTGAAAGTGTGTGCTTTTATCAGTCGAAGTGAAGGTTATCGTTGCTGATAGCACTGCCCTCCAGTTTAACAAATTATTGATGAGCTTAGGTAAACGATACGATTTCTGGCATTGCAGCCAATGTTTCGTTCATGGCAATGAGCTTATCTTTTTTTCCTGAAACCCTGAATACGGCGGTGAGTTTGTCCTCCTCTTTGCCTACCTCAATTCTTTCGATAATCAGGCCGATTTGCTGAAGGGTGGATTGCAGTATGCTGATCTGTTCAAATTCCCCGCCCCTGAACTTGATGCTCAACAGCTTTTCTTTCTTTAGACCGGCAATCAGCTTTTCAATTCGGGTAACTAATAGGAGCATGGCCAGTGTGATGAGCGTTAGCGCCAGTGCCAAAGCATGATAGCCAATCCCAGTGGTCATCCCGATCGCTGCAGAGGTCCAGATGACGGCGGCGGTAGTCAGTCCTCTTACAGAGATCTTATCCTTAAAGATAACGCCGGCCCCAATAAAACCTATTCCCGTAATGATATTGGCAGAAATCCTATCATCGGTTCCTACGCCGTGGCGTGAGACAATGGTGAAAATGGTAGAGCCCAGGGAAATGAGTATAATCGTCCTAAAGCCCGCAGATTTGCTTCGGTACTCCCTTTCAAATCCGATAATGCCACCGCAGATTATCGATACAAGCATGGCTACCATGTCCTGCAGTTCTATTGTAAAATCCATTAAGTTCTCTTTCCTGTTCAACGGTGGATCGTGTAATTTTGTTTGGGCTCCGTTCTTATTTTTTTTATGGGCTTTGTTGGGCTTAGGAAAATCTACCTGGTTTTTGCTGTAATGCTTTGTGCTACATCACTGTCTGTAATGGCTTACTGGTTTATCAGGCCATTGTGTTAAGGTTATTTTCATAACACTTCCTAAAAGCATATATTTGTTTTTACATTAATTATATCCTTGCGAACATTCACTTCTCTTTTCGCCCGTTACTACCGTACCGCATTTAGTATCATTTGCCTGATGCTCATTTTTGTTTACAGCAAGAAACATGGTTACATGCTTTTCCATACTTTGGTTGAGCTTTTTTCTATCGTAATAGCTTTTGCCGTGTTTATTGTTGCTTGGAACTCCAGAAAAATGCAGGACAACAAATACCTGCATGTTGTTGGTATTTCCTACTTGTTCATTGGCGCTCTTGACTTGTTGCATACCTTGAGCTATAATGGAATGAATGTAATCCCATTGCCCGGTTATCCGGCCAACCAGTTTTGGGTGGCTACACGTGGTATGGAGGCGTTAATCTTTCTTGGTGGTTTCCTGATGATTGGACGCAAGCGAAAGATTAATACTGAGCTGCTTTTCCTCTTATATTTTGTAGTTTCTTTGCTTATTGCTGCTAGCATTTTGGTATGGCAAGTATTTCCTGTTTGTTTTATACCTGGAAAGGGGCAAACGCTTTTCAAGATTGTAGGTGAGTATGTGATCATTTTGCTATTGCTGACCAGTCTGTTTATGCTTTATAAAAGACGGGCTAATTTCGATCGAAAAACCTACCAGCTCCTTGTTGGTTCAATTATATTTGCCATATTGAGTGAGTGTTGCTTTGCCACTTACACCACGAACACCGGCACGTTAAATGAGTGGGGACATTATGGCAAACTGATTTCCTTTTTTCTGATCTACAAGGCTAATGTGCAAATGGCTTTTGATAAACCCATGGCGAGTATTTTCCGTGAGCTTAAGGCCAGCGAAACAGAATATAAAACTTTGGCGGAGAATCTTCCGGGCATTATTATGCGTTTTGATGAAAACCTTAAATGTATCTATACCAATCAGGGCATCCGTAAAAATTCACAATTTGCTGATTCTGATGCCGAAGCGTTGAGTAAACGGATCTGGAAAGAATTGGAGCAGGCCCTCGTTGAAAGAAAAAACATTGCAGGAGAACTAGAAGTGGGCATGCAGGATAGTCGCTATTATTATTCATTTCAGATTATTCCCGAAATCTTTGATAAAGCTGCTGAAAGCAGGCTCTTGGTTATTTTTAGGGATATTACCATCAGTAGGAAGGAGAAACTTTATCTATCGAACCTTTTAGATAGCATTCCACAACAAGTATGGACAGCCAAAGCTGATGGTACGATTGATTATGTTAATGGTATAGTCATCCGAGATTTTGCACTGGATCCCAATTCTCCTTTTAGTTATGGATGGCAACACTACATCCATCCTGAAGACTTGCAAGAAAGTATCAAAGCTTGGATGTATTCGCTTAGGAATGGTTCGGAATACCATGTTCAGTTTAGATTGAAAATGGCAGATGGGCAATATCTCTGGCATTTGGGACGGGCTGTGCCTGTTATCGAAAACGGTGAGGTGGCATTATGGATAGGTTCCAATACCAATATTGATCTACAGAAGAAAGGGCAGGAGCAGCGTGATGAATTTATTTCTATTGCTTCACATGAATTAAAAACACCGTTAACTAGTATTAAGGCGTTTAACCAACTACTCGCCAGAACTAATGATCTAGATAAAGCAAAATCTTATCTGCAAAAAGTAGATATGAGTACCGCTAAACTGGAAAGGCTGATCAATGATATGCTGGATGTTACCAAGATCAATGCTGGTAAGCTCCAGTTTAATAAATCTGTTTTCATCCTCAACGAGCTGTTGCAGGAGTGCTGTGAAAACCTTCAGCTAAGTGTTACTACCCATCGGATCATCTTAAAGGAAAGTGAAAATATTAGCGTATATGCTGACCGTTTTAGGATGGAACAGGTCATTAGTAATCTACTCACTAATGCGGTTAAATACTCCCCTGACGCGGATGTGGTAGGTGTTTCGGTTAAGGTGGAACAGGAAGGTGTTATTGTTGCTGTCGAAGATCATGGCATAGGTATCGATAGTCAGGAGCTTGGAAAGCTTTTTGACCGTTATTACAGATCGGATAATGCTGCGCAACGCTTTGGTGGACTTGGCCTCGGTCTTTTTATTTCCTCCGAGATTGTTAAAGCTCATCAGGGCACATTCTGGATTGAAAGTGAGCTGGGCGTAGGCACTACAGTTTACATTCGTATCCCTTTGAGCGAAACATCGCTTATCAGAAATTCCGTTGCCGAAGGTGTGGACTACAGCAATGAACACCTTACCATTAGTTGTAATCGTCAGCAGAAATGGATGGAAGTCTGTTGGACAGGCTATCAGAATTTTGAAAGCGTACAAAATGGCGGGCTTCAGATGATAGAGGTGCTTAGGGCATCTGGACTTAAAAAGGTACTTAATGATAACAGGCAGGTGCTGGGTAATTGGTCCGAGGCGTCTGACTGGGCAGGGAAGGTTTGGTTTCCGATGATGATCGAAGCTGGCCTTCGGGATTTTGCTTGGGTTTTTTCTCCAAGTATCTTTGCGCAACTTGCCGCTCAGAAAAGTTTCGATGTATCAGATGGTAAAGCTAATGTTCGTTTTTTCCACGATATGGAGGAGGCTAAACGTTGGTTGGGCGAAAGCTAATCAGCTGGCAGATCCGTAACTTTTGATAAGGGTGAACTGAAATAACCCAATCAGCACTATTAATTCTTAATTTGATAATGTCTTCGGATTTAGATGGAATGGGGAATCAATCCCTATTTGATAGCTATTAAAACCGTAGAGATATAACTTTCCGCATTTTAGTTTGTGTTTTAGCTTAGAATCTCTATGGGCTTAAAAAAGAAATGGAGATACAACCGAAGTCATATCCCCATCATCTAAATTAACGCTCTCAAGACAAAGGTAATCAATAGACTGAATTCTGCAATAGCGTATCGATATTTTTACTTTATTTATCGGTGAATGGTATCACTTGCTACATCCATTACATTCCTATAGCAAACCAATCCTTTGAATGATTAAATTTAATATACATTAAAACTGCATTGGACGTAAAAGTAAGCTTAGTGTATGTTTTTAAGGACGCTTTTTTCGTTGAATAGTATTGTATTTCTCTGTTAGTAACGGTGTAAATGGCTGATAAGCGGTCGTTTGATACCAAGTTCCTTAAAATTGGCATTGTTTTTCTCTACCTGTTTCACGTTGGGTAGTTCCCAACCTATGAAATATGAAATATATGAATTTAAAAATTACAAAATCTGCACTAATAGCCTTGGTAGGCTTTTCAGGTTCAGTGATGGCGCAGGAGACGCCGTCAACAGATGGATCACGTTTTTCTACTCAACAGTTCCGTACTTGGTCGGTTGGGTTACATGCTGGGGTAACTAGTCCTAGAACATTGTTCGATGGAAAGTTTAGGGATTTCGAGACCGCAAAGGAAAATCTTGGATATGGTGGTTATATTAAAAAACAGATCTTACCTTCTTTAGGTATACAAGCTGAATTTTTGGCTGGTAAGGTTGAAGGTTTAAGGGCACAGACTGGTGTAGATGCATCAGGTAATCCAACGTATTTGGCTGGTTCTGGTTTTGCGACGAGAATGGAATGGGCAGGTGCGGTTACAGCAGTTTATAACATTGCTAATATCAACATCAACGGCGAGCATGGCGTTTTAATCCCTTATGTAAAAGCTGGTGCTGGTTATATGTCGTCTAATGCGTCTACATATACTGCTTCTACGAGCAATTACCAAAGTTATGACGAAAGATGGTACATCCCTACAGGTATTGGATTTAAGTTAGGTCTGACCAAAGGGATCAACTTAGACTTGGGTTACGATGTGAACTTTGTAAAATCATCTACGTTTGATGGTGTAAATAGAACCACTAACGATAAGTTTACTTATGCGCATGCTGGTCTGGAATTCGCTTTGGGTAGCAAGGCAAAACCTCAGTTGCAAAACTATAGTTCATTGGCTGCTCTTCGTATTCAATCTAAAGCAGAAAGTGAAGAACTTAGAAGAGCATTGTCTACTGCTGAGCAAAATGCACAAAGGGACAGAGATCAATATGCTAAAGATATGGGTGACGATGACAATGATGGTGTAGCAAACAAATTTGATAAATGTCCAGGTACTGCTGCTAATACGGTTGTAGATGGTTCTGGATGTCCTATCAAAGTACAAAGAGAAATTGTAAAAGAAACTAAGGTAGTGGTAACTGAAGCTGACCGTAAGGTAGTAGATGAAGCTATTAAAAACTTAGAATTTGACTTAGGAAAATCTACGATCAGATCTAAATCTTACACTACTTTAAACACTGTTGCAGCTTTATTGGTTGAAAAGAACTTTAGCTTAAAATTAGCTGGACACACTGATATCACTGGTTCAAGAGAATTGAACTTGCGTTTGTCTAAAGAAAGAGCAGAATCTGTGAAAGCTTACTTGGTATCTCAGGGTGCAAATGCATCAAGAATCGAGGCTACGGGATATGGTCCAGATCAACCAATTGCAAGTAACAAAACTGCAAGCGGTCGTCAACAAAACCGTCGTGTAGAGTTTACCTTATTCTAATTTTATAAGTTTCTGTAAATATAAAATTAGTACAAAGGCCATCGAGATATCGGTGGCCTTTTTTGTTTATAGAAGTTGTGTTTTCAAGAATACAGGCTTGAAGATACTTTAGATTTGTCAGTTCCTGTTTGAGTGATAGGTAAATTGATACGCTTAATACACTGCATTAGTTCATTGTCTATTTAGCAGTAGGTTCTGCTTTTAAGCCTGATCAATGCTTGCGAAAATGGGTTCAATCTTCCAGTTCACTGCACTGAAAGCCTTTGTCGAGCAGCAGCTTTACAACTTTGGCTGAACATGTAGCACAGGTATCCAACCTGAGGATTTTATCACAGTCTTCCAGATCGAAATTCCATGCAATTTGCTGTAATATCCTGTTCAGGTAGGGACTCAATTGTTGTACTGCTCTTTTTGTATTAACCGATGTTTTGAATACGTAAATCATAATCATTATATTTTATCTATAATCCTTTCTTACCTTCTAACCAATAGCCATGTAGAAAAACCTTTCCATTGGTCTTGCTTTTAATTGCCTTTTTAAAAGCCTGTGCAGATTTTACGTTTCCCGTGAGTACAAAGTTAGCTTCTGCCCATGCTGGATCATTCAAGACTGAAAGTTTTTCCAGCCACTCTTGGTTTTGGAAGGTACCATGTTTTGGAAATACGACATAATTCTCCAATTTCAACCGTTCTGGTACGTTCATATTCTCTTCATCGAGTTCCAGATAATACTGAAATGGGTGTCCTTTTCTTTTTAATTCGGGTAGAAAGGCGCATGCCACTCCAAGTGAAGTTTCGTCGCCAAAGATAACCAGTCGGTTTGCTGATTTCGCATAATAATTGCGTTCACTACGGGGTCTGTTGAGATCAATCAGGTCGCCAATCTGCAGCCTGTCCATATAATTTTTCCCAGGTCCATCTCCATGTAGATGGACAATCAGCTCTAACAGTGCCTTTTCGGTATCTACATGAGAAACAGTGTATCTTCTGGCATCGTTTTCATTGACCCTAAAGTCGATGTAAGCTCCTACGGGAAAGTCGATCCTGCTAAAGTCACCATGAAATTGTATTTTTTTGAGAGAGGGAGAAAGCAATTCGACATTCCTGATGGTAATGGATGATAATTTGGTAATGATAAGTTCGACGGCATCGAAAAGCCATTTGGGTGCACTTGGCATAGTCTCGTAATTTTTGTTGGTACAAAACTATTGCAAGGGGCAAGTATTGGCAATGGAGGGGTAGTGGTAGGTGTTGGACTAATCGTGGTTTTTGCTTCGGAATGCCATTGCGGTTATTCCAGTAGCTTTTGCAAAAAGACGAGAAAAATAAGCATAATCTTCATATCCGAGTTCCGTAGCAATCTCTTTGATAGACCTATTGGAATGGTAGAGATGACGTTTGGCTTCTAAAATTATTCTCTGTTGGATTTGGTGAGAAACTGAAAAGCCAGTAACCTGTTTAATGCATTCATTTAAGTAAGGCGCCGAAATGTTTAGCTTCTCTGCGTAGTCTGCAGGTCGTTTAAAGGAAGTAAAATTGTTTTCCAATAGTTCGGTAAAGGCTTGCGCTATAATGTCGAACCTAGATAATTTGTCTGTTGGTTTGGATTGCTTCAGATACTGGGAAATGATTAACGCAATTACGGTATTACAGCTATTCTTCAGTATTGGAAAATAGAGTGCATCTTTAGCGCTATTATAGAGATCGGCACATAACGCAAAGGCAAGTCTAATGAGCTCTAAATTTTCTGGATTTAATGTTAAAGGTTTTGCAGGTGAGATTTGTGTAAGCAGCCTACGATATTCGTCAGCAATATTTTCGGTATTAATAACCATAACATACAGTTCTATATGCTCTATTTTAAGCCCACGATGAACCTGATTGGGAGATTGATAAAAGATAGAAGGTGTTGTAATCGAATATTTTTCAAAATCAATCTCCATGTGGGATTCACCTTTTTCTTGTAGTACGAAAACATGATGGTCATGCCGATGTGGCTGTTCAATTCCCTCGTCGAGGGGTAAACTGTTCGAAGCCAGTTTATTGATAATAATGCCACATCCATTTTTCTTGGATAATGATTTTACAGGGATGTGTTTTGCTGGTGCGGCCACTTTGTTTTTTCCATTAGCTGAAAAGCAAATGTAATGAATTGAGATAAGTCACAAAGAAAGCATTTTGGAGGAGATTTAAAAATGCTTTGAGCAGGCTGTATTGCAATAGCCAAACTTTTCTTATTAATGGTTTTTAAGGATGTTGAAATGAGTTTATTAAATTATTTCATTATAAATGATCTTTGATACTGCAAGGGACTTTTACCAGTCACTTTTTTAAAGCACTTATGAAAGCTCGCAAAGTTGTTAAAGCCACTTTCAAAGCAAACTTCGTTAATCCTAAACTTGTTTTCGATGAGTAATTTGCAAGCCTGTCCAACACGAATTTCATTAACAAAATCGGTATAGTTCTTCCTACTTCTCGACTTAAAAAACTTGCAAAATGTGTTAGGGCTTACTTTGGCAACTTCAGCAATTTCGGCCAGCGTAATTTTTCTCTTGTAGTGGTTTAAGGTATAGTTATAGATGTTTTGGATTTGGTCTTGTTCTTCGCTGAGGTAATTATATTTAAAACCCATCGATGCAATTGCAGATAGCTCATTATTGTTCGAACTAATCTCAAATAAAGCTTCTAGAAGATATAAAAGCCTTTTGCTGTTTTCAGTTTCTACTGTCTTAATCATTAAACTAATGACCTCTTCAATGTTGGGAAGCGAAATCTGCAGCCCTCTTGAGGAATTTGAAATTAACTTTTTCAACTCTCTGTTTTCGGGAGCTTCTAAAAATTGCTGGCCTAAAAAATGACTATGAAAATGGATGACATAAATATCTGCAGACTTGCCACCTTCCTGAAAATAGTCTTGGTCAAAACGCCAATAATGGGGCAAGTTTGCGCCAATCAAAACTACATCACCACTTTTAAACCTACTGATATGATCACCAATAAATTGTGTGCCTTCACCCTCCTTAAAGTAAACGAGTTCTAATTCTTCATGATAATGCCAAATGCTATTCACTGTCGGAGTTAAATCTCTACGAGCACTAAAAGATTCAATTTCTGGTGAGTGTATTTTTAATAACCTAGGTTTCATGCTTAATGAATGAAAAATTAGCGATTTTGATAATATTTATAGTTGTTTAAGTATTTGTAAGACAAAATAGCTTAATAAATTGGCAATTGCAGATATTTTTTAATAATTTTTTTATACTTAATTTGTATTACAACCAAAATAAACCGTACCATGAACCTCCCTAACGAAACCTTTGCAGCGCAGGATGCCTTAGCTCCACCTTCTCGGAAACAATATCTTTTCCCCTTAATATTAATTACCAGTTTGTTCTTTTTTTGGGGCTTTGTACATAACCTCGACCCGATCCTAATTCCGCACCTTCGTAAAGCATTTAAACTTACAGATTTAGAATCTTCCCTGGTGGATTTTTCTGTGTTCATTGCCTACTTTGTAATGGCCATGCCTGCGGGTTATCTGATGCGTAAATGGGGTTATAAAACAGGAATTATCGTAGGACTTTTGCTTTTTGGCATCGGTTCTTTCTTATTTATTCCGGCAGCAGATACCAAAATGTATGTTTTCTTTTTGGGAGCACTTTTCGTGATTGCTTGTGGTTTAGCTGTATTGGAAACGGCTGCAAATCCTTATGTAACTATTCTTGGACCAGCAAAAACAGCCGATTTTAGATTGAATTTTTCTCAATCATTTAATGGATTAGCGGCCTTCCTAGCACCCATTGTTGGCGCTAAATTTATCTTTACGGAGGCGGGTTACAGCGAAGCACAAGTGAAAGCAATGAGCCCAGCCGCATATGATGCTTACGTAACTGCCGAAGCTGCTAGTGTGAAAGGTCCTTATACCATTTTAGGCATTATCATCATTTTGGTTTTGATACTTTTCATTTTTACCAAATTGCCAGATATCAAATCAGATCCAAACGAACAAAAGTCTAAAGTTTCTGATGCTTTACAATTTAAAAACCTACGTTGGGGTATTGTAGCGCAGTTTTTTTATGTTGGTGCACAAGTTTGCGTATTAAGTTTTTTTGTGCGTTTTGTAGTAGTGTCTGCTAACATTGATGAGAAAGCTGCGGCGGTTTATGCAGGTTTTGCAGGTCTAGCTTTTATGTTGGGTCGTTTTGTAGGTACGTTCTTCATGAAATTTCTACCTTCAAAGCAGCTACTTTCTATATATGCAATTATCTGTATGTTGTTAACGTTAGTGGCTATATTTGCCGAAGGTTCAATTACTATTTACGCTTTAATCGGTGTTTCGTTCTTCATGTCAATCATGTTCCCAACTATTTTTTCTTTGGGCATTAGCGGACTGGGCGAACATACCAAAACAGGTTCTTCCCTTATCGTGATGGCTATTGTTGGGGGGGCTATTCTACCGCTATTCTTAGGTTACATCTCAGACGTAACACATAGCATTCAGTATGGGTATTTAGTGCCTTTAATCTGTTTTGCTGTAGTATTCTTATTCTCTAAAAATGTTAAAACGCCAATATAAATGAGTGCGAAAGTTTTAAAAATTGATGTAAAAGATAATGTGCTTGTGGCGCTTTCGGATTTGGCGCAAGGTACCAATGTAGATTTCGAAGGGAAACAATATTCGCTTTTAGAAGATATTCCTGCAAAGCACAAGTTTTTTACGAATGATATGTCTACTGGTGAAGAAATTTTTATGTACGGCGTATTGGTTGGTAAAGTGCAGTTTCCAGTGAAAACTGGTAGCCGAATGACCGTAGAAAATACCAAACATGCTGCCGATCCATATCAGTATCGTAAAACTAATTTTCAATGGCAAGCGCCAGATGTAAGTCAATTTGAAGGTAAGACTTTCTTAGGCTATCATCGTGAAAATGGTGAAGTTGGAACTGCAAATTACTGGCTGTTTATACCAACCGTTTTTTGTGAAAACCGAAATTTAGACATTATCAAGGAGGCACTTTACAAAGAACTCGGCTATGCTGTAGATGATAAATATAAAAACTATACGCATGCGCTTTTAGAAGCTTATCAACAAGGTGGAGATTTACAGACGATAGACTTAAAACCAAATCCTGTTGTAGGTAGGCCATTTACAAACGTAGATGGAATTAAGTTTTTAAACCATAGTGGCGGTTGTGGCGGCACCCGACAAGATGCCAACACATTAAGCAATTTGCTAGCGGCTTACGCTAATCATCCAAATGTTGCTGGGGTAACTGTTTTAAGTTTAGGTTGCGAGCATTTGCAAGCCAAACAGTTTAAGGATGATTTGTTGGCGATAAATCCTAACTTCAAAAAGCCGTTGATTTTATTAGGACAACAGCAAAGTGTAAGCGAAGAAGAATTGATTAAACAAACCATTAGAGAAACTTTCTTGGGCTTGGTCGAAATCAATAAAATAGAACGTAAACCCGCACCTTTAAGTAAATTGTGTGTTGGAGTAAAATGTGGCGGTAGCGATGGTTTTAGTGGTATTTCTGCTAATCCGGCGGTTGGCCATTGTGCCGATTTATTGGTGGCATTGGGAGCAAAGGTGTTATCGGCAGAATTTCCAGAATTGTGTGGTGTAGAGCAAGAGCTGATAGATAGAATGCCTGAAGAAGAAACTGCCAGAAAGTTTATCAGGTTAATGAGCGAATACGATGATTTGGCACATAAAGTAGGATCTGGTTTTTATATGAATCCGTCGCCTGGGAATATTAAGGATGGCTTGATTACTGACGCCATTAAATCGGCGGGAGCGGCAAAAAAAGCGGGAACATCACCTGTGGTAGATGTATTAGATTATACTGAACCAGCTACAAAACCTGGTCTGAGTTTAGTTTGTACACCAGGCAACGATGTAGAAGCGACTACCGGAAAAGCCGCCGCTGGAGCAACCTTAATTCTATTTACTACGGGTTTAGGTACGCCAACAGGAAACCCAGTTTGCCCAACAATAAAAGTGGCTACCAATAGTAACTTGGCTACTAAAATGGCCGATATTATTGATATTGATACAGGTGCGATTATAGAAGGCAGAAAAACCATACAAGAGATGGGTGAAGATATTTTGGAGTACTGCATACAAGTGGCCAGCGGCGTGGAAATACCCAAAGCGGTTCAGTTGAATCAAGATGATTTTATCCCTTGGAAAAGAGGGGTGAGCCTTTAGACTTACGAATTGGCAGATTTACATCAATTAAACAATTAACCGAATAAACAATTAACCAACAAATGTTATCATTAGAAAATAAAACAGCAGTTGTTACCGGTGGCGGAAGCGGAATAGGCAAAGCGATAGCGCAATTATTTGCTAAACAAGGCGCTGCGGTACATATCATAGAACTTACGGTGGAAGCTGGAAAAGCTGCTGCTGATGAAATTAGGCAACTGGGAGGCAACGCTACCGTTCATGCTTGTAATGTGGCAGATCATCAGCAGGTGGCGAATGTTTTTAATAGCATTGGACCACTTCATATTTTGGTAAACAATGCAGGTATTGCCCATGTGGGCAAAGCCGATACCACCGAAGAGCAAGATTTTGATAGGGTTATTAATGTGAACGTAAAAGGCGTTTATAATTGTTTGTTCGCCGCAATTCCGAAGATGAAAGCTGCTGGTGGAGGTGCAATCTTAAACATGGCATCTATCGCAGCTTTGGTGGGTATTCCAGATCGGTTTGCTTACAGCACGGCAAAAGGCGCAGTAAAAGCGATGACCATGAGTGTAGCGAAAGATTATCTTGTGGATCAAATTAGATGTAATTCTGTTTCTCCCGCACGTGTGCATACGCCTTTTGTAGATGGATTTTTACAGAAAAACTATCCAGATAACGTAGAAGAGATGTTCGATAGATTATCTAAAACTCAACCCATAGGTCGCATGGGATTACCTTCGGAAGTTGCTACATTAGCATTATACTTATGTAGTGATGAAGCAGCTTTTATTACTGGATGCGATTATCCAATTGATGGTGGATTTACTACTTTAAACAACTAAAATTACATATGAAGTTAGTTAGATACGGAGAACCTGGAGAGGAAAAACCAGGTGTACTTATTGGAGAAGATATTTTTGATGTATCTGCCCATGTGAGTGATTATAATGAAGATTTTTTTGGTGCAAATGCATTGGAAGAACTGAAAAAGAAGGTAGAAGGTGGCTGGCTGGAAAAGGTAGAGAAACCTGTAAGGTTAGGTGCGCCTTTGGCTCGTCCTTCCAAAATTATCTGCGTTGGCCTAAATTACAAAGACCATGCAGCAGAAACCAACGCACCAATTCCTGCAGAGCCTATTTTGTTTTTTAAGGCTACGAGTGCCATTGTTGGTCCTAATGATGATTTAATTATTCCGAAAAACAGTAAAAAAACAGACTGGGAAGTAGAATTGGCGGTAGTAATTGGCAAAAAAGCGAGTTATGTAAGCGAAGAAGATGCATTAAGTCACGTTGCAGGTTATGTTTTACATAACGATTACAGCGAAAGGGAATTTCAGTTAGAGCGTAATGGACAGTGGGTAAAAGGAAAAAGTTGCGATACTTTTGCGCCAATAGGTCCTTTCATTGCTACGCAAGATGAAATTGCCGATGTGCACAATCTTCGCCTTTGGCTAAAAGTAAATGGCGAAACTTTGCAAGATGGAAACACCTCTAATCTGATTTTTAACATTCCATTTGTGGTGAGTTACATCAGTCAGTTTATGACTTTATTACCTGGAGATGTGATTACTACTGGAACGCCAGCAGGTGTTGGACTGGGACAAAAACCAGAGCCTTGGTATTTAAAAGAAGGCGATGTGGTAGAATTGGGCATCGACGGATTGGGCAGTAGTAAACAACACGTAAAATCTTATCAAGCCTAAAAATGAAAAGATACGCTTTAGCACTTGATTTAGTAGATGACGACAAGCTGATTACAGAATATGAGGCCTATCATCAGTCGATATGGCCTGAAATTGCTCATAGCATCAAGGCTTCAGGCATCACTAGCATGGAAATCTATAGAGTTTCGAACCGTTTGTTTATGATCATGGAAGTAAACGATACATTCTCATTCGAAGCTAAAGCAAAAGCTGATGCAGAAAATCCGAAAGTGCAGGAGTGGGAAGAACTGATGTGGAAATACCAGCAAGCACTTCCGGTTGCAAAAGAGGGAGAGAAATGGTTGTTAATGGATAAAATATTTGCTTTATAACATGATCGATAGCCATGTTCATTTCTGGAATTATCACCCTGTGAAAGAAGCTTGGATTACTGAAGAAATGAAAGTGATACAGCGTGATTTTACACCTGCAGATTTTCAAAAGGAACTGAGCTTAAATGGCATAAACGGTTGTATTGCGGTACAGGCCGACCAAAGTGAGCAAGAAACTGAATTTCTTTTAAAGTATGCGGATGAATATTCTTTCATAAAAGGAGTAGTTGGTTGGATAGATTTTAGAAGTATAGATTTGCCAGAAAGACTTGCCGTATTTGCAAAATATGAAAAACTAGTAGGATGGAGGCACATTGCACAACCAGAACCTGAAGGTTTTTTAATTTCTCCTGACTTTGTTCGTGGTATAGCAGCGCTGAAAAACTACCAGCATACTTACGACCTTGTGATCCATCGAGGTCAGCTAGGGGAGGCAATTGGTTTAGTAGAGCAGTTCCCTGAACAGCGTTTCATATTAGATCATTTGGCAAAGCCAGATATCAAAAATAAACAAGGTGATGACGAATGGAAGCAAAACATTAGAACGCTGTCGCAGCATCCAAATGTTTACGGTAAAATTTCTGGAATGGTAACCGAAGCAGATTGGCACTTGTGGACTTATGATGATATGGTTTTTTACCTAGATGTTATGTTTGAAAACTTTGGTACAAATAAGCTCATGTTTGGCTCAGATTGGCCGGTATGCACATTGGCAGCAAGTTATCAGCAAACCAAAAAAATAGTAGATCAGTATACCAATCAGTTATCTGATCAGGATAAAAAGGCAGTGTTTGAAACCAATGCCATTAATTGCTATCAATTAAAATATTAAAGAATGGACTTACAGTTAAAAGATAAAGTGATTTTGGTGAGTGGTGGCGCTAAAGGCATTGGAGAAGCTATCGCAAAAGCTTTAGCCTTAGAAAATGCCATCCCTGTGATTATTGGACGCAACCGAGAGGACAATAAAAAACTGGAAAATGAAATTATAGCCGCTGGCGGAAAATGTGCTAGCGTGGTAGCAGAACTTGCTGAACCAACTGAATGCGAAAAAGCTATAAAAGAAACAGTTGCCTTATTTGGCCGTATAGATGGTTTAGTGAATAATGCAGGTTTAAATGACGGGGTTGGTTTAGAAAATGGTGATTACGAAGGTTTCATGCGTTCTATCCACAACAACTTGGTGCATTATTTTTTGCTCGCTCACCATGCCTTGCCGTACTTAAAAGAATCTAAAGGAAGTATTGTAAATATTAGTTCTAAAACTGGAGTTACTGGTCAGGGTGAAACTTCTGGTTATGCCGCTTCTAATGGCGGAAGAAATGCGTTAACTAGGGAATGGGCCGTAGAATTGCTAAAATATAATATTAGGGTAAATGCGGTAATAGTTGCCGAATGCTGGACACCACAGTATGAACGATGGATACAAACTTTACCTAATGCAGCAGAAGCTCTAGCTGAAATCAATGCTCGTATCCCTTTTCAAAACCGCATGACAAAACCAAATGAAATAGCCGACACTGTCGCATTTTTGCTGTCAGAAAGATCTAGTCATACTACTGGACAGATATTGAATGTTGACGGAGGCTACGTACACTTAGATAGGGCATTGTTACGCCATTAATAAATCCTCAATTAGTAAGATGAACTTAAAATATAACACGGCTTATCCAGGAATGGATGATTTACGTAACAAAGCCAAAAGCAGGATACCAAAATTTGCCTTCGAATATTTAGATGGTGGTTGCAATGAAGATGTAAACTTACATCGCAATACTGCCGAACTTAGGGATGTGCAGTTAAAGCCTTTCTACCTCAATAATTACGGAGGAATAGATATGAGCACTTCGTTATTTGGTAAAACTTATTCTGCTCCATTTGGCGTAGCGCCCGTAGGTTTACAGGGTTTAATTTGGCCTAATTCGCCAAATATTTTAGCTAAAGCGGCTAAAGAACATAACGTGCCATTTATTTTGAGTACAGTTACTACCAGCGCAATAGAGGAAGTTGCCAAGATTACCGAAGGAGATTTTTGGTATCAACTCTATCATCCGGCAGAAGATACGCTAAGAGATGATATTATTAGAAGGCTTAAAGATGTAGACTGTGATGTATTGGTGATTTTAGCAGATGTACCTTCATTCGGATTCAGGCCTAGGGATATTCGTAACGGTTTAGCTATGCCACCTCGTATGACTTTAAAAAATATCTTACAAGTAATGGGTAAACCAAGCTGGGCGCTGCAAACCTTAGCTCATGGCATTCCAAACTTTGCTACGTTAAAACCTTATTTGCCAAAGGGTTTAGATATGAGACAATTAGGTGCATTCATGGATAAAACTTTCTCTGGTAGGTTAAATAGAGAGCGGATAGCCGCTATTAGAGATCAGTGGAAGGGTAAATTGGTAATTAAAGGCATTGCTAGTAATGAAGATGCGCAGATGGCTGTTGATTTAGGTTTAGACGGGATGATTGTTTCTAACCATGGCGGTAGACAGTTAGATTCGGGAGAGTCTGCGGTAAAATCATTGGCAGATTTGCTGTCTTTCAAAGATAAACTTACCGTGATGATGGATAGTGGAATCAGATCAGGATCTGACGTTGCCCGAGCATTAGCTGTTGGTGCAGATTTTACGTTTTTGGGCAGAACCTTCATGTACAGTGCTGCTGCATTGGGTAACGAAGGCGGCCAACATGCAATGGCAATCTTAAAACGTCAGTTAATGCAAGTAATGGAACAGGTTTGCTGCGAACGTGTAGCAGATTTTCCAAAGCATTTGATACGTTGATGTACCGTCATCTCTGTCCTTGCCCTTAGCTTCGCCAAAAGTAGCAAACTAGAGTGCTATTAAAGAAGTAGTGAACCAGGTAGGAGAGGATTGATGTTGAAAAGACTAATTTATTACATATTCAGTTGAACTGGGATGATGACTTTGCACCTATAGAAATTAGCGGATTCTATGTCCGATACCTAACTGTAAAAAAGCTATTCACCTGGCGTTATAAGAAAGTAGAACTCTCAATATTTTTAGGAAAAGTCGGAGCTCGATTTTTCCTTGTGTCATATACGTACCTCTATTACTAAAAGATCCGGTTAGTTTTCCTGTTTGATGTTTTGGGCAGCTTTGGTGATATTCTTTTGCCTTTTCCATGGTATTATCCTTCAATCTAGGGTTGTTCTTTATCGATATTTCTTTCAATACTTTTCTAGGAATTGATTAGGTGACGGACTAAAAAAGCCACTACTTAAACCATTGTTCTCCCACGGCAAATAATCATAGACATAACAAAAACAATCGGTAATTAAATAAAGACTACTATTTCTATAGATTTAGTTGTTTATGTGAAACAATAATAATACATTTGCTGCATATTCTAAAAGATATCATTATGAAGAGAGCTTTACTTCCCTACTATCTAACTTCTAACGCTCGTAAAAATCTAACTAAAATGATGTGTTGTTGTTGTTGCGCAGCAAATTAAATTTCCACAAAAAAAAAGACAGGCGTTAACCTGTCTTTTTCTTGGATCT
>RCUK01000813.1_pt1 | contig 23261 bp, 22 predicted proteins | sample 2166381 | NCBI WGS metagenome assembly RCUK01 (sample SAMN09932809, study PRJNA488358) | compost metagenome | isolation source: compost soil in an enriched community | place: Germany: Experimental Botanical Garden | reverse complement strand
CAGGCCAGACCGGCGATCGCCTGAGCGGCGAACTTGGTCGAGCTGTCGTCAGCGGCGAAGGTGACGGCCGGGTCCTGGCGCAGACGGCCGACCGTGTCGGTGTTGACGCGGTTCAGGCCGACACCGAGACCGACGAAGGGACGGATGCCCCAGGCCGAATAGCCGAAGTCATAGATGACGTTGGCCATCAGGGTGGTCGAGGTGATGTCGCCTTCCGGCGAGTAGCACGGACCGGTGGCGGGCGTGATGTTGCACAGGCCTTGCGGGCCCGAGACGGCGCGCACGGTGCCGATGTCGCCCGAGCGGTAGCCGCCTTCCAGTTCAACGCGCCAGTTGGGGTTGAAGCGGTAACCAAGGCGAGCAAACGCAGCCCAGCCGTCGTTCACTTCCCAGTTCCAGTTGGAACCGTTGGTCGTCGACTCAGTGTTGATGTCGTCGATGATGTGATAGCCGGCGTCGACTGCGCCGTACCAGCCGTCCGGCTCAGCCGAAGCGGCGCCAGCCGACAGGGCCAGAGCCGCCGCCGCGCTAGATGCCAGGATCAAACTCTTGACGCGCATGGATGCGGCCCTCCGAGATCAGTTGTTCGAGGACGACGGATACGTCGCCTACCCCACTCCCTATCAGCGTTGCCGTGAGTGGTCGAGCCGCAAACGCCCAATTTACCGAAGGTTGCAACACACCGTGACCCTCAGGCTACAGGGTTTAACGCGGCGTTAAGCCAATATCACCGCTCAGATCGGACCTTGACCTGAGCTGCCGCCTGTCGTCCACATCCGCCCGAACCTTAGGTCCTCGGAATTTCATGACTTCTATATGCATCGACGGCTTTAACCTGGCCCTGGCCAAGGGAACGGGCATCGCGACCTACGGACGGAACCTCCTGGACAGCGCCCGCGTCGCCGGCTTCGGCACCCAGGTTCTCTATGGCCCCGCAGCGCGCCGACGCGACGACAATCTGTTGAACGAGACCGCGCTGGTCGACGCCGAGCGCCCGCCGCAGAAGTTGAACCGCAAACGAAAGATCGAGCGTTTCGCCGACACTTTCATGTCGCGCTACGGTCGAACCGCCCATTCCATCCTGCCTTCGGGCGAGGTCATCTGGCCGGCGCGATCCGGCGGACGGCCCGCCGCCGACCGTTTCTGGGCCGCGCGCGACCTATTCACCCACGCCAACCGCTGCTTCGCCGCCTATGGCAAAGAGACCCCGGTCTCGTTCGAGGCCACGGCCGGGGCCCCTGCGCCCGACGTCATGCACTGGACCGCCACCCTGCCGCTGCACGCGCGCAAGGTTCCCAACATCTACACGATTCACGACCTGATCCCGCTGCGCCTGCCGCACACCACCCTGGACGACAAGGCGACCTATCGCGCCCTATGCGACGCCATCGCCCGCCGCGCCGACCATATCGCCGTCGTCTCGGAGACGACGCGTCAGGACGTCATCCGCCTTCTGGGCGTCAGCGAGGACCGCGTCACCAACACCTACCAGGCTGTCAGCCTGCCTCAGAAGCTGACATCGCGCAGCCAGGCTGAGGTCACGCTGGAACTGGAAGGCGTCTTCAACCTGGGCTGGAAGGACTACTTCCTGCACTTCGGGGCCATCGAACCCAAGAAGAACCTGGGTCGGGTCGTCGAGGCCTATCTGGCTTCGGGCAGCCAGACGCCCCTGGTCATCATCGGCGGCCGCGCCTGGCTGGACGAGGGCGAGACCGCCCTGCTGAACCAGGTGAAACGCGACGGCGGCCCCAGCGCCGACCGTATCCGCCAGTACGAATACATGCCCTTCGCCATGCTGATCAGTTTGATCCGGGGTGCCAAGGCCACGCTGTTCCCATCACTGTATGAAGGCTTCGGCTTGCCCGTGCTGGAATCCATGGCCCTGTCGACCGCAGTGCTGACGTCGTCCGGCGGCTCCCTTCCAGAAGTGGCCGGCGATGCGGCCGTGATTGTCGATCCCTATGACGTCCAGGCCATCACACGCGGCATCCAGGCTTTGGACGCCGACGAAGGCCTGCGTCTGGACCTGCAGGCGCGCGGCCTGATCCAGGCCGGCAAGTTCACGCCCGAGGCCTATCAGGCGCGCTTGACGGACCTCTATCGCAAGGTCGGGGTCTCAGCCGGCTGACATGACGATCGCCACCGCATCGGTCGAACGGCTGACCCATCTGCAACGGCTTGAGGCCGAGAGCATCCACATCCTGCGCGAGGTGGCGGCCGAGTGCGCGCGTCCGGTGCTGCTCTATTCGATCGGCAAGGACTCGGCGGCCCTGCTGCATCTGGCGCGCAAGGCCTTCTATCCGGCCCCGCCGCCCTTCCCCCTGCTGCACGTGGACACGACATGGAAGTTCCGCGCCATGTACGACCTGCGCGACCGAATGGCGGCAGAGAGCGGCGCGCGGCTGATCGTGCACCACAACCCCGAGGCCCAGACCCTGGGCATCAACCCTTTCGATCACGGCTCGGCGGTTCACACCGACATGTGGAAGACGCAAGGCCTGAAGCAGGCGCTGGATCTGCACGGCTTCGACGCCGCCATTGGCGGCGCCCGCCGTGACGAGGAGGCCAGCCGCGCCAAGGAGCGGATATTCTCCTTCCGCGGCCCCGGCCACCGCTGGGACCCGCGCCGCCAGAGGCCCGAACTGTGGAGTCTTTATAATGCGCGGGTCGCCCCAGGCGAAAACATGCGGGTCTTCCCCCTGTCCAACTGGACCGAGATGGACGTGTGGGAATATGTGGCGCTGGAGAATATCCCCGTCGTGGACCTCTATTTCGCCGCCGAACGCCCCGTGGTCCGGCGCGACGGCGCCCTGATCGTGGTCGATGACGAGCGGATGCGGCTGAACCCCGGCGAGACGCCCGAGATGATGTCTGTGCGGTTCCGCACCCTGGGCTGCTACCCCCTGTCCGGCGCCGTCGAGAGCACGGCCGCCACCCTGGACGCCGTCATCGCCGAGATGCGCGCCTCGCGCAGCTCCGAGCGTCAGGGCCGGCTGATCGACCGGGACCAGGCCGGCTCGATGGAGAAGAAGAAGCAGGAGGGCTATTTCTGATGACGCCCTCGACGCTTCACCGCGACACCCTGCGTTTCATCACCTGCGGCTCGGTGGACGACGGCAAGTCGACCCTGATCGGCCGCCTGCTGCATGATGTCGGCGCCGTCCCGGACGATCAGGTCGCCGCACTACGCAACGCCGACGGGCGGATGGACTTCTCGCTTCTGGTCGACGGCCTGTTGGCCGAGCGCGAGCAGGGCATCACCATCGACGTGGCCTATCGCTATTTCTCAACGCCGCGCCGCCAGTTCATCGTCGCCGACACGCCGGGGCACGAACAGTACACCCGCAACATGGCCACTGGGGCCTCAACCGCCGACGCCGCCGTGGTCCTGATCGATGCGCGCAAGGGAGTGCTGACCCAGACGCGGCGGCACAGCCACATCGTTTCCCTGCTAGGCGTGCGTCACGTCATCCTGGCCGTCACCAAGATGGACATGGTCGCCTGGTCGCAGGACGTCTTCGACGCCATCGTCGCCGACTACCTCGCCTTCGCCGAGGCCGCCGGCCTGCCCGCGCCGACGGCCATTCCTGTCTCCGGCGTGAATGGCGACAACCTGGTCCGGCCCGGCGAGGCGGCGGAATGGTATGCGGGGCCGACCCTGCTGCAGCTACTGGAAACCCTGCCAACCGCCGCCGAGACCGCCCGCCCCTTCCGCATGGCGGTCCAGGGCGTCAACCGCCCCAACCTCGACTTCCGCGGCTATACGGGCCGCATCAACAGCGGCGCCGTCGCGGTGGGCGACGCCGTCGCCGTCTCGCCCTCCGGCGTCCGCTCGCGCGTGGAGCGGATCGTCGTCATGGGCGGCGATCTGGACCGCGCCCAGGCTGGCCAGTCCGTCACCCTGACCTTCACCGACGAGATCGACGTGACGCGCGGCGATGTTCTGGCCGCCGCCGATGCGCCGCTGGAGGCCGCCGACCAGTTCGAGGCCACCATCGTCTGGATGGCTGAGGCCGAACTGATCCCCGGCCGCGTCTATGATCTGAAGATCGGCGCCCGCACCGTCGCCGCCCAGGTCACCGACATTCGCCATCGGGTGAACGTCAACACCCAGGAAAAGCTGTCCGCGCGCACCCTGGACCTGAACGACATCGGCGTCTGCCACCTGTCCCTGGGTCAGGACGTGGCCTTCGAGCCCTATGCAGTCGATCGCGAATTGGGCGCCTTTATCCTGATCGACCGGCTGACGCGGGCCACCGTCGGCGCCGGCATGATCCATTTCGCCCTGCGTCGCGCCCACAACATCCATCGCCAGCCCATCAAGGTCGATCGCGCCCAGCGCGCCGCGCTGAAAAGCCAGAAGCCCGCCGTCATCTGGTTCACCGGCCTGTCGGGTTCAGGCAAGTCCACCATCGCCAACCTGGTCGAAGAGCGACTGACCGCCGAAGGTCGTCACGCCTATCTGATCGACGGCGACAACCTGCGTCACGGCCTCAGCCGCGACCTGGGCTTCACCGAGGCCGACCGCGTCGAAAACATCCGCCGCGCCGCCGAGGTCGCGCGAATGATGGCCGACGCCGGCCTGATCGTTCTGGTGTCCCTGATCTCACCCTTCCGCGCCGAACGCGCCATGGCGCGCGACATGATGGGCGACATCGACTTCATCGAGGTCTTCGTCGATGCCCCCCTTGATGTCGTGGAGGCCCGCGACGTCAAAGGGCTTTACGCCAAGGCCCGGCGCGGCGAGCTGTTGAACTTCACCGGCATCGATAGTCCCTACGAGACGCCGCATTCGCCAGAAATTCATGTTAGGACGGATACCAAGACGCTGGATCAGTCTGCGCGCGCCGTTCTGAGCGTCATTTCTACAACGACACAGCCTTGAAGGTTCAATCCATGGCCGAACTGAACGGAGCGGAGCAGACTTCATCTAGCGCCGCGCCGGCTGGCAAAAAACCAACAATGCTACAGCGGGCGTTCGCCACGGCATTACACCATCTGCGCATCATCGGCGCCCTCATCATGCGCGAGATGGCGACGCGATATGGGCGCCAGGGCCTGGGCTTTGCCTGGCTGGTCGGTGAACCCCTGATCTTTTGCTTCGGCGTCATGATCCTGTGGTCGTTCACCAAGCCGCCCTACGAACATGGCATCCGATTAGCGCCCTTCGTGATGACCGGTTACATGTGCCTCATCCTGATCAGACACATGATCGGCCTGCTGACGTCGGCAGTCCAGTCCAACCTGGGCTTGCTCTATCATCGGCAGGTTACGCCGATGCACATCCTTTCCAGCCGGATCATTCTAGAAATCGGCGGGGCCACATCCGCCTTCATCGTTGTCTATCTCGTGCTCCTGAGCATCAACCAGGTCAGCCCTCCACATGACTACCTTCTGCTCTATAGCGGCTGGCTGATTTTTGCTTTTGTGGCGGTCGGACTGGCGCTGGTTTTGACCGGTTTGGCCATGCGTTTCGAACTTTTCGAGCGCCTAGTTTCCTTGATCAGCTACGCTATGATCCCGCTTTCGGGCGTGTTTTTCATGGTGGCCTGGGTTCCTGCGGCGGCGCGCAAAATCTATCTTTCAGTGCCGTTCGTGCATGGGATAGAAATGATCCGGGCCGGCGTGTTTGGGGAATTCGTGCCCACTCATTACAATCCAATTTATGCGATCGCTTGGGGAGCAGCGTTGAACATAGCGGGTCTGCTGCTTATCGCTGGCGCGCGCGAGCACATGTCCTCCGAATAATCTCCACAAATTTGCTCAAATAAGGCAAATGGCGCGAATGGCCGATTCAAAGCTGCAGTACCTAGGTGCTCTCCCCAAATTGCTCCCCGCCCGATCAACAGGCAGGCATCGACGCAAGGCGCCTATTGGCTTCCTGATTGTAGTGGCGCTGCCAACGCTGCTGGCCTGTCTCTATTATCTGGTCATCGCCTCGCCTCGGTACGTTTCCGAAGCGCGCTTTGTCGTCCGTTCAGCCAATGTCGCCCAGCCTTCAGCCGTTGGCATGGCGCTGCACGTCGCCGGCTTCTCAACAGGGATCAACGACGCCTTCGCCGTCCATGAGTATCTGACGTCGCGCGACAGCATGCAGCAGCTTGATAAGCAATTCGATCTGCGAACCGTTCTTGGCCGAAAGGGCGCAGATGCGCTCGCGCGCTACCCCCGCCCCTGGGAAGGTCAGAGCGAAGAAGCTCTCTACAAGGCGTTCCAACGTTTTCTGACGGTCGGCTACGATTCGACGACCGGCATCAGCACCATTCGGGTTGAAGCCTTCCATCCCGACGACGCCCAGGCCCTCAACCTGGCCCTGCTGGATAGCGGCGAAAAGCTGATCAACCAGCTCAATGATCGCGCGGCCGCGAATGCGGTGCGCGACGCTGAACGTGATCAAAAGGTCGCCGTCGCAGCCGCTGAAAACGCCAAGCAGGCCCTGACCAACTTCCGCAACACCGCCCGCTTCATTGACCCCCGCACCGAGGCGGCAGAAAGCACGCAGATCACCGCAACGCTTCTGGTCACGATCGCCCAGCTGAAGGCTGAACGTGACCAGCTTGCCGCTGAGGCCCCTGCCAGCCCCCAATTGGCTCCTCTCGATCGCCGGATCGCCGCTCTGGAGCGTCAGGTCGCCGAGACTCGTGCACGGATGGCGGGCGGCGCCGATTCACTGGCGCCCAAGGTGGGAACCTATGAGGACCTGATTCTTCAACGCGAGATCGCCGAGCGTCGTGTCACCCAGGCGGAGGCCAGCCTTCTTTCGGCCCAACAGGACGCATCCAGGCAGAAGCTCTATCTGGAACGCATCGTCGCGCCGAGCCATCCCGACAAGGGCACGGCGCCAAACCGCTGGAAGGCGATCCTGACCATTTTCGCGTCCTCGATGCTGGCCTACGCCATAGGCTGGCTCGTTTGGGCCGGCATCCGGGAACACAGGCAAGACTGATGAGTCTTGAGCAACCTGGCCTGCGGGTCACACAGATCTCCAAGACTTTCCGCGAGGCTAAGCGGTGCGTCTTCAGCGACATCAATTTCGAGTTGGGCAAGTCTGGTCGACTCGCCCTTCTCGGCCGCAATGGCCAGGGAAAGTCGACCCTCATTCGCATGCTCGGCGGCATCACGCCGCCGACGACAGGCACGATCGAGTGGAACATGACGACGTCCTGGCCCATCGGGTTCGCGGGCGGCTTCCAGGGCAGCCTGTCTGGGCTCGATAACGTCAGGTTTCTTTCGCGCCTCTACCAGCGCGACTATCATGAGACCTTGGAACGCGTGGATGACTTCGCGGAACTGGGAAAATCCCTGCGCGAACCTGTCCGACACTTCTCTTCCGGTATGCGCGCCAGACTCGCCTTCGGCCTTTCGCTTGCGATCGAATTCGATTGCTACCTGATCGACGAACTCGTCGCGGTCGGCGATGCGCGTTTCCAGAGAAAGTGTCAGGAAGCCCTGTTCCAGCATCGCGCCCATCGCGCCTTTCTCATGGCGTCGCACGACACGAACCTTGTGGCTCAATACTGCGACAGAGCGATGATCATCGAGAGCGGCAAGGCCAAGATTTTCGAAGACATTGGCGAAGCCCTGGAAGTCTACACCTGGCTTCGCGCAGCTTGAGCATGTCTAACCTCGAACAAAATCTATGGCTGGTCATTCCGCCATGCGCCGACCGGAACGACTGGATGGCCGCAGTGAAAGCTCAGGCTGAAGCGGCGGGTTTCACTGTTGTGTCAGCGAAACCAAACACCAAGGACGCCCCCCTTGGTAGGACCTTGATCCTGTCACACGATGCTGATGAGGCGCGCAAGGCGGGTGCTCTGCCGAAGGATGTCGCTGTCATACTGAGCGACAGCGGGCCTCTACTCCCCGAGATCGAAGCCAGCGATGAGCCTGCGCCGCGACATTCTGCGGTGAGGAATGCCTCCGAGCTCACTCGACGAGGCCATACCTTCCCCCCTGATCGCATTTTTCTGGCGGAAAGCTTCGATGGAACTCCGGTCGAGGTCCTGCCCGGCCTCAAGCTGCTACGGCCGAACGCCTCTCCGGCGTCTCATCGCAACCGGGCCTTAAAAGAGGCCTTCTCTCTCTACGCGACCGCGCAGAGCTTCTGGGGCTGCGAGGTGTTCGACATCAACGCCAAGGCGGTTCGCTACGATGATGAACGAGTCATCCTCGATCTAACCGGTCGCCCGCGCATCCTGATCTTCGGCCCCTACATCGTCCTGCCCGCAGGACGTTGGAAGGCCGTCGTCCGCCTTGGTTTCAGCACCCCAGCCGCCAAGCATCTGTATCGGGCCGACTGGGGGACGCAGGAGCTCTATACGTCGCATGAATTCCGGCCCGGCCGTGAGGGCCTGTTCCGAATTGAATTCGAATACGACTGGGACAAGCCTTCAGCGTCTGAGTTCCGCCTTCTCCTGCTAGAGGGCGCGTTTGACGGTGAGGTGATATTCTACGGCGTGGAGATCACCCGGCTCGACTAGAGGCGTCCGAGACGCCTCAGGCCTTCTGGGGTTGCAACCAGCGGCCCCCACCAGGCCTGATTGTCGAGATACCAGCGCACGGTGCGCTCAAGGCCATCGACGAGCGCCACCTGCGGCGTCCAGCCCAGTTCGCGCTGGATCAGGCTGGCGTCGATGGCGTAGCGTTGGTCGTGGCCGGGGCGATCCTCAACCATGGTGATCAGGTCTGCGTAGCCGCCACCGTTCTCTGCGGGCCGAACGCGATCCAGAATCGCGCAAAGGGCTTGGATCAAATCAAGATTGGTCCGCTCGGCGTTCCCGCCGACGGCATAGGTCAGGCCCGGCGTCCCGCGCTCAAGAATATCCGCCAGGGCGCGAGCGTGGTCCTCAACGAATAGCCAGTCGCGGACGTTGCCGCCGTCACCATAGACTGGAAGAGCTTCTCCCCGCAGCGCCCGCAGAATCATCGTCGGGATTAGTTTCTCGGGAAACTGACGGGCCCCGTAGTTGTTGGAACAGTTGCTGATCATCGCCGGTAGCCCGAAGGTATGCGCCCAGGCTCGGACCAGATGGTCCGACGCCGCCTTGGACGCCGCATAGGGCGAGCGGGGGTCGTAGGGACTGGTCTCGGAAAAGCGCCCCTCCTCGCCGAGCGAGCCGAACACTTCGTCCGTCGAGACATGCAGGAAGCGGAAGGCGTCACGCGCTTCGCCCGACCGTTCGCGCCATGTCGCCAAGGCCTGATCCAGCAGCACCTGGGTTCCCACGACATTGGTCCGCACAAAGACGGCGGGACCGTCGATCGAGCGGTCGACGTGGGTTTCAGCCGCCAGATTGGCCACGGCCTCAGGCTGGAAGTCGACGAAGACGGCGGCGACCGCCACCGGATCGGCGATGTCCGCACGCACGAAACTATAGGCGGGATCACCTTCAAGCTCGGTCAGAGACGCAGCCACCCCGGCATAGGTCAGCAGGTCGAGAACGCGGACCTCGTGGCCGCGTGCCAGCAGTTCGCGCGTCAGGGCTGAGCCGATGAAGCCGGCCCCGCCAGTAAGCAATATCCGCACGCTTGTCTCCTTGGCCGCCGCCGCCCCGAGCTAGCGGCTAACCTGCCCAAGGTCCACGACCGACAGGACCATGGCGGCCTCTCCGCTGAAGGGCGCCTCCAAGTCGCGCAGCCGCGGCCAGTTTCGGTCGCGCTCCGCCAATACGGCTTCGGAGGCCGCCACAGGCCAGCCGATACCCAGATCCGGGTCGTCCCAGGCCAGCCCTGTCTCATACGCGGGGGCGTAGGGGGCCGAGACCTTGTAGATCACCTCGGTTCCCGGCTGCAGGGTGGCGAAGCCATGGGCGAAACAGGGCGGCACGAACAGTTGGTCGCCGCTTTCCGCCGTCAGTTCGACCGCGTGGTGTCTGCCGAAGGTCGGCGAACCCGCACGCAGATCCACCACCACGTCCAGAATGGCGCCGCGCACGCATCGCACCAGCTTGGCCTGCGCATAGGGTGGTTTCTGGAAGTGTAGCCCGCGAACGACGCCCATCGGCTCGGAGCGCGAATGGTTGTCCTGAACAAAATCGCAGTCGATCCCGGCTGCGGCGAAACGCGCGCGCGACCAAGCCTCTGAAAACCAGCCCCTATCATCCCCATAGCGTGGGGTCCTTAGCAGGATCACCCCGCCCGTCACGAACCGGTCGCGCCTGTGGCGTCAGGCGAGGCCGCTTGCGCCGCCATCAGGGCATAGGCCCGATCCAGCGTCTCATTGCGCATGAACAGGGGCTGCTGGACCACCGCCTCGGGCGTCCTCTCATAGGCGCCGGGCGTCGATCCGCCGTTCAACGGCGCGCCATAGAAGATGTGCGCCCCGATCTGACGGACGCGCGCCAGGCGCTGGCCCCATGACGGACGGACGTAGTTGGCGTGGTAGTTGACCGAGTTCTTGGGCAGTTGGCTGGCCGAACGCCCCTCATAGACCTCGCGCGCAATGCGTTCTGCCCGCGCCCAGGCGACCGCGTTGACCGCGCGCCGCCCGATCGAGCCGTCGCAGGTGAAGGTGAACTGGCAGGTGCGGCTGTTGCGCTGATAGACCACCTCGCAGACCCGTTTGGGATAGGCGCGATGCCGCGAGCGGTTCAGCACCACCTCGGCCACCGCCGCCTGCCCCGCCTCGCTCTCATTGCGCGCCTCATAATAGATGGCCTGGGTCAGGCATTCGAGATCGTTGTCAGGCACGCGCGGCGGCGTCTTCAAATCCAGGGTGGGCGGCGTATAGCCGGCGCGGCGCACGGTCGGCGTGGCGCCGGGATTGACAGCGGGCGGAGCAAAGGTCGCGGCGGGTTCGGCGCGGGACGGCGTCGTGGCGACTCGCGCCGGACGGCGGTTCTCCACGCGTCGCTGCGGCGCAGCCCGCGGCGCGTCAGTCAGGCGAACGCCCTTTCCCTCCCGGACCATGGTCTGCAGGCGAGCGTTCAGGCGCGCGCGGCGATCACGGTCGCTGTCGGCCGGTGCTGCAATGACCTGTGGAGCGTGGGCGGCGATCGGCCTGACCGCGCTGACCTCTGCCTGGGCGAATGGGACACGATTGGTCAGGCCCGCCCAAACGGCGCACCCCACCCCCCCAGCAATCACCACCGAGACGACGCCGCGCATCATCCCCCCCAAAGTTTCGCGTTCTCCATATCAGGCGGGGCCCCAAGCGCCAAGCTGAGGGCGCCGTTTCGCCCGATTGGCAGGGCGACCGCGAAGCCCTATCAAGGCGCTGTCATGCAGACTGCCCGCCGCGCCGGCTTTTCCCTGATTGAAGCCCTGGTCGTCCTGGCGATCGGCGGCATGGCGCTGGCCGTCATCTTCTCGATCGGCATCAAGGCCGGCGATACCGGCTTTTCGCTGGGCCGACGCGCCATGTCGGTCGCCGACGCCGATGTGGCGATCAGCGACCTGCGCGCCATCATCCGCAGCCTGAGCGTGCGGCCGACCGCCACCATCATCGAAGGCGTTGATCAGCCGATCCTCGCCGGACCAGAACGACTGGAGGCCGACGCAGTGATGGAGCGGGCCACCGGCTGCGCGCCTCAGGGCTGGGCCGGGCGACTGACCCTGACCATCGAGACCCAAGGCGACGAAAAAGTGCTGATGTGCGAGGCCGGACCACGCAAGACGCCCATTATGAACCTGCCCCGCGGTGCGACCGCCGCATTTTCCTATTCAACCGACAGTACGACTTGGACGCCCGCCTACGAGAGTCCGAGCGCGCCCAGCAATACCGCAGAGTCCTTCCGCAGTTTTTCCCTGTGGGTGCGGCTGAACGCCGAACCGACCCTGGATGTCGTGGACCTTGCCGCCTCAGGTCATCCCGAGCGATGGACGAGGCCAGATGCCCCGTTCTGATCGCACCAGGCCAAGACTGAGTCGCGCCGGCTTCGCCCTGCCGGCCGTGCTCGCCGTTACAGGCGTGGTGACGCTGATCTTCCTGGTCGCCATCACCGCCTTGGCCAGCCTGACCGCCGAGGCCAATTCGGCGCGGGCGCGCATGCGTTTTCTGCAACGCGCCCTGAGCGCCGAGGCCGCCCTGGCCTACATGGCCGCCACCGAACCCATGAGGGCGAACGGCTTGTCGTTAAACGACATTCGCGCTGCCGACGAATATAGCGAGACCCAGCCTCAGACGGCGTCATCCGGCCTGGCCGTGGAACTGGTCCGCCTCGACAATCGGCCCTACCTCGTGGACATCGATGGTCCTCTGGTGCTTCGCCTTCAGGATCAAGCGGGGATGATCAATCTGATGCGGCTGGATGGCCCGCCCCTGACCCGGCTGCTGGAACGGCTCGGCGTGGCGGCCTCCCAACGCGACATCCTGGCCGCACGCTATCAGGACTATGTCGATCTGGATGATCTCAATCAGCCCAACGGCGCCGAGCGTCGCGACTATGCCGATGGCGGGCCGCCCAATCGCCCCCTGTTAAGACCCTCAGAGTGGCTGTCGGTGCTGGGCGCGCGCGACGCCGTGGATCGGGACCGTTGGCGGGCCATGCGCGACAAGCTGGCGTCCGACCCCATTTCCAGCGCGATCAACATCAATACGGCCAGCCCGGAAGCCTTGGCCGTGCTGTTTGATTTGACCGAAGACCAAGCCGCCGCCGTGTTGCGGGAACGCGAAGTCGCGCCCCTTCTTTCGATCAACGCGCTTGAGACCGCCACCGGCGCCCAGCCGGTCTGGGACTACGAGCAGGTCTATACCTTCCCTGCCAGCTCCATTCTCTTTACCCTGAGCGACACCCGCTCAGCCTGGACCTATCGAGCGCGCCTGTCCCTGACCCCATCCGGTCTTGAGCAGCCGCTCTGGATCGATCAAACTGAGCTTACAGAGGCTCCCCGCCGAGCCGTGGCCGACACATCCGATGCAACTCGACTTTCTTACGCCCCGCGTTGAGCGGCTCAGCCATGACGGCGTCATCGACGTCGTCCACCCTGGCGGCGTCCTGGGACGGATGCTGCGTCGGCCCGTCCTTCTGCTGGCCCGAGATCTTTGCGCCTTCGGCCTGTTCCACACCGCCGCCCTGCCGCGCGGTCGGCGGCGACAGGCCGCCGCGCTGCACGCCCGCGTCGCGGCGCCCTATGTCAGATCCAACTCGACCCTGACCAAGGCGGGCGACGACTTCGGCGTCTGGTGGTGGGACGCGGATCGCGTTGAGACCCTGCTGGCCGCTCGCGCCACGTCGACCCGCCCCCTGGTCAGCCCTGAGACCCTGGCCCAGCCACGCGGCGAGGCCTGGCGCATCGTTCGGCTGAAGCTCGGCTACGAAGCTCAGTTGTGGCGCGACAAGGCTCTGGTCGCCTCGGCCTGGCGGCGAGACCGCTACGACCTCGCCGCTTGGTCGGCCTTCGTGCGGCTGCAACGCGCCGCCGATCCCGCGCCGGAAAATCCGCCGGCGCCGAGCGACCTGCCCATCGCCTTCGACAATCGTGACGCCTTTGCCCTGGCGCCGGTCGAGCTGACGCGCGAGCAACTGGCCCTGACAGCCGGCGGCGGCGTGGTCCTGGCCTCGCTCTGCTTCGGCGCCTTCCTGTTCGGCCAGGGCTATCAGCTATCGAAGGACACGGACCGGGTCGAAGTCGAGACTGCAGAAATCCGCGCCTCCACGCCGCGCCCCGCCGCCGTGCGCAATCTGGACGCCGGCCAGAAGAAGCTGATCGCCTATCGACAGATCGAGGAGCAGACCAGTCCGCTGAGCGCTGCCGGCGCCGCGGTCGGCATCCTGGCCTTCCACGACCTGACGCCCACGTCGCTGAACGCCGAGACCGAGACGCTCAGCTTCATCCTGCCCTACGCCGCCATCGAAAAGATTGCGCCCCTGGTCGATGATCTGGAAAGCTCGGGCTATTTCCACGATGTCCAGCCGCGCACCGATGGCGCGGGCCAGACCATGACGCTGGAAATGAAGGTGCGCGAGGCGGCGCCGCCGCTGACGCCCGAGCCTTGAGCTAGGAGGCCGCGCCGCCCTTGGCGGGGGGCGCCTGCAGCCGGACGAACCGGCAGGTCCCGTCATCGGTGCGCAGAGTCATGACCACCCGATCCTGATTGATCAGGTTGGCGCTGACGGTCGAGCAGCCGCCGCCCTCCGCGATATCCAGAGCCGGCGCCAAGGTGTAACGCCAGGGTGCCCGCAGTTCGAGCAGGCGATCCTCCCCCTCGCGAGGCATGGACGGGTCCACCACCCGCAGCGGCGTGCCCGTGCGGTTGGCCTCGCGCCGCAGATCCGAGACCTGACGCTGGAATTCGAAAAAGACCGCGTGCGACGTGGTCTGATCCAGCATCCGCGCCGTGGACGGCATGATGATGGCGGTGCTGAGCGCAAAGATCGCCAGCACCACCAGAACTTCAATCAGGGTGTAGCCGACCCGGCCACGCCGGGGCGGTGCGGGATCAGCGGGCCTGATCGGAGCTGACATCGGCATTGGCGCCCTGGCCGCCTTCGGCGCCGTCAGCGCCGTGGCTGATGACGCGGGCGCGATTGTCCGGCGCTACGTCGCCCGAGGTCGAAGCCGCCGGGGCGACATAGATGTACGGACGCGCCCACGGATCAGACGGCAGAGCCTTGTCCAGATAGGGACCGGACCAGCCGGGAACCTGTTCGGCGTTGGCCTGCATCAGCAGCCCCAGCCCCTCCTGTTCGGTGGGCAGACGGCCGATATCCAGACGCATGGTCTCCAGCGCGGCTTCCAGCGAACGGATCTGCAAACGGGCGGTCTGGGTCTTGGACTTGTCCAGTTGCGCGAACAGGCGCGGCCCGACCACTGCCGCGATCAGGGCGATGATCGACAGAACGACCAGGATCTCGAGCAGGCTGTAACCTTCCCGCGTTCTGCGAGAATGATGCGAAGAGGCAACGTTCATCGAAAAACGTTGACGGAGACGGAGCCGGTCGCGGTGCATCAGACGATCGCCTTGGATTTCTAACTGTTATGAGCGTGTAACGTTGCTATAGCTCAGGGCAAATGGGGGGTCGATGCGAAATGCGGACCCGTGTGAGCAACACTGGATCGGGACGCGTCTTGCAGGGCTTCTTCGCTGACATGGTCGCCTCGACCCAGTCTTCGATCAACGGTCTCAAAGATCGTCTTCGACGCACAACGTTGCGCGAGCGTGTCTTGTTGGGCGGACTGGTGCTGGGCGCCGCCGTCTATGCCCCCGTCGCCGCCCTGGAATGGCGCACGACCCAGGCTGACCGTTATATCGACGCCCTGACTGACCAATCGACCGCCCGTCTAAGCGCCGCCGCCGCGCGCCGCGTGGCCGACGGCGCTGCCGATCGCCTGGCGCTGGAAGACATGAACAGCTGGGGTTTCGAGGCCACCAACTCGGCCGTAGCCCAGGTGCTGATCGAACAACGACTTCTGGAAGCCGCCGTCGCGACCGGACTGCCCAATCCGCGCATCACCACCAACGCCGAAGTCGAGGCCATCGGCCCGACCCAGTGGCTGGAAGCCGAGGTTCAGACGGATCTGCGCTGGGGTCCCACCTTTGCCTTTCTGGACAAGCTGGGCGAGTGGCCCGAGGGCTTTCGGGTGACGGCCTTCCGTTATGAGATCACGCCCTTCCACGGCAGGATTCGGGCGGGCGAGCCTGTGCCGGTGAACGGCAACATCCGTGTCACCCTGGCCTTCCCGGTGCGGATCGCGTCCCCCGGAGCTGCGTCATGAGGCGACTGCTGTGGCTGGCGCCGCCCTTGATGCTGGTCCTGGCCTTCCAGGCCGGCGCCGCTCATCCCGGCCAGCCGGAAGAGCCCCCTGGCGTGGTGCGAGGTCCGTCGGCGCGGTCGGGCCCAGTCGTGCGTCCTGGGGAAAGCGTCGTGGGCGCCGTCGCCTTTCTGAAGACCCTGCGTTCCGACCCGCCACCGCCGCCACCGCCACCGCCACCGCCTCCACCGCCGCCGCCGCCGCCTCCGCCCGACGTGGCCGTGACCTTCCGGGCGGCGCTGCGCGGCGTAGAGCGCGACCCTGCCACGGGCCGGCATCGCGCCCTGGTTAGCGACTCGTCGGGCGGCGTCTCGACCATCAACGAAGGCGGCGGCTTCGGCGATGGCTGGCGCATCAAGGACATTTCGGCGGAAGCCGTAACCCTGGCCAAGGGACGTGAAACCCGCGTGATCCGGGTGTTCGGTTGAGTATCGAGGAGAATGGCATGACGAACCTGACTGCGGGTCCTTCCGCCTTCCAGCGCCCTGTCGCCGCCGTCCTGCGCCGCGCGGGCCTGCGCGCCGCCGTCTGCCTGGCGCCAATGGCCATGCTGGCCGGCTGCGCCGCCTTCCCCGAGATGACGACGATGGTGTCGCGCCCGGATGCTCGGGTCGAAAGCGCCTCGCAGGACGGGCTGATCGGTGGCGGCGTCAACGTGGATCGCGGCGCCCGCGCCCAGGCCGGCGGCGCCACCCTGACCATTCCGGGCGCAGCCCCGCCCGCCGGCCCCGTGCGCCAGCCCGCCACGCCTGAACAGATCGCCGCCCTGGTCTCGGACGAGATGGTGGAGGCCAATCTGTCGCCCCAGTCGATCCCCCAGTTCGCCGCCACGGTTTTCGGCGGCGTTCTGAAGGTGCCCTTCACCCTCGCGCCCGACGTCGCCACCCGCAATGAGGTCATGGCCGGCGGCAGCGGCGGCCCAATCAGCAAGCGCGCCCTGTTCAGCCTGACCCAGCAGGCGCTGAAGCAATACGGCGTCGAGGTCTATGTCGATGGCGGCTTCGTCACGGTGGGCGCCGCGTCCCAGGCTGGCGGCGGGCCCGAAATCAACCGCAGCCGCACGCCCTCAGCGACAGCAGGCCGGGTGGTGCAGTTCTATACGGTCCACACCATCGAGGTGAACGCCTTGCAGAGCCTTCTGCAAGACCTCTACCCCAATCTGCGCGGGGCCCGGATCACCCCCGACCCGCGCAACAACAGCCTCATCATCTCGGGCTCCGGTCGCGAGGTGGCTCAGGTCGTGCGTGCTTTGCGCGAGATCGATCAACCCCGCTTCGCCGGCGCCGAAGTGTTGCGCATCGAACCCTCTTTCTGGGCGACCGACGCCCTGGTCGGCGCGCTGGAACAGGTGCTCACGACCGAAGGCTATGTGGTGTCACGCCAGGCCATGGCCGGTCGCGCCCTGGTCATCCTGTCCTTCCCGACCGCCAACCAGATTCTGATCTTCGGACGCGATCCCGAGGTTCTCGCCCGCGCCCGCTTCTGGGCTGAAAATCTGGACCAACCCGCCGCGCTCGGGGACAAGGCGTCCACCTTTGTCTACCAGGTCAAGAATACTGACGCGCAATCGCTCGGTCAGTTGGCCATGGGTCAGGCGCCGACAACGGCCCAGGCCCGACCGCCCGTCGGCGTTCCGGGCACGCCGCCGGCCCAGGCGAATGGCGGCGGTCTCGGCGCCCAGCAAGGCGGAATGCGTCAGCAGAACGGCGGCATGGGCGGCGGCAGCGGCCAGTTCTTAAACGGCCAGGTGTTGATCGACCCCAGCGGCAATCGCATCGTCTTCACCGGCACGGCCACCGAGTTCGCCCAGCTTCGCAGTCTTCTGACGACGCTGGACACGCCCGCGCCCCAGGTGGTGATCGAGGTCATGATCGCCGAGGTCACCCTGACCGACAACACCAGTCTGGGCGTCCAGTTGTTCGGCAAGGAGACCCACGGCGACGGCGTGCTGAGCGGCGGGACCGAAGGCATCAAGATCGGCGGCGGCGGCCTGTTGATGACGTTCACGGGCCCGGACCTCAGGGCCAGTCTCAACGCCCAGGCCTCGAACAACCGCGTCAACATCCTGCAGCGGCCGCAGTTGGTCGCCCGCAGCGGCGGCACGGCCCGTTTCCAGGTCGGCACCGACGTGCCGATCATCACCTCGCAGCGCGCCACCAATACCCAGGTCGGCGGCGACAGCGACATCCTGCAAAGCGTTCAATACCGTCAGACCGGCGTCATTCTCGACCTGCAACCCGTCGTCTATGGCGACCGCGTCGACATCACGATCAGCCAGGAGATTTCGGAAGTCGGCAAGTCGACCAATCCCGCGATCGCCAGCCCGCCGATTCTGAACCGCAGCCTGACCACGCAGATCGCCATCACCGACGGCTGGACCGGGGTTCTGGGCGGCCTAATCAGCAACAACTACGCCAAGGTCAACGACGGCATCCCCTTCCTGAAGGATGTCCCGCTGCTCGGCTCGGCCTTCCAGAACAATTCGGTCGAGGGAAAACGCACCGAACTGCTGATCCTGATCACCCCGCACGTGCTGCGCGGCGATGAGGACATGGCCGACTATGCCGACCGCTACGCTAGCGACATGAATGCCGCCTTCCGCACGGGTCGCGGTTGGTCCTACACGCTGACGCCGTTCAACGTCGGCTTTGGCGTGCGCGGGATCGGCTTCGACCTGCCGCAGTCGGGTCGCCCGTCGGACCGATCCGTCGCCGAGGCTCAGGCCAGGGCGGTTACGCCCTCGCCTGCTCCGGTCGAGCCCGTGGCAGAGGCCGCTCCGCCACCCGCCGAACCCGCCGCCGACTAAGGCCTCAGCCTTCCTGAAGCCGTCGCCAGCCGACGCGATCGAAAACCAGGGGCGCGGGGGGCCGCCCCTGCGCCCGCTCGACCCCGACGGTGACGCGATACAACTGAACCTCGAAGGACCCGTCCCCGACCGGGAAACCGGCGTTAACGCGACGCTCGCTCTTGGGTTCGGCCGACCAGACCACCACGTCGCCGCCCGGCAGTTCAATCCGTCCCTGCGGCTGCTCCATCGGATTGAGATGACGCGTCAGGGCCAGGGCGTTTTCCTGAACCGCCACCTGCTCGACCGCCAGGGCCGCACGCTGTTGGCTGCGCGTCATCTGAATCTGCAGTTCGAAAATGGCCATCAGCGTCATCGAGGCGATAGCCAGCGCCACCAAGGCCTCGATCAGGCTGAAGCCGTCGCGCCCCCTCGGGATAGCGCGCATCAGACCACGCCTTCGTAAACGCTCGACAGGGCCAGAACCAGGGACAGGGCCACAAAGCCGACCACGATGGAGATGATGCCGATGGCCATGGGCTCCAGCAGGGCCGTCATCCGTTTCATCCGATCGCGCAGCCGCGCCTCGTAGTTGTCGGCCATGAAGCCGAACATGGCGCCGATGGCCCCCGACTTCTGTCCCGCCCGCAGCAGGCTGAGGTCCATGGCCTCCAGCTTGGTGTGCGCGCCCAGCGAGGCGTCCAGCGTCATGCCCGCGCGCAGGTCGCTGTCCAGCAGGTCCAGCCCCTGACGGAAGGGCCCGATCGGCACCGCCGCTCGCGCCAAGGCCGCCGCTGACAGCAGGGGCACCCCGTTGTTGAGGGCGAACGCTGTCAGCCGCGCCCAGGATGCAACCTCGCGCGCCTGAATCACCGCGCCGACGACCGGCAGGCCATGGGCGACGGTATAGGCCCGCTCGCGAAACGCCTTGTTGGAGACAATGAAGACAATGGCCGCGATCAGCAGGGCGGCGAAGACGGCGACCACGCCCAGGTTGGCGTTGGCGAACTCGCCGGCTTCCAGCACCCAGCGCGACATGGCCGGGATGTTCTCGCGGTCGTCGCCGATCATGGTGGCGAAGCGCGGCACGACCTGGGTGAAGATGAAGCCGATGGCGGCCACCCCCGCAAATCCCAGGAAGCCTGGATAGGTCATGGCGTTGGCGAAATCGCGTTGCAGCCGGTCTTCATAGGCCATCTGCTCGGCGGCCTCCTTGAGCACGTCGGCGATGCGGCCCGAGGCCTCGCCGACGCGGGCCATGGCGTAGACATAGTCGGGGAAGCCGGGGACATGCTCTTCCAGAGCGTCGCCCAGCGAATCGCCGCGTCGCAGGGCGCCGATGGCGGCTTGGAACTGGCGCTTGCCCTTGCGAGCCTGCATGCCCTGGGCGACGGTATCCAGCGCCTCTAGCAGCGAGACGCCCGCCTCCAGCATCAAGGCCATCTGGCGCAGCACCAGCACCCGTTCGCCCGTCTTCAGACCCCGCTCACGCCCCTCGGCCTTGGCGGCGGCGGCAGGCTTGATACGCACGACCGTCAGGCCGTCGGAGGCGAGACGGCGCATGGCCACGGCCTCGTCGGCGGCGCCGATCAGTCCCTTGACCATCCGCCCGTCGCGACCAGCGGCCTCATACTGGAAGGTCAGTTGATCGGTCATTCCTGGCCGGCCCCGGCGATGCGATAGACCTCCGCCAGGGCCGTTTCGCCGCGGCGGGCCTTCAAGAATCCGTCGTCTGCGAAGCTGAGGAAGCCTTCGCTGCGGGCGGCGACGGTCAACTGATCCTCGTCGGCCGAGGCGCGCATCCCGGCGATGATGGCCGGCGACATGGGGGCCAACTCGTAGACGCCGACACGACCCCGGAAGCCGCTGCCGCCGCACTTGGCGCAACCGACAGGCTCGCGCCAGGCGGCGGGCTCGCGATCGGCGACGGCGCGCAGGTGGGGGGGAATGGCCAGTTCGTGGATCTCGGCCTCGGCCGCGGGCGAAGGGCGGGCGCAGTCGTCGCACAGACGCCGGATCAAACGCTGACCCGCCACGCCACGCATGACGTCGGCCAGCAGATAGTCTTCAATCCCCAGGTCCAGCAAACGCGGGATGGCGGCGAGGGCCGTATTGGTGTGGACGGTCGAGATGACCATGTGGCCCGTCAATGCGGCCTGGACGGCGATTCGCGCCGTTTCGGGGTCGCGGATTTCGCCGATCATGATGACGTCGGGGTCCTGACGCAGGATGGAGCGCAGACCAGCGGCGAAGGTCAGGCCTATCTCGGAGCGCACGCGTACCTGAATCACGCCGGGCAGGTCCAGTTCGACCGGGTCCTCGACCGTGATGATCTTGCGCTCGCCGTCGTTCAGGTGGGTCAATAGGCGGTAGATGGTGGTGGTCTTGCCCGAGCCGGTCGGCCCGGTGATCAGGAAGACACCGTTGGGATGTTCGGCCAGACGCAGGAAACCCTCTTCCTGTTCGGCGCTGACGCCCAGTTCGGACAGCTGCGGCAGGCGGCTGGTCTTGCCCAGCAAGCGCAGGACGATGGATTCGCCCCACGAGCAAGGCAGGGTCGAGACGCGCAGGTCCACTTCCTGGCCCGAGACGCGGATCGACTGGCGTCCGTCCTGCGGCAGGCGGCGTTCGCCGATGTCCATGCCGCTGAGCAGCTTGATGCGCGAGCATACCGCGTCGAAGTTCGAGCGCGGTGCGCTGCGGGCCGTGGTCAGCACCCCGTCGATCCGCATACGGACCAGAAAGCGATCCTCGTAAGGCTCGACGTGAACGTCGGAGGCGCGACGCGTCAGGGCCTCGGCGAAGACGGCGTTGACGAAGTCGATGGTCGGCGCTTCCTGCGCCAGTTCACGCAGGCGGGCGGCGTCGGCTCCGGCTCCACCGACACCGGCATCCAGCGCGGGCGCGTGATCACGGCTGAGATCCTCCGTCAGGGCCTCGATCAGCGAACGTTGGGCCAGCAGGAAAACGACAGGCTCCGCCGTGGCCTGGGCGATCCGCTCGGCTAGCGCGGGGTCTAACGGCTGGACAGCGGCGCAGAGGACGCGCGATGCGCCGCCCTCGCCGTCGCGCCACGCCACGGCCTCACGCTCGGCCCACCAGGCGAGCGGCGAACCGATTTCATCGAGAAAAGCCGAGACGAGATCGGGCGCCGGGCCGTCTTCGGCCGCCAGAACGGGCAGATTCAGTTGTTCGGAAAGGACATCGAGAAGCTGAGCTTCGGACAGAGCGCCCAGGCGCACCAGGTTGAGGCCGATCAATCCGTCGTTCTGCGCCTGCAGCGACAGGGCGTTGGCGATGTCGGCGGGGCGCACGAGGCCGCGCTCGACGAGCACTTCGCCCAGACGAATCCGAACCGATGCAAGGGTGGAAACGATGGCGACCTGGCTCACGCTACGCAGCTCCGCAGAAATAAGGGCTGTCGATCAGGCCTGAAGTTCAGGCATCAGCCCGAAAACGATGGGACGCATATTGGTTTCAGCGGGAACCATGGCGCGCAGAAACATCAGGGTGTTGCTGGCCGAGTCCCGAAAGGTGAAACGCGCCGTATTGAAACGGCAGTTGGCGAAGCTGGGCGGGACACCGCCGTCGTAGGTCAAAATCGCGTTGGCGAAATCGACATTGGTGAAGGTGTTGCCGTCGAGGGCGACTTCGCCGCTGAGCGTTTGATCTGCAAATTCAGCCACGCGGTTCTCCGTTTAATCGTGGTTGAGCGTTAGCCGATTCTGACGCTCGCGACACTGTTGCAAGGGGCAAAAGAAAAGGGAGGGCCGAAGCCCTCCCTTCCCCAGTTCAAGCGTGAGCTTGGTCTTAGAACGACACGCCGGCTTCGCCGAGGCGGCCCAGCGAGGTTTCCGTGACCACGCCGCTGGCGGTGCGGACGCGGGTCTTGGCGGTCAGGTTAGCGTCGCTGGCCTGGATGGTGACCTGCACGTCGCCGTTGCCAGCCGTGGTGCCGAAGGCAGCGGCCAGAGCCGGACCCGTGATCAGGATCGCGCTGTTGGCGGCGATGCCGCCGCCGGCCGCCAGGGTGCCTTCAGCCAGCATGGACTGGGTCAGGGTGACCGAAGCGGTCGTGACCGAGCCGTTGGCCGACTTCAGCGTCAGGAAGATCGGGCCGGTCGAACCCGAACCGTTGTTGCTGAGGCGCAGGAAGGCGGTGTTGTTGGCGTTGGTCAGCGTGAACCACGGAGCCACGAAGTTGGTGCCTTCCAGACCGATGGTCTGAACAGCGCCCGAGACGACAGCCGGCTTGGCGACGACCGTGGACGGCGCGACAGCCGGGGTCACGGTGACCGAGTAGGCTTGCGAGCTCGACAGCGAAACGTCGTTGCCGCCCGGGATATGGGCCGTCAGAGCCGCGGTGCCGGCGGCGACGCCTTCGATCAGAGCGATCGTGTTGTCGTCGGCGTCGACGTCCAGAAGATCGCCGTCCAGACGCAGCTCAACGACGTCGAAGTCGCCGCTCTCAGCCTTGACCTGCAGGTCATAGGTCAGGGTCGGCATGTTGGTGGCGCCGCCGTCCAGGTTGGCGAAGATGGCGCCTTCGGCCGAACCGGCCGGAGCGTCAGCGAAGCCGACCTGGATCGAACCCAGGACGTCATCATAGCCCGAAGCGGTCACCAGGGCGGTGTAAGGAGCAACGCCTTCCAGAGCCAGGGTCGTCGGAACGTTGTCGGCGGTGACGGTCAGGTCGTAGGCGCTGGCCTTACGCACCAGCTGCACCGTCGCGGCGCCACCGTCGTAGGGGGTTTCAGCGGCGCCCACGACGAAGTTGACGGCG
>RCUK01000809.1_pt1 | contig 23343 bp, 29 predicted proteins | sample 2166381 | NCBI WGS metagenome assembly RCUK01 (sample SAMN09932809, study PRJNA488358) | compost metagenome | isolation source: compost soil in an enriched community | place: Germany: Experimental Botanical Garden | reverse complement strand
GTGCTCGATTTTTCCTACATCAGGCAGTGGCAGTTGAAATGGACCGAGGTTTCAGGCAACGGTGGGCTCGCTTTCAAGGATGTCCATTTTGCCTTTTCCACAAACGACCTTAAAAGGCCATTGCTCCACATCGCCGTCCCCGGCAAAGGCTATGGAGATACGTGGAATAGCCGCCTTGCAATACTGATGGGTGCCTAAGCGACTTCACAAAGCGCCATCCGCATTCAAGCCAGTCCGGGAATGGAACTTGCTGTAGTCATGTTTCCCAAGCCGCCCACGCGGCTTGATAGATCCTCTAGGAGACCGGACATGGCTGACAACGTCATCAAGACACTGAACCACCTCATCGAAACCTCGAAGAACGGACAGAAGGGCTTTGAAGCCGCGGCTGACGACACGAAAAACCCCGAGCTGCAGCAGCTATTCAGGAACCGGGCGCAAGATTGCGCCGCGGGGGCAGCGGAGTTGCAAACCGTGATTGCGCAGTTGGGTGGCGTGCCCGAGGACAGTGGCACGGTCGCGGGTGCGGTGCATCGCGGCTGGACCAATTTGAAGGCCGCCGTGGCCGGCCGCACCGATCTGGCTATTTTGGAAGAATGCGAGCGCGGCGAGGACGTGGCGAAGGCGGCCTATGCTGACGCGCTGAAGGAACCCATGCCGGAAGAAATTCGCGTGATTGTGGAACGCCAGAATGCCGGCGTTGTGCGAAATCACGATCAGATCCGCGACCTGCGGAATCGCTACAAGGCCGCGAACTAACGTCTCGCCGGGGCTACACCTACGAGCCCCCCTAAAGCTGTAGCCCCGGTGTAGCCCGGTCGCTCGGCGCGGCGATAAACGCGGAATGGTGAGCTGGGCGCCCCGCGGTGCACCCCTACAGCAAGCGCTCATCCACCCCATTGCGCAAGTCATAAGGCGACCACAAGATCCGCCCGACGATGCGAACCTCGCATCCATCTTCTTTCTCAAGCGCGAAAGGCGCATAGGCCGGGTTCAACGACTTGGCCAGCCAGCCGCCTTCGCGTTCGCGCGCGATGCACTTCACGATCATCTTGCCGCCATGGTTGATGGCGTAGACCGTGCGCGGGTCGATCTCGCGCGGGTCGGTGATGGGGTCTTCGAAGAACAGCATGGGTCCGCCGTTGCGTATCACGGGTTCCATGCTGTCGCCTTGCGCATACACGATCTTCATGCGGTTGATCGGCAGCTTGAACGATTCCAGAAATGAGCGGCGCAGCAGGATTTCGCCGATCTCGGTCTCGTGATAGTTCTCGATGCCGAGCCGGCCGGCGGCCAGGCGCACATCCAGCTCGGGGATGGGCATGAATTCCTGGTCGTTGGCGGAATAGCCCGCGTGGGCGACGTGGCCGACATTGGCCGCGGTGCTGATGCGCAGCGCCTGCATGCGTTCGGCCTGATGCGTCGTGATGCCGTCCGGATCCCAGGGTGCCGCCGACACCGGCGCCATGGGAAATTCGTCCGCGATGGCGTCGATATTCAAGAGGGCGCCACGTTTGGATTGCGGCGACTTGGATTGCGCGGCCGCCGCCTTCGTCTTGACGCCCATCTGGCCCAGGGCCAATAGCAGGGCGCCCTCCAGACGCTTGAGCTGATCGTCGGCCAAGCCTTTGATAAGCGACTGCGGCACCGAAGCAAAGGGCCACGTCACGTCCGTGGCAGGGGCGGCAAGGGGCGCCGCCGCCGATAGCGATGCCGCCTTCTTAGCTTCGGCCGCCAAACGCGGGCTGATCGCAGCCAGTGTGCAGCCAAACCCTTCGGCGTAAGCCATGGCCGCTTCAATCCCAATGGGGCGGCGGCCGGTGATGTGCTGATAAATCATCGCCTGGCCGCCCTTCACGTGGTGATCACGAGCAAAGGCCGCGCGGTTCACGCCTTCAAAGCGTGCGCGCAGCGCGGCGGCTTCCTCTTCGATAGTCCACATTTTCATATAGCAATGCTATGCAAATTAAACTATAGCATGGCTTGCTAATAAGATGTAGCGTCGCTATAGTTTTGGTGATGAACCTACATGACTATTTCGATTGCGAGGGGGCCATTACCGCTGCGGCGCTGGCTCGGCGCGTGGGGGTATCGCCCGCGCTGGTCTACCAGTGGCGCACCGGGCGCCGGCCGGTGCCGGTCAAGCATTGCGCCCTGATTGAGCTGGCCACGTGCGGCTGGGTCACCCGGCGCGACTTGCGTCCCACGGATTGCATTCGAATCTGGCCGGAGCTGGCCGAAGGGCTGAAGGCGCAATGAACTACTACCCCCATCACATTGGCGATTTCAATAGCGCCACGCGGCACCTGACGCGCATCGAACGCAGCGTCTATCGCGACTTGATCGAACTCTATTACGACACCGAAGCCCCCTTGTGCGGCGACGTCGACAAGCTCTGCCGCTTGTTGATCGCGCGTTCCGACGAAGAGCAGGCCGCGGTGGTTCAGGTGCTGAGCGAATTCTTCGTGGACACCGATCAAGGCTGGCGGCATGCGCGTTGCGATGCTGAGATTGCCCGCTACCACGGCAACAAGGAAGCGAAGTCCGCGGCCGGCAAGGCCAGCGCGGCGAAACGGGCGCGGCAGGCTTGCCGGCAAGTGGAAGCAGCAGAGAAAGCGGCAGTGGAGGCGGCAGTGGACGGCGAAGTGGAGCAACAGCCGTTGAACACCCGTGCAACTAACCATGAACCAGAACCAGAACCAGGAACCCAAAGCCAGAAAAAAAAGGAACCCCGGTCGTGCCAGCGCACTCCAGGTTTTGACGTTACCGCCATTGCCTTGCCCGAATGGCTGGACCGCGCCGACTGGGTCAGTTGGGTAGCGGATCGCAAAGCCCGCAAGAAGCCGATTACGGAAGAAGGCGCACGGCGGCAGTTGCAACAGCTTGCGGGCTACCGCGCCGAGGGCATTGCCGCGTGCGAGGTCATCGCCCACAGCATCGCCAGCGGCTATCTGGGGCTGTACCCACCGCGCGATAGGCCGCGCACCGCCTCAAGCAGCCGCGTACGGCAACGCGCCGACTGGTCATCTGAACTGCGCAGCGTGCTGGCCGAAGGCAGGGTACGTGGCGAGATCGACATGGGGGTGATCGATGCAAGTCGCTGAATCGTCCACCGGCCTGGGCGCGCTGGTCGTCAATGAAATGCACCTGCTGTACGGCGCGAAATTCGCGCAGCAATGGGAAGGCCTGACGCCGCGCGAGTTGAAGGATTCATGGAATCAAAAGTTGTCGGGGCTGACCGAAGCGCAAGTCAGGCGCGGGCTGACGGCGTGCCTGACGCGCGAGTGGCCACCCACGCTGCCCGAATTTCTGAAGCTGTGTTGCCCGTGGCTGATCCCCGAGCTGGCCTATCACGAAGCCGTGCGCGGCGTGTCGGCGCGGCGGCGCGGCGAAACGGGCGACTGGTCGCACCCCGCCGTGTATTGGGCGGCGGTGGGCGTCAGTACGGTGGACCTGCTCAACAGCAATTACGGCGCTATCAAAGCGCGGTGGGAAAGGACCTTGACCGAGGAACTAAGCAGAGGCGCGTGGCCCGACATTCCGCCACCGCGCGCCGCACTGCCCGCGCCAGGCCAGACGCTGGCCACGCGCGCGCAAGCAGAAGCCGCGCTGAAAAAGATGGGGGCGGGAAAGCTGTTGGAGCCCCGCAGCCGGTCGCATCGCGAATGGATAGATCGATGGGAGGCGCGCATTGCGCTGGGCGGACACCCCACCAAGGCCATCGCCGAGATGCTGACGCACGCCAGGCACACCACCAAGCCGGAGGGTCCATGACACGAGTACACGAATCGAGATGCGAAGCGGGACAAAAAATGGGACCCGAAGCGGAACACAACGCGGAACACAAAAAGGGATGCGACACGGGACACCAAAGCGGCTCCGCCATCTGCAAACAAGCACGGAACAACAAGACAATGGAAGCAAGAGCAGGCACGCAAGCAGGCTTACCGCGTTGGGTGGAAGACGAGATTCGCAATTGGGCAAGATCGCAATGGGAAGGCGACTGGCCAGGCCCGCGCCGCATGGCGCAAGACGAGCCCGACCTGTGCACGTTTCCGCCGCTGCCGGGTCACGATGACGACGATGAGCCGCTGCGCATTCCGGTGAATCACGAACGCGCGCGCCGCGTGCATGCCCTGTATGAAGCGTTGCCGTTGGTCGAGCGGCGCGTGGTGCAGGCGGAAACCACGCGCCGCGCCGACTACGGGGATCTGCCCGCGCATCTGCGTCAGGAGAAAGCCTGCCGCGCCATCGGCGTCACGCTGCCTTACTACAAGGTGGCGCTGGGCAGTTTCAAGCAACAGGTCTGGAGGGAATTCAAATGAAGTACGCGCACGAGGTCATTGATCTGCTGGCGGCGTATCCGGGCCGGGAATTCAGAATGGCCGAGATACTGCGGCACGTCAGTCGCGGCATGCCGTTGGCGCCCGCCTCGCAAGAAGCCATGCGGCGCGGCGCACGCCGGGTGCTGGATCATTTGCTGGATGCCGGCCACGTGCATCGTTGCGGCGGCAATACAAAATCCGCGACCTATGCGTGGTCCGAATTGGGACACGCACTTCATAAAAATCCTGCGCATTTGGGACCGGATTTGAGACAATAGCCGCGGGACATTGCGCCCACACGAAATGCAGCCCGCCAACCTTCAACGGTTCGCGGGCTTTGTTTTTTCCGAACCCTTTAATAGCCGACATGACGCCCGACAACGCAATCCTTACGCTGATAAGCGCCGCTGCAGGCAGCGTGCCGGTGGTGCTTTCCGACGACGCTGAAGCCTTCCCGCCGTCGCCCTATATCGCCATGGCCGTGCGCTGGGTAGAGGCGGGTCCGGCTGAGACGGGCCGCGTCGATGACGACGGCAACCAGCCGGTGCACGACCATCGCGATGCCACTGTCGAACTGCGCAGCGTGGGCGTGGATGCGTATCGCGCGTTGGACAAGATGGGCTTGACCCTGCGCCACCCCGTTTATGAAGAACAGGCCGAAGCGCTGGGCTTGGCCTTGTTTCAGGCCGGCCGTATACAGCGCGTGGCGCCTGACAGCGCCGGCGCGGCAAGCGAGCGGCTGCGCGTGCTTGAACTGGGCATCCGCTACGCGCAGACCTATACGGATTTTGTCGGTGTCATTGAAACGGTGGCCGGCACGATCACGACCACGGGCGGCGCCACGCCTGCCTTGGAAACTTCTTTCTCCACGAAGACCGACCCGGCGCGATAGCGTCGAAGGCCTTCTTAACGTAGTCCCCGCCGCCTTTGGGCGGTTTTTTTTTGGAGCCGCAAATGGCAAAAATCGACCGGATCGTCAATGTGGCGATCTCGCTGAACACCACGGCGATCAAGGAGCAGAACTTCTCTGACCTCCTGATCCTTGGCGCGCACGCGCTGGCCGTCAATCGCATCCTGGCGTTGACCGAGCCGGGCGAGCTGTTGGACATGGGCATGGCGCCGACCGATCCGCTTTACATCGCCGTGCGCGATGCGTTCAAGCAGATCCCGACGGTGGCGCGCGTTTTCGTTGGCCGCCGCCAAGTGGATGCATCGCGCGTGACCGTCACGCACGCCGCCGTGTCGGAGTACCTGGTTTCGCTGTCGTGGCGCGATGCGCAAGGCGTGATGCAGAAGGTTGACGTAACCACGTCGGGCCTGGCCGACAGCACGCCCCAGACCCTTGCCACCGCCTTGGCCGCCGCCATCGCCGACACCGACGCACCCGTTACGGCAGCCGCCACGGGCGCCGATGTCACGGTAACCGCTGCCCAGACCGGTCAAGCCGTGGCCATCGCCGTGAAGGGCAATCTGCAACTGGCCGCGCCGATCAGCACCGAAACCCCGTCGGCCGCGCTGAACGCCTGCCTGCGCGAGAACGGCGATTGGTACGGCGTGTCCTTGGCCAGCCGTGTCGAAGCCGATGTGTTGGACACCGCCGAGTGGGTGGAATCGAACGAGCGCCTGTTCGGCGTCTCCAGCGCCCAGGCCGGCATTATCGATGCGGCCGCGTCCAATGACCTCGCGTCCCAGTGCCAGCAGAAGCAGTTCTTCCGCACCCATGTCTGGTACCACGGCCAGGCCGCCAGCGAAGCGCTGGACGCCGCCGTCGCCGCCAACCGCTTCACCTTTTATCCGGGTGGCGAGACGTGGGCGAACACGCGGCTCTCGGGTGTCAGCTATGACAGCCTGACCGAAGGCCAGGCGTTGGCCGCGCACGCCAAGAACGCCAACACCTTCGAGCAGATGCGCAACTTTGCCGTGACGCAAAACGGCAAGGTCGCGGCGGGCGAATGGATCGATGTGATCCGTGGCCGCGACTGGTTGGCCGAGCAAGTGAAGATCAACGTCGCATCGCAACTGATCAACGCCAACGGCAAGGTGCCGTACACCGACGCCGGCATCCAGGTGCTGGTCAACGGCATCCGCCAGGCGCTGCTGCTGGGCCAGAGCCGGGGCCTGGTCGCGCCCGATGAAATCGATGACGCGGGCCGCAAGATTCCCGGCTTTGTCATCAACGTGCCGCGCGCGGCCAGCGTGTCGACCAACGACAAGGCCAACCGCATCCTGCGCGACCTGAGCTTCAGCGCCCGCCTTGCAGGCGCCATCCATGTTGCCGAAATCAAGGGCAACCTCACCTACCAACAACTGTAATCGGGGCCTATCCATGTCAGTCAAAACCTACGCACCCAACCAGGTGAAGATCGTGATGGGCGCGCTGCCCATCTCGGGTCTTGCCGAAGACACCTTTGTCACCGTCACCGAAATCGGCGAAGGCATCGCCTCTGTCGTCGGGGTCGACGGCGAGGTGGCGCGCTCGATGTCGCGCGATTCGCGCTTGCGCATCACGCTGACGCTGATGCAGACGAGCGCCAGCAACGCCGCGCTGACCGCGCTGCACCAGGCCGACCGCGCCACCGAGGGCAACGGCGCCGTGCCGGTGTCGGTGACCGACCTGCGCGGCACGTCGCTGCACGCCTCGGATTCGGCGTGGATCGTCAAGATGCCCGACGCCGGCTACGGCGCCAAGGTGGGCAGCCGCGAATGGACGATCGAGACCGGCCCGGCCATCAACGTGATCGGGGGCAACACCTGATGAGCGCCGTCAAGGAAGTGACCATCGGCACCACCACCTTCCGGATCTCGCGGTTCGATCCCTTCCGCCAGTTGAAGCTGCTGGGCGACCTGCAAAAGGAAGTGCTGCCGGCCGCCGGCTCGATGCTGAGTTCGGTGTTCAACGTGGAAGGCGCCAGCGAAGGCCGCGACGAAAGCGCGATGCTGAATGCCTTTCGTGAACTCTCGGCCAAGCTGGGCGGCGACGCCCTGGGCGGCTGGGCCGAGCGTCTGATCGACCCGGAGCTGGTCAGCTTCGAGCTGGCCGGCCGCGAGCCCCAGAAGCTGACGTCGGCCCATCGCGGGCTGGCGTTTGCCGACTATGCCGAAATCCTGGAGCTGTTGTTCCACATTCTTGAGCACAACTTCGCCGGCCCTTTGGCGCGTTGGGCCGGCCACTTTGGTCCGGCCCGCGCGAAGCTGGCGAGCCTGTCGGGCGGTTCGACGCAGGCTTCGAAAGAGAGTTGATCATCTGGCGGCCCATCCTGGCCCGCCATGTCAGCCTGGACGCCGCCAAGCGCGGCGACATCGATCTGCTGGACATCCTGAAGCTCAATGCGCTGATGGATGCCCAGCAGGCCGCGCAGGCTGCGGCAGATAACAAGGCGAGGTAACCATGATCGTGGTACGAGAGGTGGTGACGCTGCTGCGCCACCAGGTGGACACAAGCGGCTTGCAGGCGTACGAGCAGGCGTTTGAAGCCATGCTGCAATCCATGGTTGGCGCAACCGTCCGGGCCAGCGCCGCCATGCGCCAGGCGCTTGCAGGCGTGCTGCCCAGCGTGGTGAGCACGCAGCAGGCGATACGCGGGTTGACGATAAGCGCGCAGGCCACGATGGGGTTGGCAACAAGCGGGCAGGCCACTGGCAGGCAGGCAACAAGCAGGCAGGCAACAAGTGCCGTAGCCCGGCCGCAAGGCGGCATCGCGGCGCCGCGCCAGCACGCCGCCGCGCTGGGCGGCTGGCGCGGCGTTGTTGAACTGACGCTTGGCGCATCGCCGCTCAAGCGCATCCTGAGCGACATCGACGCCTGGGTGCAGATCCAGGAACGCCTGCGGCAAGCGGCGGGATCGAGCGCGCTAGCGGCCGAGGCCGACCGCGACCTGGCGCGGGTGTCGCGCGCCAGCCGCACGGCATATGCCGACAACGTCGACACCTATGCCCGGTCCGCGCAGACGCTGCAAGACCACGGGCGTTCCCCGCGTGACGCGGCCGGCATCACCGAGGCCGTCGCCTTGGCCATGCGCTTGTCGCAGACCCCGGCGGAGGACCGGGGCGGTGTCGTGGCGGCGCTGTTGAAGATGGTGGAACAGGGCAGCCTGGGCCTTGAGGAATACAACGCGCTGCCCCGGCGCATGCAAGACGCGTTGGCCGCCGGTCTGAACCTGGACCGAGGCCAGTTGCGCCAGCAGGTGCAAGGCGGCCAGGTCTCGGCCGACCGCGCATTGCCCGCGCTGCAATCGCAGTTGCCCGCCATGCGCACGGAAGCCGAGGCCGCGCCCGCGTCCCTCACGGCGGCGATGACGGTGTTCAACGACGCCTTGCAGCGCTATGTCGGCCAGGCTTTGCCGGCAGGCCGCAGCGTGTTGAACGGGGTGACGGCGTCGATTCTGTTCATGGCCGACAACATCGACGCGGTCGCCAAACTGTTGGCACTGACGGGCGCCAGCATCGGGCTGGTCGCGCTGGGCAACTGGCTGCGGCGTGCCGGCGTGATGGCCTATGGCTTGTGGCAGATCCTGTCCCCGATCGGCGGATTCTTGCTGAACTTGGCAAGCGTCGTCGTGCCGATGCTGTGGAACGCCTTCGCCATGACGCCGATCGGCCGGATCATTTCGTTGATTGGCATGCTGGCGGTCGCGCTGTGGCAGGTCTGGGAAAACTGGGATGTGATCAAGGCGTATATCTCGGCGTCCTGGGATGCGCTGATGGCGATGGCCTTCGATTCGTTCCTGGGTCCGGTCATTGAATACATCGCGGCTATCTGGGAATTCTGGACCGGGCTTGTCAACGGCGTCGTGGCGGCGTTCAAGGGCGACTGGGACGGCGCCATCGCGCATTGGGCGGGCGCGTTCAACGGCTTGTGGACGTTCTTCTCGAACATGGGCGGGCGGATGATGGCCACGATCAAAGAGATCGGCGGCGCCATCCAGACCTGGGTGCTGGACAAGCTCAAGGCGGCCAAGGGTTGGTTCATGAGCTTGGTGCCAGACCGCTGGAAATCCGAGCCGGACGCGCAGGCGTCGGTCATGGAGGGTTGGAAGTCGGAGGGGCAACAGGGCAGGCAGCAGGGCATGCAGCAGGGCTTGCAGCAGGGCTTGCAGTCGGGCGCGTTGCCGAGCGACCAAGCTGCATGGTGGGCCGTAGCTAGCGGCGTTTCGCTTCCGCTCGTGCCTTCGGTCAATGTGTTCGGCCCCAAGGCGCTGCCCGGGCGCGCGCCATCCAACTTCCAAAGCCTCAACAATATCGTCGTCAACGTGCCGGTTGGCGATCCTCATGTTGTGAGCAAGGCGGTGGCCGATGGCGTGAGTCAGGGCCACCAACGCAGTTATCAGAGCCTGTCGCAGACGTATGACGTGACGCCCGGCGTCGAGAGCCCCCCCTAGGAGTCGCAATGAACTTTGTTTCCATGATCTTCGGATGGCACGGCGGCAGCAGCATCGGGACGCTGCCCTTGGATGCGCTGGTCAACGAAAAGACCACGCTCACCAGCCGCGTGACGTCGTTTGCCGTGGAAGACGGCCCGCCCGTGACGGACCACGTGGTGGCGGATTCCGAGCAACTGACGCTGGACGGCTGGGTGACGGCGGCTGACATCAGCCTGCTGGGCGGTCTGCGCGGCGCGGCCTTGGGTGCCGGCCGGTCAAAGCTGATCGGCGCCAAGGACGCGCTGCGCAAGATCCATGCGGACCGCCTGCCCATCACCATCACGACCGGGCTCGATGCCTATGTGGACTTCGTGATGGAAAGCTGCTCCATCGGGCGCACCAACGGCGCGGGGGACCGCTTCGAACTGTCCGCCAGCTTCAAACGCATCCGCAAGGTGACCTTACGGCAAGCGGATATTCCTCCGGAAAAAACCTCGGGCAGCGCAACGGGCAAGGCCGGCGCCACCAAGGCCAACGCCGGCAAGCAAAACGGCATGCCCGCCAGCCAGAAGCAACACGACGCCTTCAACGCAAAGAAAATCCTTCACACATGATCCAGATACTCGTTCCCGACGCCAACGACAGCCTCACTGAAATGGAGCTGGATGGCATGACGGTCTTCTTGCGCCTGTCCTGGAACAGCGAGGCGCGGCAATGGGTGCTGGCTATCGAGAACGCCTATAACGAAGTGATCGTGGCGGGCATTGCGGTGGTGCCGGACACCCCCCTGTTAGCGGGTTACCGGCATCTGGCCGTGCCCTCGGGCGAACTCGTGGCCTTGGCGCCCGACCGCCGCGACACCATCAGCCGATCGGCGCTGCCCTCCGGCGAAGTGGCGTTGCTTTACATCAATGCAGACGAGGTGGCCAATGGCCAGGTTTGATCGCGTCTACCGGCTGCTGGTGGGCAAGGATGGCGGGCAAGGCCTTGAGATCGTGCCGCCCATACGCCTGACCTTCGACATCGCCAAGACCGCTGCCGAAGAACCCAACGACGCCAAGATCACCTTGTACAACCTGGCCGCGCAAACCCGCCGCACGCTGGAAGAACCCGGCCTGCGCTGTGTGCTGTACGCGGGCTATGCGGAAGAGGGCGGCCCCTTGCTGATGGCGTCCGGCAGCATCGTGTATGCGTACACCCGCTATAACCAGCCGGACGTGGTGACGGAATTGACGGTCAAGGACGGCTATATCGAAGTGCGCGACACAGCGGTCTCGATCGGCCTGGGGCCTGGCGCTCGCGCCAGCGACATCATCCGCGACATTGCGCGGCAGATGGGCCTGCCGCTGCTCATGGCCGACGACGCGCCCGACCGTCGGTGGGAGCAGGGCTTTTCTTTTTACGGCGCGGCACGCACGGCGCTGCACAAGGTGACGCAGGGCACCGGGCTGGAATGGTCGATCCAGAATCAGCAGTTGCAGGTTGTGCAGCGGTTGGGGACCACGCGGCGGCAAGCCGTCGTGTTGGCCGTGGACACGGGCTTGTTGGGCCAACCCGAACGCACGCGGGCGGCCGCCAGCGAGAAGGCGAAGGCAAAGGCGCCGGGGCAGGCGGGTGGCGCTGCGGCTGCCGCTGCACCGGCCGCAGCCGCCAAAGCCGCCAAGCCCGCCAGCGGCCAGCAGCAGCGCGACGGCTGGAAGGTCAAGTCGTTGTTGCTGCCGACCATCAGCCCGGGTGATCTCGTCAAGCTGGAAAGCCGCTCGGTAGTGGCCTTTCAACGCGCGGAAACCGTGCGCCATACGGGCGATAGCGAAGGTGGGGATTGGCAAACGGAATTGGCCCTGGTCGATCCCAACCCGCCCTCCACAAAAAAGGAGCAGTCATGAACAACGCGGTAACCCTCATGCGCCGTCTTATCGCGACGGAGCTGGCGGACGTCTATACGACGCTGCCGGGCGAAGTCGTCGCCTATGACGGCACGTTCGTCACGGCCCGCCCCGCGCTGGCCAAGCGGCTAGCCAATGGCGACGTCTTGCCGCCGCCGCAGGTGGTGCGTGTGCCGGTGTGCTGGCCGGTGGGCGATGTGAACGGCGCGCAGGCGCTGATCTCGGTGCCGCTGGCGCCGGGCGACGCGATCAAGCTGTCGTTCTCCGCCCGAGCGCTGGAGAACTGGCTGGCAGGCGACAACGGCCCCCCGGATGACCCGCGCCAGTTTGATTTGTCGGATGCATTCGCCTCGCCGCTGCTGCGGCCGGGCGCGATGGCGGCCGATACGAAGAACGTCAGCATCCAGTACGGACCTGGCACGCTGAAACTGTCACCAGCGGGCGAACTGACTTTTCAAGTCAAGACCTGGACGGTGCAAGCGGAACAAGCCACCTTCAACACCCCGGTCACGATCAACGGGCCGCTGACCTATACGCAAGGCATGTCGGGCGAGGGCGGTCAGGGCGGCGCGTCGATGCGCATACGCGGCGGCGTGGCCTACGAAGGCGGCGCGGTCACCCATAACGGCAAGAGCATCGGCGACACGCATCGCCACGCCTACGCGGGCGGCACGACCGAGGGGCCAATCTGATGACCCTGGACCTTGCTTTATCCGACGACCACGACCTGGACCTGGATCTACTTGGCCGCGCGTCGTTCGTGGATGGCGCCGACCGCATCGCGCAGCAGATCAACACCACCCTGCTCGCCTTCATGGGCGAGTGGTTTCTGGACACCACCTTTGGTGTTCCGTACTTCGAGGACGTGCTGGTGAAGTCGCCCGACCGGGCCAGCATTGAAGCCATCTTCCGCGCGCGGATTCGCGCGGTGCCGGGGGTGACCCAGGTGCAAGCGGTGCAGTTGCAGATGGAACGCCAACTGCGCGTTCTGCGGGTCACGTACCAAGCCGACACGTCTTACGGGCGGCTGGATCGCGTGGTGCTGTTGGCGACGTCTTCGGGCACGTCTTCGCCCACCTTATCAAGCACGTCTTAGTCCCTCCTTCCCCTTTCTTTTGTTGAGGTACCTATGGCCTACGGTGTCACACCGGACGGGTTCGTACGCCCGCGCCTGCCCGAAATCCGCCAGGAAATCGTGGCGGACCTGCGCGCGCGCATGCAATCCGCCGGCTTCAATGGCGCGGTGGAAACCCGCCCGGACAGTATTACCGGCCTGCTGATCGACACCTTCGCGGAACGCGAAGTCACGTTGTGGGAGCAGGCCGAAGGCGTGTATTACGCGATGTACCCGGGCTCGGCGACGGGCGTATCGCTGGACCGCTCCGTGTCGTTCACCGGCGTATCGCGCTACCGCGACGAGCCTTCGCGGGCCTATGTGGTGTTGTACGGTGCGCCCGGCACAACGGTGCCGGCGGGTGCGCAAGTGCGGCATCGCGTCAGCCAGAACCTGTGGGCATTGGACAGCGCCGTGCAAATCCTGCCCGGCGCGGCGGCGGACGTGACCTTGCAACCGACGGTCGCTCCGCAGACGGCATACACCGTATCGATTGACGGCGTGGTCTACGCCTACACCAGCGGCGCCACGGCGAACCTGCCTCAGGTGCTGGCGGGCCTGGTGGCGGCGCTGGCTGCCAGCGGGCTTGCAGTGTCCAGCGACGGCGTCTCCGTTCGATTGCACACCGACGGACGGCAGGCAGCGTCGTTTGCCTGGTCCGCCAGCTTGTCCTTGATTCTTCTGGGATCGCCCGGCCTGATGACAACGGTACGCGCTTCCGACGAAGGGGCCGCCGTGGGCGACCTGAACGGCATCGTCACGCAGGTCGATGGGTGGGACGCCGTCAGCAACCTGCAAGCGGGCGTGGCGGGACGCATGGCGGAAAACGCGGCCGAGCTGCGGGCGCGCTATACGACCGGGCTGTTCCGTCTGGGCGCGGCGACGCTGCCCAGCATCGCGCCCAACGTGCGCGACGGCGTGGCGGGCGTGCGCTGCGTGAAAGTCTTCATGAACAACGCGGACGTGCCGGATGCACAGGGCCGCCCGCCGCACAGCGTGCACGTGGTGGCGGATGGCGGCTTGGACGACGAGGTGGCCGACGCCATCTTTCGCGTGGTGGCGGCGGGCATCGATACCCATGGCCAGCGCCAGGTGGTGGTCAAGGATGACGACGGCGCCAACCATCTGATCCGCTTCGATCGGCCCGAACGGGTGTACCTCTGGGTGCGCTGCGCGACGACGCTGCTGCCGGCTTCCGAGCAGGCGTTTCCGCCCGACGGTTTTCAGCGCATTGCAGAAAGCCTGGCATCGGTGGGCGAGGGCTTCAGCATCGGCGAGGACGTCGTCTTGCAGCGGCTTTACGGCGCAATCTTTCGCACGCCTGGATTGGCGTCCGTGGACCTGGCGCTGGCGTTCTCGACCGACCCCGCCTTCACGCCCGCGCCCGCTGACTTTCGCGCGGCCAACGTGGCGATCCAGGACTTCCAGGTGGCCGCGTTTGACCTGTCGCGCATCGAGGTGACGTGATGGACCTGCACCAGAACCACGGGCAGGTCGCCTGGAGCCATTGGCTGGGGCAGTTTCAGACCAAGCGGCGGCTGGAAGCGTTGGTCAAGGCGTTGCTCAAACCCGCGGACGGGCTGCAAGGCGCGCTGCGGGCGCTGTACGAAGACCGCTGGTTGGAGACGGCGGTGGGCAGGCAGTTGGACGGCATTGGCGAGATCGTGGGCTTGCCGCGCGTGATCGACGAAGCGATCTACCTGCAATTTTTCGGGTTTCAAGGGCAGCCGAATGTGGGCGGCTTCGGGCATGCGCGGTTTCGCCGCGCCAATGAACGCCCCGTGGCCGGGTCCACCACGCTGCTCGATGCCGAATACCGCAAGTTGCTGTACTGGAAGATCGCCCTGAACAACGGCCACGGCACCACGCCCGAGATCGCCAGTTCGCTCAAGCCGATCTTCGATGTGACGCGGGTCGTGGTGCAGAACGCCGGCAACGCAAAGATCCGCATCTGGGTCAGCCGCATTCCGGGCCCCAACGACCCACTCATGGCCAACCCCTACAAGTGGGTACCCCAAGCCGCCGGCGTCGGCGTGCAACTCATCACCGGCTCGACCGAAAAGCCCTTCGGCTTTCGCGAGCAAGGTTTCTTTGGCTTTGGCGTCGGCGTGCTGGCGCGAGGAATTTACTGATGGCAGACCCTACTTTCTTCGACCTCTTCAAATCAACCTGGGCACAGAATGGCCTGACCGAAGGCATTACCGACCTGCAATACAAAGCGGGTTGGGCATTCATCGGTTCCGTTCCGCCTTCGGTGGAGCAATTCAACAAGGTGCAGCAGACCACCGACGAACGGCTGGCCTGGCTGTACCAGCAGTTGGACGGCCTGGCGGCGGTCACGGGCCGACCGCTTTCGGCTACGAGCTTCGATGCGCTGAGCTACGCGCAGCAGAACCTGGACGCGGGCAATCTGAAGGCCGGCACGGTGCCGGTGGCGCGGGGGGGTACGGGCTTGGAGTCGGTCGCGGCCGGCGTCTATCTCACCGGCTCCGGGGCCGGCGCGCTGGTGGCACGCACGCCAGCTCAGGTTTTGGCCGACATTCAGGCGCTGCCAAAAGCTGGCGGTGATGTCAGCGGACCGATTCTCTTGGGCGCCGGTGCGGCCCTTGGTAGCCAGTACGGATCCAATTCGACAACGGGCCAAACGGCGCACGTTGTACTGCCGGACGGCGGCGGATTCTCGACGCACACCGCCTCGGTCACCGGCGCAATGAAGATCACCTTGCCTCCGGCCGCGGTCGATGCAAATACGATGATCCGTCTTCGGGTAGAGATCTTCGAGTCTTCGGCTGATGTGTCGCCCGTGACGATCCTGATCCATGGCTATGCTCAGGCCAGCAAGGCGTGGGGTCGGCAGGGCGCAACGATACTTGCCGGTGCTGTCGGATCGGACATGCCTGTGCGGTTTGGGTCCGACTCGAATGGCGCTCTGTGCATCTGGCTGGGCGAATTGAACAAAGTCTGGTCGTACCCGTCCGTGACCGTTTCGGAAGTGATGGCGAAGTACGACACCACCGGGGCGTCCGTTGCGGGCTGGGCGACTGGCTGGAAGGTGGCGCCTGTCACCGCGTTCGAGACCGTTTCCCAGGTCGCGGCAGTCAGCAATCTGGCTTTCGCGCGTTCGGATATCCCGCGAGTCACCGGCCTTCAGGCGGCGCTGGACGCTCGCATACCGGCCGTGTCCCTGGCTAACTTGCCAACGACCAATATCGGGCCGATCCTGGTTGCCGAAGTCGCCGAGGTTTGGGTTTGGGTATCCACCAGCTTCTATACCGGCTACCGGTCCCCCCTTTGCGGTCGGCCGCTGGACGGCCACACCATCGCGCCACTGCCGAACGAAGTGGACGCAGTGGGCGGCATCCTTCAGAAGTCCGCTTATGCGGCCCTTTGGGGATACGCGCAGGAAAATAGCCTGGTGCTAACGCAGGCCAATTGGGAAGCACGCCGAGGCGGCCATTACTTCGTCAACATCGACGCCGACACGTTCCGCGTTCCGGACCTGCGCGATATGTTCCGCCGGTTTACCGGAACTGACGCTGACACTGCAAATGCGAGGGCATTGGGTTCTAAGCAATCCGACCAGTTCCGAAGCCACGGCCACGCGCAGAACGCGGCCACGCTGGACCGGAGCGGCAATGCAAATGCTGCGGGCGGCACGCTGCTGGCTGTGCGCAATCTCGGGGAAGGCTTGACCACTTTGGCTACAGGTGGCGCAGAAACGCGCGGCGTGAACGTTGCCTACAACCCCCGCATTCATGCGTGACCTAGATGTGGATGCGGGGGTTGTAGGCCACATTGCGTGGCCTAGTTTCGGTGCCACCTGCCGTCGTTGTGTTGCCCGTGAAGTTCCCATAAATGTTGACCCCTGCGCCTGCCCCCGTGGCGACAAGTGTTGTCCCGTTGTACCCATGGGAGTGAGACTTGAATTGCTCTTCTTGCCTGCTTCCCATAGTTCTCGCATTTGCAGTGCAAATTCCATTTACTAGGAGAACAGTATGCAGAAAGACGTGTTCCAGACCGGCGACGACGGTCTATATCTTTATCAGTCCAGCGCCAACGAGCTGGCGTTCACGCCGGGCGCGTTCAACATCCCCTATGGCGCACACGAGGATGCGCCGCCGGCCCCGACCACGGGAAAATGGCCGCGGCGAGTCGGCGGGGCTTGGGTCATGGTCGACGACTATCGCACCACGCCTTTATGGGTGGTGGAGACTGGCGCCTCGTACTCGATTGGTGCCGAGCATGACGGCGCCGGCGGCAAAGTCAACTACCCGGGCTGGGGGAAGCTGCCGGCATGGTTGACCGCAATAGAGCCACCGCGACCGGCCGAAGTTGCCTCGGGTGATAGTTAGGCGTTATGGCGCCAGGGGCCGGGCTTCTGATGCGGTATCGCGTTCACGGCGCATCTCTTCCAGTTGGCGTCGCCCAAGCGGGCTGCGCGCAAGCTTCTGGGCTAACTCTCGTCCATGTGGGTGGTAGTAACGCAGCAGCATGCGGGTGTCCACGTTGCCGTTGACCTTTGCCAGTTCATGAATCTGGAACACCGAAGCAAGCTGCGACGTGCCTTCGTGTCGAAGGTCATGAAAACGCAGATCGCGAAAATAGGCGCTATTCGGCCTACGACCGTAGTGGCGGCACATATCTTCGCAGTGCAATCGAGCGCGGCGACGCGCCCGGATGAAGGCGCGCGTGACAGAGCCCGGCTTCATTGTGAAGATGTGGCCTCGCAGTGGTTTGCCGGTGACCCATCGCCGCAAGGCCTCGCGCGCGCGCGGCGTCAGCGGAACGTTGCGCGCGCGCCCGTTCTTGGTATGCGGCAGGTGCACGACCCCGTGCATGAGGTCCAGGTTTTCGCGCAGGATGCCGACGACCTCGGACCGGCGCATGCCCGTTTCTTTGGCGACCGTGAGGATGGTGGGTAGCTCTGATGACCGCGTGGCGCGGATGATCCATTCCAGTTCTTTGCTGGGGCAGTCGTCTTCGGAGACACCGCGCAATGTAATGCGTTCAAACAGTCGGCGGTCTCGCGCGTCATCAACTGCCGGTCGGCGCACCAGTTGGACCGGATTGGCCAATTGGTCAAAGCCCCAGTCTTTTCGGATCACGGTGTAGACGTGGGACAGGAAGGCCATCCGCCGTACGACCGTGGCGGGTGCTCTGTCCTTAAGCCACTCGTCTCGCAGTTCGGTCAAGTCGGAGCTCCGGATCCGGTCAACCGGCCGAATGGCCAGCCGCGTAGCGCGCCAGATGCGCGCGATGGACTGCTCGGCGGCTTGTCCTTTCTTTGTGGACGAAACCTCGGCCAGATAGCGCGTGAGCGCTTCAGCCAGGGTGGGCGTGGACTTGCGGCGGGGCTGACGGCGGGACCAGGGTTTCATGGGCAAAAGCCCCGAGTTGTAACGCACATCCGATAGTCGTGCTTTCTACGTTGCCCGCTTGCGCGGGCTTTTTTTCCGTCCCTACAGGAGGCCCCATCCTGCACACACTTTTCAGGAGCAACCCCAACATGGAACCCGGCTCTACCAGCTTGGGCGGCCTGGCCGCCCTGAAGGTCGCGATGGCGTATGGCATTCCGGCTGCGATCGCGGCCATGCTTGGCCTCTTGATCATGCCGCCGCATAGCATTCGCGAGTTCACCGTCCGCACGGTATCCACCGTGGCCTGTTCTTTTCTCTTCGGTCCCGCGCTTGCCGCCGCCGTCATCACCTGGAAGCCCGCCTTGATGCAATCCATGACCTGGCTGGCCCAGCATGGCGCGGGCACCGATGACGCCTTGCTCGCCAAGTTCTACGTCCTGGGTCCCAGCATGTTGCTGGCCGGACTGCCCGCGTGGTGGGTGCTGGGTGCCTATATGCGCTGGATGGCCAGCATGCGGAAAAAGGGCGTGCTGGAATGGTTCATGGACGCGCGCCGCAAGTTGTTCGGCGTCGGTGTGCATCGGCGGGGCGGGGGGAACAACCATGAATCTTGACGCCATTACCCATGCCTCCATCGTGCCAGCGCTCGCGCTGCTTCCGTCGGCCATGGACACGCCTCAAGCCCGCGTCCTGCTCCTTGCCATCGGCTTGCAGGAAAGCCGCTTTCAGCATCGCCGCCAGATCGGCGGGCCGGCGCGCGGATTCTGGCAGTTCGAACGCAATGGTGGCGTGCGGGGCGTGCTGACACATCCTGCCAGCCGGGAGGACGCATTGCGGATTTGCGCGGCCCGGGATGCTGCCCCGGTCTCCGCAACCGTCTACGCAGCCCTGGAAACGGACGACATCCTCGCCGCCGCGTTTGCGCGCCTGTTGCTGTGGACGGACCCGTTGCGTTTGCCCGCCGCAGGCGATGCCGACGGCGCTTGGGCGCTGTACCTGCGCACCTGGCGTCCGGGTAAGCCGCATCCACATACGTGGCCGGCGTTGTATGCACAAGCCTTGTCCGCGATGGAGGCCGAACATGCGCGCCTGGATTGAGCGGTTCATGGGAACGGCGATGGCCGCTTTGGCGGCGATAGCCGTGTTGTTGCTGGCTTACCTGCGGGGGCGCAGCACGGGCCGTAGCGCCGAGCGCGAGCAGCGCGACACGCAAATAAACCGGCAGGCCGATCAGGCTCGTCAGGAGGTAAGGGATGTTCAGGATCAGACGGCGCGTATGGATGACGCTGCCATTGCTGATGAGCTTAAGCGTGACTGGGTGCGTGGCGCCGGCCCGGGTGGGCGTTGAGTATTGCGAGCACGCGCGGCCGATCTATTTCGATGAAGCGGCGCAGGTGGATGCCACGCCGGCTTCTATTCGCCGGCAGATCCGGGACGGCAATGCCGTCTGGCGCAAGCTGTGCGGCGGCGCACCTTCATGACCTAGTCCATATTGCGATTTATGGCTCTATTCGGCTGGGCCAGGCAGGTGCACGATAGCGGTTCTGAAATATATCTATCCAGGATTCACCATGAGCACTCGCCTCGACTACGCCCAAGCTTCGCCCGACGGTTACAAGGCCTTTGGCGCCGTATACGCTTACCTGCATGACTGCGGGCTGCCCAAGACCTTGGTCAACCTCGTCTTCCTGCGGGTATCGCAGATCAATGGCTGCGCCTACTGCATCGACATGCATTCGCGTGACCTGATCAAGCAGGGCGTGACCGTGGACAAGCTGGTGCTGGTGCCGGTGTGGCACGAAGCGGGCGCCGTGTTCACGCAGCAGGAACGCGCGGCGTTTGCGTGGGCGGAAAGCGTGACGCGCGTGGCCGAAACCGGCGTGCCCGACGAGGACTATGCGGCGGCAGCCGCTGAATTCAACGACAAGGAACTGGCGGACCTGACCTACGCGATTGGGCTGATGAACGCCTTCAATCGTCTGGGCGTGTCGTTCAGGGCCACGCCGGCCGCCACCAAGGCGGCGGAGAAGGCGGCGCGCTAAGTCAATCTAAGACGCGGTCTCTGTGACGCGGGCGGCAAAAAAAGCCTGGTAGCTGCCTTCAATCCAGATGGATGACGGATAGTGTGCCCCGCGTATCGGTGGCGCTATAGGTGTCGATGTCGGTGTTGGCGAAGGCATCGACGTTCTGGCCTGCGCACAGTTCGTCGATGTCCAGCACCGCGATCCGGCCATCCACCGTGCCGGCCAATAGCGATTGCTCGTTCGCATCCATGGCGAAGATCACCGTCGGCAGTCCGTCGACGTGCACGCGGGCATGCCGCCGCAGCGCGCCGCTTTGGGCGTCGATCAGTTGTAGCGAGCCGTCAAGAAAGGCGGCGGCGATCAGGTCAACGCTCGGAAGGTGCACGATGGCGCTGGCTGACGCGGGAATGGGGCGCCGCCATCGTTCGCGGTCTCGGTCCAGCGGCTTGCGGTAGATAAAGCCGCTGTAGGGGGCGCGCACGTCGGGCGAATAGTGCTTGCCGCTGATGATGACGGCCGCGCCCAGCGCATCGTCGACGTAGGCGCCGCACAGCTCCATCGCATGGCTGGCGGGGTCGTGGTTGGCTTTCAAGACCGGCCATAGCCGCCGCACCGCGCCATCGGGCTGGACGACGCACAGGGTTTTGCGTTCGTGCGAGCTGGCCGGCGTGCCTTGCAACAGGAACAGGCAGGGCGCGTGGCGGATGCGAATGTAGTGGTTGAAGCAATCGTAGTGGCCAAGGTCTGGCCGGTGTTCGACGCCTGTAGTCAGGTCCAGCAGCACGTCGTGTGCGCGCGCGCCCGTGTCGGCGACGGGGAAGCGGTTCTGGCGGCCCAGGATCTGGCCTTGGCGCGTGGCGGAAAACGTGAAATCGCCGTTGTAGGCGCGCGTCAGGCGCAGGCTTTTGTCGTTGTCGCTACCGCTACCGCTACCGCTACCGCTACCGCTACCGCTACCGCTACCGCTATCGCTACCGCAGTCGGTCCACGTGTATAGCCGCGCGCCCTGCCGGCCGAACGGGCGGCCACGCGCGCTGGTCTCGACGACGTGGACCAGCACGTCCTTGGATTGGAGGATCTCGACGCCGTAGCCCGCGCCGGTATAGGCGGCTAGGCGCTTGCCGTCGCGGTGGTAGAGCTCAAGCTGGCAGCCTTCGTGCACGGCGGCGTAGCGGTCGCGATCCAGCCAGGCCACGTCCAGGATGGCGTCTTGGCGGGTCCAGTCGCTAACGTTGAACCATGCGCGCAAGCGTGCATCAAGTTCGTCCGAGTGAGGCACGAGCAAGGCCGGTGCGCTCAGGTCCGCAGGGACACGATGGGCAACGTCGAGGTCCAGGTCCAACGGTTGCGACCTGGGGCCGGGCGCGGGCGCGCGCAGGCTGAACAAGGTGTCGAACGGGTCATTGTCGTTGTCGGCTCCGTCGCTGCCCGCACCGTCGTCCGGCGGGCTCCATTCTTCATCCCAGGGCCGTACCCAGGCCTCGATGGCATCACCCGCCGCGTTGTACTGGCATCGCACGACTTCGGGCACGTGTTCGTACAGCCGGACGCCATGCGCCTCGCGCCAGTTCCACACGACCAGATCACCTTCGAACAGGTAGCCGCCGTCGTAGCTGCCGGCGCCGATGGCCACCATCGTGCCGGTGGGGTGAAAGGCGACATCGTTGACCGGAAAGTGCAGGTCGTCGAAGGCGGCGAAGGGAGTGAGCGAATCGCGCCGGTACAGCGCCACGCGATAGCGCAGCGCGCGGCCGCCGTACGCGGCGCGCGCACGGGGATGCGCCAGCAACGGGAACGCCGACGCGACGGCCGCCACGTCGCCCGCCGCGTTGAAGAACACGCCGCTGATCTTGCCGCTGCCGCGCAGCGTTGGTGCCGGGGCTGGGGCCGAGGCCGTCAATGTCGTCATGGTGCGCTTGTAAAAAATCTACGAAGGACCAATGCCCGGCACGCCCAGCCGGATGATCCGAGAAAACCCGGGGGCATTCCCGTGCGTGCGTGCGCGATCGGTGTAGCGGCCCCGCTTGCGATACTGCGCGGCGCTGTCCGCGCCTTGCAGCACGCGCAGGTCGAAGAAATACTCGGGCAGGTAGCCCGATGCCAGTTGGCGGTAGTCCAGCGGAAGACCTGGCACGATGCGCCGCGCCATCTGGAACACGATGGTGGTGCAGTTGGCCGTCAGCGTGTGATAGAAGCGGGGCGTGTCGCGCAGCCGGTTCGCGCTGTCCACATAGGCCAGGAACAACGAACGCGCATTGTCCGGCGGCATGTGGATGCGGTACAGATAGCTGTCTTCGTCGCGTACGTTGGTGCGCACGCGCAGGCTGTCCTCTTCTGTCGAGGCAATCAGGCTCAGCTCGTACAGCTTGAAAAAGCCACCTATTTCGGAGAAACGGTCGCCTTCCTTGCGGCGGATTTCTACCGAGAACACCACGTACTGATCGTCGCCAAAACCAAACGACACCAAGGCGTGCGCAATGGCCGGGCGGCCCCAGTACGACAACGCCACATCCACGGATTGCAGCGTATCCAGCGCGTAGCGGCGGGTCTCCCAGCGGGGCGTGAAGTCGGTGCGGCTGCGCCACTCGAAGTTGCGCACGTTGTGCAGCGTGACCTGATCGCCGTCGACCTCGCCGTACGTTTGGCGTGAGACTTCAGGTATCCACGCGCGGTCGTTTGACGGGCGGATGCGCGCCCACCAGACGCCTAGCGCTAGCGTGGCCAGCGCAAAGCCGTAGCCGGCGGCGCGCCATGTGGGCCAGGCCAATGCGGCCAAGGCCGCCAACGCCAGCATCAACCAGGCCAGCGTCAGCAAACCCTTTGCCATGGAGGCCAAGGGCGCGCGTATCCACAACGCCAGCGCGCCCCAGGCGGCGACCAGCGTGATGGTGATGCCAAGCAAGATGGAAGCGGTCATGGGATCCCTGAGCGGTCGAGGCCGCCAGAGTATGGCCGGGCTTGATTTGAACCGTCAATTGCGTCGCGGGATGTCGACGCGGATCCCGTCAGGGCAACGGGTGGCGGTGGGCCGGCATGGGACGGACAACGCCGCACAGGCGGCGCGCGTCCTGGCCGGCAGCATCATGAACGCGCCCGGCTTGTGGCCGGCGGTTCTTTTTTGGCGCGCGGTTTAGGCGCGGGTTTTTTGACTTCGGCAGGAGCGTCGAACTCCTGTTTATTGCGCTCACCACGTGGGGTGTTTTCCGGATGAGGCTTGGGAAAGGCCCAGGGCTTCGTTTTCTGATCCATTGCATGTACTCCTTGCACAGGCGGAACAG
>RCUK01000800.1_pt1 | contig 23527 bp, 20 predicted proteins | sample 2166381 | NCBI WGS metagenome assembly RCUK01 (sample SAMN09932809, study PRJNA488358) | compost metagenome | isolation source: compost soil in an enriched community | place: Germany: Experimental Botanical Garden | reverse complement strand
GCGCAACCTTGCCAAGGTTGAGGTCGAGAGTTCGAGACTCTTCTCCCGCTCCAGTTTTCAAGGTGCGCCGCAAGGCACATCTAAGCAGTTCCTCTGGCGAGGTAGCAAAGAGGTTATGCAGCGGCCTGCAAAGCCGTTTAGACGGGTTCGATTCCCGTCCTCGCCTCCAGATAAGTGCATGTGATACATGCGCAAATAAAAAAGCCCACTTCTGTGGGCTTTTTTTTTGCCTGCGGGGCCGTCCCGGCGTATCTCTGCGCCGGCTGAAGTCGGCGCTAATTAAATAAATGGGTTATATTTATTTGGTTTCCGGGAAATGACTAACCGACAGTAATCTGTGGATCCCAATAAAAATAACCATACAGGCTTTGCGTCTGGCCATCGTCATTCAGGCTATATACGGCAATATAGACGTAGAAATTTTCCGTGCCCGATTTGGATACCTGCGCCGTGAAATTGGAGAAATTGCGCGATTGCTGTACGGCCGGTAAACCATTCGACGAATCCGTATTCGGCACGGCCGCATTTCTCCGTGTAATGGTATTGGAAACAAAGGTATTGAAGACCTTGTCGCCATTCCAGTAATTGATGCCGTAGACAATGACGGCCGAATCGGCGTTGTCATAGATGGAAGCGCCGGTGAACGAGACGAAGTCGCCCACATTGGCCTTGAAACTCAGGTCGGCGGTGCCTTGCCCGCTATTGATGCCGCGCGGGTCGGTGGCAATCATGTACTGGCTGGTATGCGCCAGGCCCACAGGCTTGGTCTGGTCGGGACTCGTCTGACGTGGATGCTGGGCCATGATCAGATCGGTGTCTATTACAACGAGAATGTTGATTGTAATATTACTGGCATATAATTGCGCGTCGGTCATGATTCCTCCTGAGTTTCCCTACTCGTCTGGCTTTTCGGATACGCCCCGTTTTTTAATGTGGTCAACAGTCTCCACCACTGCTGAGTAGAATAGTGGAGAAAATTGAATAGATACTCTCCAATTGAAACGGCGGAGATTATTTAAAATATTCCCATTAAATTGTTTTTATTTTTAAAATAAAACTATTGGAAACATTATTTGCTTGCCAGTGTCCGCTCCCGCTGCGCGCCGCCGCGCCGTCCATCGGGCCCGGCTGCATCTTGTATAATGTGTGCAGGCTCGGCCGCGCCGCATGGCGCTGCTGAATCTTCCTCTGTCCGCCAATCCCATGTAGTCACCGACGATTTTCCTCTGCGTGCGACCTCGGCATGGCTTCGTTTTGACGACCGCTGGCATGGCTGCGCCCGATGACTGTGCATCGCGCGCGCATTTCTCTGTTCCGACCCTGGATGTGTATCAATGATCAACGCAACTTTTCGGGACGAGTGGTTCTCGAACATACAAAAAAACGTCCTGGCGGGGTTGACCACCTCATTCGCGCTGGTGCCCGAATGCATCGCCTTTGCCCTCGTGGCGCAACTGAATCCCCTGATGGGCTTGTACGGCGCCTTCATCATTTGCGCATTCACGGCCATCTTTGGCGGGCGCCCCGGCATGATTTCCGGCGCCGCCGGTTCCATGGCCGTCGTTATCGTGGCCCTGGTGGCCCAGCATGGCGTGCAATATCTGCTGGCGACCGTGGTGCTGAGCGGCATCATCATGGCGCTGTTCGGCATCTTGCGCCTTGGTAAATTGATCCGTATGGTGCCATACCCGGTGATGCTGGGCTTCGTGAATGGCCTGGCCATCGTCATCGCCATGGCTCAGCTGGAACACTTCCGCCAGGCCACGCCGCAAGGTGAAGCCTGGCTGCAAGGCACGTCCTTGTACGTAATGGGCGCGCTGGTGCTGCTCACCATGGCCATCGTCTACGTGCTGCCGCGCATCACGAAGGCGGTGCCGCCCGCGCTGGTGGCCATCCTGGGCGTGGGCGTGCTCAGCCATTTCTTGCAGCTGCCTACGCGCACCCTGGGCGACCTTGCGCATATCGCCGGCGGCCTGCCGGCCCTGCATTGGCCCACGGTGCCGCTGGACATGGCGACCTTGCACATCATCTTCCCGTATGCGGCCCTGATGGCCATGGTGGGATTGCTGGAAACCTTGCTCACTTTTAATCTTACCGATGAGATGACTGAAACGCGGGGCCAGCCGAACCGCGAATGCATCGCACTCGGTGCATCGAACGTCGTTTCGGGCCTGTTTGGCGGCATGGGCGGCTGCGCCATGATCGGGCAGACGATGATCAACCTGAGCTCGGGCGGCCGCTCGCGCCTGTCGGGCGTGACGGCCGGCGTGATGATCCTGCTGTTCATCCTGTTCCTGTCGCCCTTGATCGAGCGCATCCCGCTGGCCGCTTTGGTCGGCGTGATGTTCGTCGTGGCGCAGCAGACGTTTGCCTGGGGCTCGCTGCGCGTGCTGGGCAAGGTGCCGTTGCAGGATGCGCTGGTGATCGTGGCCGTGACGGTGATCACCGTGTTCACGGACCTGGCGCTGGCCGTGCTGTGCGGCATCGTGATTGCCGCCTTGAATTTTGCCTGGCAACATGCGCGCGACATGCGTGCCGACATCAATGACACTGGCGCGGGCGTGCGCGTGTACCTGCCGCACGGCACCCTGTTTTTCGCCTCGACCACGCACTTCCTGGAACTGTTCCAGGCGGCGACCGACCCGGCCCGCGTCATCCTCGACTGCCGGCACCTGCACATGGCCGATCACTCGGCCATCGCCGCCATCGAAGCCTTGTATGAGCGTTATGAAAAGGCGGACAAGCACCTGCAGGTGACGCATTTGTCTCCCCGCAACCAGGCCTTGCTGCAGCGGGCTGGTGTCGATGTGAGCGTGGCGTAAAATAGGCGATTGTTGAATGTCTGTGGAGTGTGAATGCTGTCGTACGAACAAGAGCAATTATTGCAGCAAAGCCAAACGGCTTTTGATGCCTACTATGACGCGCTGGGCGCGTCGCTGGTGAACTTTGTCGAGCGCCTGGGCATCCAGCCCGCGCACGAAGTGCTGACCAATGCGGCCGAATACCTGCCGTACATCGATGCGGCCATGCGCACCATCGTCATCCGCGACGAAAGCTGGCAATGGGTGAAAACCATGCTCGGCTACTTTATCGGCGAATACTTCGTGCAAGGCCATGCGGGCTGCTGGTATGTGGAAACGCGGGCGGAGTCGCCGCATTTTTGCCGCACCATGGTGGGCGGTTTCGAGCATGGCTTGCCAGCGGACGCCGCCATCGATCCGCAGGCGCTGGCGCTGGAATTCCTGGGGCAATCCGTGCCGCGCGAACTGGCGGCACTGATCGCCCAAGCGCAAGCCCGCGCGGCTTGATGCCGCAGGGCTTGCTGAAGAAAATTTAGAACTCTTCCCACTCGCCTTCGGCCGGTGCCGTTGCCTTGCTGCTGGTGCGTGTCACGGGCAGGCGCAGGGCAGGAGCCGAGGCCTTGCGGGCTGGTGCGGCCGCAGTTGTCGGAGTGGCCGGCGCGCTGCGCTGCGCCGCCTTGGCGCTGAAACGGTCGGTCGCCGCCGCATTGGCATCGAGGCGGAAGACGCTGACCACCTGCGCCAGTTCGCTCGCCTGTTCCTGCATCGCTTCGGCCGCTGCCGACGCTTCTTCCACCAGCGCCGCATTTTGCTGGGTCACTTGATCCATTTCGGAAATGGCCTGGTTGACTTGCTCGATGCCCGCGCTCTGCTCTTCGCTGGCGTTGCTGATCTCGCTCATGATGGACGTGACGAAGCCGATGCTTTGCACGATTTCTTCCATCGTCTTGCCGGCCTTGTCGACCAGGTCCGTGCCCACGTCGACCTTTTGCACGGAGTCGTCGATCAAGCCCTTGATTTCTTTTGCCGCCGCTGCCGAGCGTTGCGCCAGGTTGCGCACTTCCGTTGCCACGACGGCGAAGCCGCGGCCCTGTTCGCCGGCGCGCGCCGCTTCCACGGCTGCGTTCAGTGCCAGGATGTTGGTCTGGAAGGCGATGCCGTCGATGACGGAAATGATGTCGACGATTTTCTTCGACGAGGTATTGATCTCGCTCATGGTGGCGACCACTTCGGCCACCACGGCGCCGCCGCGGCTGGCGATGCCGGCCGCGTCGCCGGCCAGTTTATTCGCCTGGCGCGCGTTGTCGGCATTCTGTTTCACGGTCGAGGTCAGTTCTTCCATCGACGACGCCGTTTCTTCCAGCGAGCTCGCTTGCTGCTCCGTGCGCGACGACAGGTCCTGGTTGCCGGCGGCGATTTCCGCCGATGCCGTGGCGATGGTGTCGGTGCCGCTGCGCACCTGGCCCACGATGCCGACGAGGCTGTCGTTCATGGTTTTCAACGCATGCATCAGCTGGCCCGTTTCATCGCGGCCTTGCGCCGTGATGGTGCTGGTGAGGTCGCCCGCTGCCACGGTTTCCGCCACTTTCACGGCAGCGCGGATGGGGCCGGTGATCGAGCGCGTGATCCACCACGCGAAGCCGATGCCCATCAGCACGGCCAGCACGCCCATGGTGATCAGGAAGACGCGGGTGCCGCTGTAGGCCTCGATGATGCTGTTGCCAACGCCGTCGGCAGCCTTGATCTGCATGGTGGCAAAGCGCTTGACTTCGGCCAGGTAGGCCACGGTGATCGGCGCGACTTCCTTGTCGAACACGACTTTGGCACCCGCCATGTCGCCGTCGGCCTTCATCTTGAAGGCGCGTGCGCGCGTCGTCACGTAGTCGGTGCGCACCTTGCGCACGACCTTGAATTGCTCGATCACGGCCGGGTTGAGCAGGGAGGCGACGATGTCGTCCTGCAGCTTGCTGGAACGCTCCGCATCGACTTTCAAGTCTTCCTCGATCTTGGCGCGCACGACCGGATCGGTAATCTCGAACGAGGCGACGCCGCGCACGCTGTTGAGTTCAATGATCTTCGACCATTCGGCCACCATGCGCTGGTTCTTGATGCTGGTATTGATGAGGCGGTAAGTCAGGTCGCTGGCCGTTTGCATGCGCACGAGGGCGGTGATGGTCAAGGCGGCAAGCAACAGCAATACGACAGCAAAGCCGACGCCAAGGCGGCTGCCGATGTTCAGGTTTTTCATGTAATTCCTAACAGTTTAATAGTCATGATCGCCGCCGCCAGCAGGGGCGGACAGGCGCCGCAAGGCGCAGGGGATCGGGGTCTTCGGGTGCCGCGTGATGGCTGTGCGGCGCGCCGCGCTGAGCGTGGCGTTGGAGGTGAAGCAAGGGGCATGTCGGTCAGGCTGACCGCTGTCCAGCAAGCCGCAAGTATAGCATTGACGCAGAGAAATAGTTTTTCAAAGCAATTTTAATTATTTTTTGATATTGATTTCCTGTTGTGTTTTTACATCAAGTACCTAGTCCATAAGTACTATCACTTACAGAAGTGCTTACTTCAGGCATGCTTGCCTGATAAAATACTAATGATAATCATTCGTATTAAAACATCGACCAGGGAATTGTATGCAGCAACGTCGCAAGCCAGGATTCAAACCGATCACCATCGCCGTACTGGGCGCCTTGACCTTGGGCGCCACGCCATTGGCGGCCTGGGCGCAGGAAAGTTTGCCAGCCGTCACCGTGACGGCATCGAAGGACAAGGATGGCTATGTCGCCGCCACCTCGGCCAGCGGCACCAAGACGGAAATGGCACTGCGCGACGTGCCGCAGACGATCAACGTGGTGCCGGCCGCCGTCATCCGCGACCAGAACGCCATGTCGATCCAGGACATCATGAAGAACATCCCCGGCGTGGGTCTGTCCACAGGCGATGGCCAGCGCGACCAGATATTCATCCGCGGCTTCACGGCCATTGGCGACCAGTTCGTCGACGGCTTCCGCGATGACGCCCTGTATTTCCGCGACCTGTCGAATGTGGAGCGCCTGGAAGTGATCAAGGGACCGGCCGCCGTGCTGTACGGCCGCGGTTCCTCGGGTGGTCTGGTGAACCGTATCACCAAGAAGCCGGGCGTGGACATCACGGACGTGGCCGTGAGCCTGACCAACACGGCAGGGCGCCGCGGCGAAGTCGATGTGGGCCGTGTCGGCGAGACGGTGGACTGGCGCTTCACGGGCGCGCGCGAATTGTCGGACAGCTACCGCGACCAGCAATTCATCAACCGCACGGCGCTGTCGCCTTCCGTCGCCATCCGCCTGTCCAGCACCACCAAATTGCTGCTGCAGGGCGATTACCTGGAAGACCGCCGCCTGACGGACTTCGGCATCCCGTCCTATCAGGGCCGTCCCGTCGCCGTCGATGCGCGCACCTATTTTGGCGCCGCGAATGCCCGCGATGCGGACTTCAGCCAGTCGCGCGTCGTGTCCACGGCCGCCACCCTGACGCACAAGTTCAGCGATAGCTTGTCGCTGCGTAATGCCTTCCGCTACTACGATTACCACTTGGACCGCAATAACACGAATATTTCCGGCAACGTCAACGAAGTCAAGGGCACGATGAGCCTCGGTCACGCCAAGCTGAACCGCGACGAGAGCGGCTGGTTCAACCAGACGGAACTGACGCAAAAGCTGGTCACGGGCACCTTGCGCCATGAAGTGCTGTACGGCGCCGAATTCGGCAAGCAAAACAAGGATGCCAACAGTTGGGCCGCCATCGCTGTATTGCCACCTGCGAATCCCATGTCGATCTTCCATCCCGTGCTACCCGTTGTCGACCGGACCAAGCTGGGCGCGCGCGGCGATACCTTCGGTACCTATGACACGACCGCTGCCTATGTGCAGGACGCCATCAGTATCAACGACGAGTGGAAGGCACTGGCCGGCCTGCGCTATGACCGCTACAAGCAGCAGTCGCGCCTGGCCAATGCGGCCGGCCTGACGCTTGCGGACCTGTCGCGCACGGATTCGGCCTACAGCCCCCGCGCCGGGCTCGTCTGGCAACCCAGCGCCGTGCAGTCGTACTACGCGTCGTGGAGCCGCTCGTTCCAGCCAAGCGGCGAGAATTTCGCCCTGGCCGCCAACAATGCCGACCTGGCGCCGGAAACCACGCGCAACACGGAAGTGGGCGCCAAGTATGAGCTGTGGGGTGGCCGCGCCAACGCCACCGTGTCGCTGTTCCGCCTGGAACGCGACAATATCAAGAGCAGCGAACCGATCACGAACCGCATCTTCCCAATCGGCACCCAGCGCACGGATGGCCTGGAGCTGACCTTCAACGCGGACTTGCACGATGGCTGGAAAATGATGGCCGGCTACGCCTGGCTGGACGCCACCATCACGGACTCCATCGCCAAGGACACGAGCGTGAATACGCCGGGCACGACGAAGCCTGGCTCCGTTGACGTCAAGGGCAAGCGCGCTACCCTGACGGCGCGCAACATGGCCAACTTGTGGGTGACGAAAGACCTGGGCCACGGCTTCACGGTGGGCGGCGGCGCGAATGCCGTCGGCAGCCGCTTCGCCAATGCCGGCAACACGGTGGTCTTGCCCGGCTACGTGACGGCCGACGTCATGGCCGCGTACCGCATGGGCCGCTATGAAGTGCAGCTGAACGTCAACAATATCGGCGATACGCGCTACATCGTCTCGGGCCATGGTTCCAGCCCGAACCTGAGTCTGCCGGGCGCGCCGCGCAATGTGGCGCTGACTTTGCGCTACAGCCTGTAACTTTTTTCTGCCCCCCCGAAAACCCGCTTGCGAGCGGGTTTTTTTCATGGGTGGGTAGCGATGTGCAAGCGCGCGGGGCAGGCTGGCATTGTTTAGAGGGAACGTTCGGTACCGTCAAATTAACGTTGACTAAAGGAAACTTTCTCCGGCGAACTGAGCCTTGATCGGGATTGAGGGGTAAAATGATGTCATACGGCACAGGCATGGTGCTTATATCTTGGTGATATGACACGACTACGGCGCCGTATGACTTTTTATTTACTCACATCATAGAGGCCTGAATATGGTTCAGATGTCCAGGCGCCAGTTCCTTCGGGTAACTGGCGCGACCATTGCTGGTTCCAGCCTCGCCCTGCTCGGTTTCGCACCGGGCCAGGCGATGGCGGAAGTGCGGCAATACAAGCTGTCTCGCACGACCGAGACACGCAATACCTGTCCCTATTGTTCGGTAGGATGCGGCGTCCTGCTGTATGGGCTGGGCGATGGCGCGAAAAACGCCGTCTCCAGCATCATCCACGTGGAAGGCGATGCCGATCACCCAGTGAACCGCGGCACCCTGTGCCCGAAAGGCGCCAGCCTGGTTGACTTCATCCACAGCCCGAACCGCCTGAAAGTGCCCGAATACCGCGCACCGGGCGGCACGGAATGGCAACCGATCTCCTGGGATGTGGCGCTCGACAAGATCGCGCGCCTGATGAAGGATGACCGAGACGCCAACCTGATCGAAAAGAATGCCGACGGCAAGACCGTCAACCGCTGGCTCTCCACCGGCATGCTGGCCGCGTCCGCCGGCAGCAACGAGGTCGGGTATCTGACCCACAAGACAGTGCGCAGCATGGGGATGCTGACCTTTGATAATCAGGCGCGTGTATGACACGGACCGACGGTGGCAGGTCTTGCCCCGACGTTTGGCCGTGGCGCGATGACGAATCATTGGGTCGATATCAAGAATGCCGACGTGATCCTGGTCATGGGCGGCAATGCAGCAGAAGCACATCCTTGCGGATTCAAATGGGTAACGGAAGCGAAGGCGCATAACAAGGCCAAGCTGATCGTTGTCGATCCGCGTTTTACCCGTACCGCATCCGTGGCAGATTACTACTGCGCCACGCGTACCGGCACGGACATCGTCTTCCTCGGCGCGATCATCAATTATCTGCTGACGAACGACAAGATCCAGCATGAGTACGTGCGCAACTACACGGACATGCCCTTCATCGTGCGCGAAGACTATGCGTTCGAGGACGGCCTGTTCTCGGGTTTCGACAAGGAAAAAGGCAAGTACACCGACAAGGCCACCTGGGATTACGAGATCGGCGAAGACGGCTATGCCAAGGTCGACCCGACCCTGGAACACCCGCGCTGCGTCTACCAGATGATGAAGAAGCACTACGCACGCTACACGACCGAGATGGTCGAACGTACGTGCGGCGTGTCGGCCGACAAGTTCCACAAGGTGGCGGAAGCCCTGGCTTCGACCGCCGTGCCGGGACGCGCCGGTACCATCCTGTACGCGCTGGGCTGGACGCATCACTCGACGGGTGCGCAAACCATCCGCACGGGCGCCATGGTACAGCTGTTGCTGGGCAATATGGGGATCGCCGGCGGCGGCATGAACGCCTTGCGCGGCCACTCGAACATCCAGGGTCTGACCGATCTGGGCCTGATGTCGAACCTGTTGCCGGGTTACATGACCTTGCCGAACGAGTCCGAGCAGGATTTCGATGGCTATATCGCCGCGCGCGCCACCAAGCCGCTGCGGCCTAACCAGCTCAGCTACTGGAGCAATTACCGCAAATTCCACGTCAGCTTCATGAAGACGTGGTGGGGCGACTTTGCCACGGCGGACAATAACTACGCCTTCGACTACCTGCCGAAGCTCGACAAGCCGTATGACTTGATGCAAGCGATCGAGAACATGCACCAAGGCAAGATGACGGGCTATATCTGCCAGGGCTTCAATGTGCTGGCGTCCGCGCCGAACAAGCAGAAGGTCACGGAAGCGCTGTCCAAGCTGAAGTTCCTCGTCATTATGGATCCGCTGGCCGTGGAAACGGGCGAATTCTGGAAGGCGCACGGGCAGTACCACGAAGTCGATCCGACCAAGATCATGACGGAAGTGTTCCGCCTGCCGACCAGCTGCTTCGCCGAAGAGCGCGGTTCGCTCGTGAGTTCCTCGCGCGTCTTGCAATGGCACTGGCAGGCGGCCGAACCGCCGGGCCAGGCGCGCAGCGACCTCGAGATCATGTCGGGCCTGTTCCTGCGCATGCGCAGCATGTACCAGAAAGAGGGCGGCAAGTTCCCCGATCCTATCGTCAACCTGACGTGGAATTATGCGCAGCCGCATAACCCGCAGCCCGAAGAAATCGCCCGCGAATTCAACGGCAAGGCGCTGGCCGACTTGTACGATCCCAAGGATCCGACCAAGCTGCTGGTGAAAAAGGGTGAGCAGCTGGCCTCGTTTGCGCAATTGCGCGACGATGGCACGACCACCAGCGGTTGCTGGATTTTCGCCGGCAGCTGGACGCAGGCGGGCAACCAGATGGGACGGCGCGACAATAGCGACCCGACCGGCATCGGCCAGACGTTGGGCTGGGCCTGGGCGTGGCCGGCGAACCGCCGCGTGCTGTACAACCGCGCTTCGTGCGACTTGAAGGGCAAGCCTTTCGACCCGACCCGCAAGCTGATCGAGTGGAATGGCACCAACTGGAGCGGGGCCGATATTCCCGACTTCAAGGTCGATGAACCGCCGGAAAACGGCATGGGGCCGTTCATCATGCTGGGCGAGGGTGTGGCGCGCTTCTTTGCGCGTGGCGCCATGGCCGAAGGTCCGTTCCCCGAGCATTACGAGCCGTTTGAAAATCCGCTCGGCTACAACCCCATGCATCCGAAAAACCCGCAAGCGACCAGCAATCCTGCCGCGCGCGTGTTTGCCGACGACCGCAAGCTGTTCGGCACGCATGAGGAATATCCGCACGTGGCGACCAGCTACCGTTTGACCGAGCATTTCCATTACTGGACCAAGCATGCACGCCTGAATGCCATCATCCAGCCGGAACAGTTCGTGGAAATCGGCGAGGAACTGGCGGCCAGTATCGGCGTCGTTGCCGGCGGCAAGGTGCGTGTCACGTCCAAGCGCGGCCACATCATTGCCAAGGCCGTCGTCACCAAGCGCATCAAGGCCTTGAAGATCGAAGGCAAGCAGGTGCATACCGTGGGCCTGCCGCTGCACTGGGGCTTTACGGGCGTGGCCAAGCCGGGGTATCTGATTAATTCCCTGACACCGGGCGTGGGGGATGCGAATTCGCAGACACCGGAATTCAAGTCCTTCCTCGTGAAGGTGGAAAAAGCATGATGGGAGATCGATAATGGCACTGCAATCCTTAGATATCCGGCGCCTGTCCGCCACCACGGTGACGCCGCCGCAAGCGCGTACCCCGGTGACGGGCACGGTGGCCAAGCTGATCGATGTGTCGAAGTGCATCGGCTGCAAGGCTTGCCAGACGGCGTGCATGGAATGGAACGACTTGCGTGACGAAGTCGGCGAAAACCATGGCACCTATGACAATCCGACGGACCTGACGCCGCAATCGTGGACGGTGATGCGTTTTGCCGAACACGAAAACAACGACGGCAACCTCGAGTGGCTGATCCGCAAGGACGGCTGCATGCACTGCGAGGACCCGGGCTGTCTGAAAGCCTGTCCGGCGCCGGGCGCCATCGTGCAGTACACGAACGGCATCGTGGACTTTCACCAGGAAAACTGCATCGGCTGCGGCTACTGCGTGGCCGGCTGTCCTTTCGACGTGCCCCGCATTTCGAAAAAGGACGACCGCGCCTACAAGTGCACCTTGTGCTCGGACCGCGTGGCCGTGGGCCAGGAACCGGCCTGCGTGAAAACGTGTCCGACGGGCGCCATCGTGTTCGGCACCAAGGAAGACATGAAGGTGCATGCGGAAGAGCGCATCGTCGACCTGAAGTCGCGCGGTTTCGAGAACGCGGGCCTGTACGATCCGCTGGGCGTGGGCGGCACGCACGTGATGTACGTGCTGCACCATGCCGACAAGCCGAAGCTGTATTCGAACTTGCCGGAACGCCCGCGCATCAGCCCGATGGTGGGCTTCTGGAAGGGCTGGTCCAAGCCGCTGGCGGTGGCCGGCATGGCCGCCACGGCTCTGGCAGGGCTGTTCCATTACACGCGTGTCGGTCCGAACGAAGTGAGCAAGGACGAAGAGCACGAAGCGCTGGAAGAGGCCAAGCGCATACGGGAGGAAGACCATGAGCCACAGTGATCTGCATGATGGCAAGCTGCGCGACAAGGATGGCAATCCATTGATCGAACGCTACAACCCGAACGAGCGCACGAATCACTGGGTGACCGCCATCACCTTCGTCATGCTGGCCCTGTCCGGGCTGGCCATGTTCCATCCGTCGATGGCGTGGCTGGCGAACCTGTTCGGCGGCGGGCAATGGACGCGCATCCTGCATCCGTTCGCCGGCCTGGTGATGTTCGTCTCGTTCGCGATCCTCGTGGTGCGCTTCTGGCACCACAACAAGTTCGAGGACGGCGACAAGCAGTGGCTGAAACAGATGGACGACGTGCTCAACAACCGCGAAGAAAAGCTTCCGAAGATCGGCAAATACAATGCCGGCCAGAAGATCCTGTTCTTCGTGCTGCTGGCCAGCATGATCGGCTTGCTGCTGTCGGGCATCGTGATCTGGCGCGCGTATTTCGCGTTCTATTTCCCGATCGACGTGGTGCGCTTTGCCGCCTTGCTGCATGCCGGTTGCGCCTTCGCCATCATCTGCGCCATCATCGTGCACATCTACGCGGCCCTGTGGGTCAAGGGCTCGATCGGCGCCATGGTGCGCGGTACCGTCACCTACGGCTGGGCGCGCAAGCACCATCCGAAGTGGTTTGAGGCTGTCATTCGCAACAGCAAAGACTGACGGTTTTTTGCTTAATTAGCCCAAGAGCAAGAGCTGGGGTCAGACCCGTCGGGTCTGACCCCTGTTTTACTTTGCGGCTTGCGATGACTGTATCGATTAAAATACTTTTTACAGCACAGCCAACTCCGCTGGCCATGCTGTGCTTTTTTGATGGGAAAACTCCATTGGTACAACGCATACTCCAGCCAGGCGAAATCGAAGGCCTGGACCACAACGCGATTCCGCGCCTGCTGCTGCCGCAGCCTGGCAGCCTGTTTACGGCGCGCGCCTTGCGCCTGCGCGAACTGGCGCAAGGTAACATCAAGGGCATCCCCGTCGACGCGGGCATGCAGGGCTACCTAGTGTTGATGGCCGCGCTGGCCGATGCGCAGGCGGCCGTGGTGGGAAAGCTGGCGCCCGGCGCCGTGCCTGCCGCCGACCCCGACGCGCTGCGCCGGGCCATCCAGCACCGCATGCCGGTGCTGCCCGTCAGTGGCGCCCGCCCACCCGTCTGGCGCGACATTTTCGCCAGCCTGCTCGATGAACTGGCCGCCACGGCGGCAATCCAGCCGGCCTTGTCCGGCGGCCTCACCCAGGTGCTGGCCCAGCTGCGCGCGCTCGACGCACAAGCGCTGGACGCCTGCGCCGATGCCGTGCTCGATGAAAACGGCGACAACCTCAATCCCATGCATGCGCCATTCGTTGCGGCCGCCCTGCAAATTCTATGGTCGGTGTCGGCCAGCGAACTGCGCGCCGCGCGCGTGCCGGACCTGGAAACGGGCACCTTGTGTCCCGTCTGCGGCTCGCATCCGGTCGCCAGCGTGATCCGCATCGGCGGCCAGTCGCAGGGCTACCGCTACCTGCACTGCGGCATTTGCGAAAGCGAATGGCATATGGTGCGCGTCAAGTGCTCGACCTGCGAACAGAATGGCAAGATCGCCTACCAGGGCCTGGACGCGGCCGATGCCAAGCCGTTCGACCCCGTGACGGCCAAGGACGACAAATTGCCCAACAAGGCGAACGATCCGAAGAAGGTGGCGCGCGCGGAAACCTGCGACGACTGCCATACCTACCGCAAGGTCTTCAACCAGGAACACGATTACAACGTCGAACCCCTGGCCGACGATCTGGCCAGCCTGATGCTCGACCTGCTGGTGGGCGAAGCGGGCTACCAGCGCGCCAGCGGCAATCCGCTGCTGTGGCTGGGTAAAAGCTCGGATCAGCCGTCATGACGACGGGGCAAACCGTGCGCCTGCCGTCGGTAGACCGCATCCTGGGCGACGCGGCTTGCCTGGCCCTGATCGCGCGCTATGGCCGCGTGCAGACCCTGGCCTGCGCGCGCGCCGTGCTGGCCGAACTGCGCACGGCCATGCTGGCGGGCGCAGTATGCGAGGAGGGCGCATCGATCGCCGCCATCGCCGCGCAAATGGATGAGCGGTTGCAGGCGCAAGCGCGTCCGCAGCTGCGCGCCGTCTTCAACCTGACGGGCACCGTGCTGCACACAAATCTGGGCCGCGCGCTGCTACCCGATACGGCCGTGCAGGCCGTGGTGGAAGCGCTGCAGTGGCCGATGAATCTGGAATTTGACCTGGAAACGGGCAAGCGCGGCGACCGCGACGACCTGGTCGAGGAACTGCTGCGCGAATTGACTGGGGCCGAAGCAGCCACCATCGTCAACAACAATGCGGCCGCCGTGCTGCTGATGCTCAATACCCTGGCGCAGAATAAAGAGGTCGTCGTCTCGCGCGGCGAGCTGGTGGAAATCGGCGGCGCCTTCCGCATCCCCGACGTCATGACGCGCGCGGGTGCCGTGCTGCGCGAAGTGGGCAGCACCAACCGCACCCACCTGGCCGATTACGCGCATGGCGTGAACGAAGACACGGCCCTCTTGATGAAGGTCCATTGCAGCAATTACGCGATTACCGGTTTCACGAAAAGCGTGGAGCTCGATGAACTCGTGCCGCTGGCCGTAAAACACGGCGTGCCGACGGCCGTGGATCTGGGCAGCGGCACCCTGGTCGACCTGGCGCAGTACGGTCTGCCGCATGAAACGACGGTGCGCGAAACCATCGAAGCGGGCGCCGACCTGGTGACCTTCAGCGGCGACAAACTGCTGGGCGGCCCGCAGTGCGGCGTCATCGTCGGGCGCGCCGATTTGATCGCGAAGATCAAGCGCAACCCATTGAAACGTGCACTGCGGGTCGGCAAGCTGACCCTGGCCGCACTGGCCCCCGTGCTGCAGCTGTACCGCGCGCCGGACTTGCTGGCCGAACGGCTGACCACCTTGCGTTTGCTGACGCGTCCCGCCGCCGCCATGCGCGCGCAGGCGGAAACCGTGCTGCCGCTGCTGCAAAGCGTACTCGGTGCCGCCTATGTGGTCACCGCCGAAGCCATGAAAAGCCAGATCGGCAGCGGCGCCTTGCCCGTCGACCAGCTGCCCAGTTTTGGTCTGGCCATTCGCAGCGCGCCCGCCTCGCGCCTGAGCAATCCCCTGGGTGTGCTGGAACAGCGTTTGCGCGCCTTGCCGTGCCCCGTGATCGGGCGCATCGGCCAGGACACCCTGTGGCTGGACCTGCGCTGCCTGGAAGCGGCGTACGAGACGGCCTTCATCGCGCAACTCGCCGAGTTGTCCGCATGATCGTCGGCACCGCAGGCCATATCGACCATGGCAAGACGACCCTGACACGCGCGCTGACGGGCGTGCACACGGACCGCCTGAAGGAAGAGCAGGCGCGCGGCATTTCGATTGAACTCGGCTATGCCTACCTGCCGCTGGCGGACGGCACGGTGCTGGGCGTGATCGACGTGCCGGGCCACGAAAAATTCATCCGCACCATGGCTTCCGGCGTGACGGGCATCGACTTCGCCCTGCTCGTGGTGGCGGCCGACGACGGCATCATGCCGCAGACGCACGAGCATCTGGCCATCTTGCAGCTGCTCGGTGTGACGCGCGGCGCCGTGGCGCTGACCAAGATCGACCGCGCCGACAGCGCCCGCGTGGCGCAGGTGGAGCTTGACATCGAAGCGCTGCTGGCCGGCACGCCGCTGGCGGGCAGCCCGATTTTTCCCACTGCCGCCAACCGCGACGACGATGCCGGCGTGGCCGCCTTGCTGGCGCATCTGACGCAAGTGGCGCGCAGCTTGCCGCAGCGCGACGAGCGGCGCTTGTTCCGCCTGGGCGTGGACCGCGTGTTCACCTTGTCGGGGCAGGGCACCATCGTTACGGGCACGGCGCTGGCGGGCCGCGCGCAGGTGGGCGACATGCTGCAGCTGGCGCCCGGCGGCGCGCAGGCCCGGGTGCGCAGCATCCATGCGCAGAACCGCGCGGCCGAGACGGGCATGGCGGGCCAGCGCCTGGCGCTGAACCTGGCCGGCATCGACCGCGAGCGCATCGAGCGGGGCAACTGGATCGTCGCGCCCGAGCTGGCGCAGTGCTCCGAGCGCCTCGACGTGGAACTGACGCTCTTGCCCGACGCGGGCGTGCAGCTGAAAGCCTGGTCGCCGCTGCACGTGCACCTGGGCGCGGCGCACCAGCTGGCGCGCGCCGTCATGCTCGATGGCGAGACCCTGTCGCCGGGACAGACGGGAAGAGTACAGCTGGTGTTCGACGCCCCCATGCACGGCGTGCCGGGCGACCGCTTCGTCGTGCGCAATGCGCAAGCCACGCAGACGGTGGGCGGCGGCATGGTACTCGATCCGTTTGGTCCCGCGCGCAAGCGGCGCAGTCCGGCCAGGCTGGCCTGGCTTGATGCGCTGGCCGCCTTCATCGCGCACGGCGACTATGCGGCCCTGCTGGCGCAAAGCCCGCTGGGGCTGCGCGAGTCGCTGCTGGTGCGCCTGTCCCTGTTGCCGGCGGACGCGCTGGCGCTGCCGCCCGACACGCGGCGCATCGCCCTGCGCGGCGGCGACGCCCTGCTGGTGGCGCCGCCGGCCTTGCTGGCGCTGCAGGAGCGGGTGCTGGCCGCACTGGAAAATTTCCACGCGCGCGCGCCCGACGAGGCGGGGCCGGAATTGTGGCGGCTGAAACGCATCGTCGACGCGGAGATGGAAGACGCCTTGTGGAGCCATCTGGTCGAAGGCTTGCTGGCGCGCGGCGAGATCCTGGCGCGCGGTGCCAGCCTGCACTTGCCGACGCACAGCGTGGAACTGACGCCGCAGGAGCAATCGGTGGCCGAACCCTTGCTGGCCGCGCTGGAGCAGGGGCGAGCCGATCCGCCATGGACGCGCGACCTGGCGCGCAGCTTCGGCCTGGCCGAGGACGAGACGCGCAGGCTGTTGCGCAAACTTGCCAAGGCAGGCCAGATCAGCCAGGTCGTGCACGACCTGTTCTATCACCAGGCGGCGCTGGCCGAGCTGGCGCAACTGGTACGCACCCTGACCGAAAAAGCGGAGCTGGACGAAGGCCTGTCGTCCGGTGCCGGCGCTGTGGGCGCGGCCACCTTCCGCGACGCCAGCGGCCTGGGCCGCAAGCGGGCGATCCAGGTCTTGGAATTCTTTGACCGCGTCGGTTATACTCGCCGTGTTGGCAATGGGCATCTATTGCGCCCGCAAGCGCTGTGGTCCTATACGGCAGCCTCGCCCAACAGCTAGCTCAGGCACCGCGGAAAGCACACTCATCCGGTGATGTGGCCGGGCTTCAAACCCGGTGGAGGGCGTCAGACGTTCTCCCGTAGGTTCGACTCCTACTGCTTTCCGCCAGTTACTTTTCCTCCCATTCCCTCCCGCATGGCGTTCTGCTGGCGTTGGCTTGTTGCCACGCTGCCGAAAATAGTTGATTGAATTGCCCATATGCGGCGATGCCGCTGCGGGCCGATGGTAACATCGGCTTGAATCCCCTGTAGCAGAAGAAAGCAAGCATGAAACAAGCAAGCATGGCACGGCTGCTGGCAGCGGCGCTGCTGATGCCGGCGCTGGCCGCCGCGGCCGGCCTGCGCATCGTCGGCGAGCATTTGCCGCCATCGAGCATGATGGAAGGCAATGTCGTCGTGGGGCGTGAAACGCTCAAGGTGCGCGACATCATGGCGCGCGCCGGTATCGCCTACAGCATCGAATTGCTGCCGTGGAAGCGCGCGTATGCGCAGGCGCTGCGCGAAGCCGACACCTGCATCTTTTCCACCAGCCGCACACAGGAACGCGAAGCGCAATTTCGCTGGATCGGCCCCCTCAACGAAGCGGAATGGATACTGTATGGCCTGGCCGAGCGGCACCTCACCTTGCGCACGCTGGCCGATGCGCGCGGCCTGGTGATCGGCACGGTGCTCGGCGACGCGCGCGACGATTACCTGCGCCAGCGCGGCATGAACGTGGCGCCCGTGACGCAGGAGTGGCTCAATCCGCAAAAGCTGCTGCTGGGGCGTATCGACCTGTGGGCCGTCGGCATGGCGGTGGGCAGCAAGCCTTTCGTCGGCAAGGAGTGGGAGGGCAAGGTGGTGCCGCTGCTGACCTTCAACCGCGTGCAGACTTACCTCGCCTGCAACAAGCAATTGCCCGAGGCGCAGGTGGCGGCCATGCAGCGCGCGGCGGCCGCCATGCGCCGCGACGGCAGCATGGCGCGCGAACAGCTGCGCTGATTCAGTGCACTGATTCAGCTCTCCAGCCACTGGCGCACGCAGTTGCGTCCTTCGCGCTTGGCCTGGTACAAGGCCTGGTCCGCATGGCTGTAGGCCGTCTCGAACGGCGTGCCGGCGCGGTTCCAGCTCAGGCCCACGCTGACGGTGATGGCGCGCGTGATGGGCGCCGCATGGCGCTGGCGGCCGACCGTCTCGCAGATGCGCTGCGCCACTTGCGCCGCGTCGTCGCGCGAAGAGGTGGGCCAGACGACGGAAAACTCTTCGCCACCGACCCGGCCGATGGCCGTTTCCTGTCCCAATAGCCCCTTCAGGCAGTCGACCACGGCCTGGATCACGCCGTCGCCGGCGGGGTGGCCGAAGTCGTCGTTGACCTGCTTGAACAAATCGATATCGAGCACGATCAGCGCCATGTCGCCTTGCGCCAGGCAGCGCGACGCGTGGTCGATGACGGCGCCGCGGTTCAGGGCGCCCGTCAGCGGGTCGTGCGTGGCGCGGTATTCGAGCTGGCCGGCCAGGGTCTGCAATTGGCGGTTCAGCAGATGCATGTCGCGCTCGGCGCGGTCGCTGCGGCCGATCAGGCGCCGCGTTTCGCGCATCAGCCGCTCGTAGTGGACGATCAGTTCACCGAGCACGCGCCGCTGTTCCGCGCCCGAGGCGTTGGCGTCGGCGTGCATGCGGCGCGCGGCAGCCAGCGCCGCCGCTTCCACGGTGAACAGGTCGGGCTCCAGGCCGGACTCGGAGAGGGCGGCGCGCATGTCCTAGCTGCCCTGCACGGGATGGTCGTGGAAGTCCAGCGCCGTGAAGTCCTGCTGCAGCTCCTCGCCGAATTCCAGGATGGTGTCGTCGTCTTCGTCGTGGTACCAGTTCAGGCGTACCTGGTTGCCATCGACGGCCGCCTGGTTCAGGGTGTCGAACAGGGTAAACAGCATCTTCGTGCTCGAGCTGTTGAAGTAGGCCAGCGAGACGTTGACGGTGATGGCCGCTTCGCGGCAGCCTTCCAGATAGGCGCGCACGGCGGCGATCAGCGGGCCATAGAAGGCGGCCGCGTTTTCCGGATACGACTCGCCCTTGATCGACAGCGTGTGCTGCTCGAAACGGAAGTCGATTTCGGGCGAACTCGGGGTCGCGGCGATGAACAGTGGTGACGGTAATTGCATATGCTTTCCTGAGTCGGCTCTTTCAAATGATGGCTTTGATGCAGAAGATGGTGTGGCCCGGCTCCTGGGGATCCTGGACGAATTCGAATTCCAGCGGCTCGCTGGCGTCGCGCGCCATGGTGAGAAAGCCCAGGCCCGCGCCCTTGCTGTCGGCCGGCGTTTCCTCGCGCAGGGCCTTCTTGTAGGCGAGGCGGATTTCTTCCATCGTCATCGTGTGCAGCGGCTCCAGGCGGGCGCGGATCTGCGCCACGTTGTCCGTCGAGACGGGGTTGGCGCACAGCAGAAAAAAGCTGTCGCCGCGCGTGCCGATGCAAAACGAGCCGCGCCGCATCTGTTGGTCCAGCTGCGCATCGGGCGTCAGGCTGTCGGCGGAGTAGTGCATGATGTTTTGCGACATCTCGATGAACGAGGAAAAGATGCGCCGCCGCGTGGGCCCGGCCGCGCCGGCCGTGTCGAGGCGCGCCTTGATGGTTTCGGAAATGGCGTTCACCACGTGCTGCGAGAAATAGCCCACGTAAAAAAAGATGATGTTGCGCTTGCGTGCCACATCCCAAAACTCGTTGAATTCTTCGTACAGCACGTCCGTGCTCCTGGCTAGCCGGTGTCCCGGTTTCTTGTTGATAAGGTGGCGCGATGGCGCCAAAACTACAGGCGGAAACAGAAAAAAGTCAGGTCGTCGCGGCGCGGCTGTGCTCCCTGCCACGCGGCGCTATCCTGCAGCAGGGCCGCCGCCACGTCGCCGGCGGGAGCGTCGCGCTGCGCCAGCAGCTGCTCGCGCATGCGCCGCTTGCCGTAGGCGATGTCGCGCGCGCCGCCGATCTGGTCGAGCAAGCCGTCGGTGGTGAGGAACAGCAGGCTGCCGGCGGGTATGGCCAGCGTCTCGTTGTGCCAGCAGTAGCCGGCCGGCGTGTCGACATAGCCCACGCCCATGCGCGCGCCGTCGATGGCGCGCACGGCCTCTTCGCCGGGCGCCACCACGTGCAGCGCCAGTTTCGCCCCCGCGAAACGCAGGCTGGCGCTGGCCGTGTCGTAGCACAAAAAGGCGCAATCCATGCCGTCATTCGAGCCTGCGTGGCCGCTGGCATCGCTACTGCTGGCGCCATCCTGGCCCAGCAGGGTCTTGATGGCGCGGCTGACGGCGCCGATCAGGGCGGCCGGGTCGTGCGGTCCCAGTTCGCGCAGGGCCTGGCTCAGGGCCGACGAGGCGATCAGGGTCATGAAGGCGCCCGGCACGCCGTGGCCCGTGCAGTCGGCAATGGCGGCGAACCAGCCGCCCGCATGGCGTTCGAAAAAGTAGAAATCGCCGCCGACAACGTCGCGCGGCTGCCATTCCAGGTGCGCGTCGGGCAGGGTGGCGCGCAGTTCCGCATCGGAGGTGCGCAGCAGGGCGCGCTGGATCACGCTGGCGTAATCGATGCTGTGCATGATCTGCCGGTTCTTTTCCGCCTGCATGGTGGCCACCACGTTCATCAGCTGCAAGCCGAAGCCGACGCCGGCCAGCGCGCCATCCTCGGTGATGATGAAGCCGTCGGCCAGCGCCTTCTCGCCCGCTTCCACGGCGCGGAAGGTGAGGTCTTCGATGCTCATGGCGCCGTCGACGATCAATGGTTCCTTGTCCATGAAGGCGATGCAGCTCTTCTTGCCGTACACCTCGTGATAGAAGGGCTTGGACATCTGCGACATGAAGATGTTGCGGCTGATCAAGCCGATGGGCTTGTGCTGTTCCGTGACGGGCAGGCTCATCATGTCGCGCCGTTCCGTGAACAGTTCCAGCACGGCGAAATTGCTGGCGTCGGCCTGCACGGATTCCGTGGCGATGCACAGGTCGGACGCCACGGACGTGCGATAACGGGGAAGATGCAATCGAGAAGCGTTGAACTCCACAGCGGCTACCTTTAGATGACGGTCGGACCCTTGTTGTCGCGAGAGCAAGGCGACTGACAAACAGGCAATATCATCATGGTAGCCTTTGAATATGACGGCTTGATTACCAGCTTGTCAAAACCGTATGCAAGATGGCTGCATGGCAAGCAACTTACAGGCGCCGGGCCAGCGCCTGCGCCTGTTCCAGCCAGCGCGCGCGCTGCGGCTCGGTGGCGTTCAAAATGGGACCGAAGCTGGCCACCTTGACGGGCTTGATGCCGCAAAATTCCAGCGTCGTCTTGCGCAGCTGGTGGATGCCGGGCATGCGGTAGACCCAGCGGAAATACCAGGGCGGCGTGTCCATCGTCACCAGCAGCTGGGCCGTGCGGCCCAACAGCAACTGCGCCGGGAATGCCTTGCCCGGGCGGTATTTGAAGGCGTAGCCGGGCAGGAAGACGCGGTCGACAAAACCCTTCAGCAGGGCCGGCGCGCCGCCCCACCATATCGGGTAGGCGAACACCAGGTGTTCGGCCCAGCTGATGGCTTCCTGGGCCGCCAGCAAGTCCGCTTCCAGCGGCTGTACCTGGCGGTAGCCTTCGTGCAGGATGGGATCGAAGTCGAGCTGGCCCAGGCGCAGCTTGCGCACGGTGTGGCCTTCGCTGCGGGCCGTGGCGGCGTAGGCATCGGCCAAGGCGGCGCAAAAGCTGTCGCTGGACGGGTGGCCGAGGAGTATCAAAATGCGCTTGGGTGTCGTCTTGGTCATGATGCACGCTGTCCGTTAAAGAAGAGCTTGCATGCTAAAGCCTGCCCCTAGTGGCAGAGTCAAGCGGCCTCTTGCAGACGCTGGCGCGCCAGGCAGTCGCCGATCTCCGTGTCGATGTCGGCCAATTGCGCGTCGAGCTGGCGCAGGCGGGCGATATCCTGCTGCACCTGCGCGCGCTTGGCGGCGATGTGCTGCGACAGGGCGGCCCAGTCGGTGTCGTCGCCGGCCAGAACGGGCAGCAGTTCGGCCAGGCGGAAGCCCAGGACCTGCGCCTGGCGTATCAGCTTCACTTGCGCCAGGTCTTGCTGCGTGTAGACGCGATAGGCACCCGAGCGGCGCACGTCCCCCAGCAAGCCCAGCGCTTCATAGTGACGCAAGGCCTTGGGCGAGGTGCCCGCCAGGCGGGCGATTTCTCCGATGTACATGCTTGTCCTTGTCCTTTTATCGAGTCACGGCGCACGCAGTGTAGCGCAGGCGGGCCGCCTGGCGCTAGCTTGCGCGCTGCCTCAGGACGCTTTGCGCGGCGGGACTTTCTTCGCCGTGCATTCGGCGCAGGTGCCGTACAGCGACAGCGCGTGCTCGTGCAGCACGAAGCCCCGCTCGGCGGCGATTTCGTTCTGGCGCAGTTCGATGCCTTCATCGACGAATTCATCGACCTTGCCGCAGCCGGTGCAAACGAGGTGGTCGTGGTGCTGGCCTTCGTTCAGTTCGAAGACGGCGTGGCCCGATTCGAAGTGGCGGCGAAACAGAATGCCCGCTTCGGCAAACTGCATCAGCACGCGGTAGATGGTGGCCAGGCCCACGTCGATTTTTTCGGCCAGCAAGAGTTTGTAGACATCGTCCGCACTCAGGTGCTTGATCGTGCCTTCTTGAAACAGCTGCAGAATCCGCAAGCGGGGGATGGTCACTTTCAAGCCCGATTCACGCAGTTCCCTCAATATATCCATGTCTCCCATTCCTTTTGTAATCGCCTAGCGAGGTCATTCATTATATCGCAAATGATAATCATTACTATTCTCATTTGTATCGTGCGAACTGGAAATATTATGCTGGCTAGCTGACCTGCCAACCAGTGACATCGGCGCAAGTAGTGATTGCGTGGCGGGCAACATATGCCGGCATTGCGCGCCGACATGGAGGCCATGCAAGCGCTCACGCTGCATTGCCGCATTTTCTTGACCTGGGCAAAGGAAAAAATGCCTCTAGTGATGCCATCTAGCACTATTTGATGTGGATCAAAGTTTTTGTTGCACTGCACTCTTAGACTTCGCAGCGTTACTTAACGACAAAAAGAGGGAACTAGAATGAAAAAGTCCGCAACTGCAGCAGCAATCGTCCTGGCCGCCATCGGCGCATTCGCCGGCAACGCAATGGCACAGGAAAGCCCATGGCTGGTCCGTGCGCGCGCCGTGCACCTCGATCCGGCCAACAAATCCACGCCGGTCTTTGGCACTGGTGCATCGGACACGATCCATGTCAGCAGCAAGACGATTCCCGAAATTGATATTTCGTATTTCTTCACCCCGAATATCGCTGCCGAGCTGATCCTGACCTACCCGCAAAAGCATGACGTCACCTTGTCCGGCACGAAGATCGGTACCTTCAAGCATTTGCCGCCGACCCTGTCGCTGCAATACCACTTCATGCCTGAAAA